>JACCDH010923744.1_pt1 | contig 15467 bp, 4 predicted proteins | sample 7442481 | NCBI WGS metagenome assembly JACCDH01 (sample SAMN15323433, study PRJNA562643) | freshwater metagenome | isolation source: river surface water | place: USA:Blue River Watershed | collected 2017-08-15
GAACTAGCACCTGCACCGAGTGGACTGCATTGCTGGCTAGACTTTTGGGTGCGACCCTACGGCTGTGACGAAGCCTTGGCCAAAGTGGTGGTGCAAGTGATAGGTCATGCTGTATTTCCAGAGTACACCGAAGTGGAAAAGAAATTGCGGCTCCATTGGGTTGACCCCAGCACCCAGCAAATGCATCGCAACATCACGCCAGCCCAACTGATAGGTCGCTAAGGAGAAGTTATGACCATTCAAACCAACCTGACAGATCAAGCATGGTTAGCCTTGATCAATGCTGTCATTCCCTTTGCCGCCAACGGCAAAGCCAGAGACATTCGCTTGACGCAACTTGATATGCCCTTGGCCGACAGTGGGCTAGACAGTTTGGACAACGCCGTGCTGGGCGCCTATTTGTGCGAGATTTTCGAAGTGCCTTTGGTCTTGCATAGAGATTTTCAACCCCTCACCGTGCGCGATGCCATTGCGTTTTTGAGTAACCACGCGCAGCGCATGGTGCGCACACCAGAAGACATTGTGGCCATGCTGGAGACCACCGCACCATGAGTTTTCAAAGTGCATCAGCGCAACAAAATATTTACATGAGCTTCAGTGCATTGCGCTACAGCGAACAAACGCAAGCCATTGACGACATTGCTTACCCCACCTCGGTGCACCTATTGCCCCACACCTACCGCAATGCACGTTTTGGTTTGGTCTCGCCCCCACAACATTTGATGGACAGCTTGATCCAAGAGGCCGTGCAAGCCAATACCGTGTGCAGCCAAACGTCCGCACACCAGCAAGCCTTGGTCATGGCCGCAGGCAATTGTGTGTTTGCTGGCATGCAAAACAGAAAGCGACAAGTCGGTGGTCAGCTCGATTACCAAGCCAAAAACAAATACGTGCAAACCACCCAAATACAAGCCGGAAAAATGGCGCAAACCTTGGGCACCATTGGACACATCAGTGCCGACACCTCAGCCTGTGCCAGCAGCATGAAAGCATTGATGGACGCCATCCACCTCATTCGCCTGCATGGCTTTGAGCGCGTGGCTGTGATCGCCGTGGAAGACCAAGTCAGCCTTGGCGTGCTGGAGTTCTTTGGCGACATGCAGATTTACCTCAGTCGCGAACAATTGGCCCAAGGTGCCAAGCCCAGTGCATTTGATGACACACACCAAGGCTTTTTGATGGGGCAGGGAGCAGCACTCATTTGGTTAGAAACCCAAACAGCCCTTGAACGCCGCGGCCAAACGCAAGCCTTGCCCCAACTGCGCTCTGCGGTCACTTGTGGTGAAAGGTGTGACAGCCCCTTGGGGCAAGACCCGAAAGGCAGTGGTTATGTTCGCGCCATGCAATGGGCACTGCAATCGGCAGGTGTGTCTTCGACGGACATCGATGTCATCAAAACCCACGGCACGGGCACACCGTTGAACAACACATCAGAAGCACATGCCATTGCACAAGTCATGCAACAGCATGACTTTGTCGCAACCTCTTACAAACCGCGTATTGGTCACACGCTTGGGGCGAGTGGTTTGATTGAATCAGTCTTGGCTATTCAAGATGCACAACAACACCGTGTGCGTGGCATCGCCAACCGTACGCAACACGATGCACGCTATTTAAGCCATGATGTCTCTATGCATGTGAAGAATATTCTGGCTCTGTCTGCTGGCATGGGCAATGTATATGGCGCGGCGGTGTGGTCCATAACTTGATGTGATATGACGTGAAGCGTTCATACGATGCATGCTCATTTTTTACGCGATTTAGGGGCTTTCATGGTGTTGTTAGAAGACGCCCCCGTTCAACAACAATATCCCTTACGCGTGCTCTATATGCGTTTGTGGCCTGCCATGCAGCACCAACACTATGAGCTCATGTGGCGTAACGGTCATCCGGTGGCATATGTCAACTGGGCGTGGCTTACCTGTGCCACCTCGCACACTTACCGCGACACCCAGTGCATGTTGAATGAAGCTGACTGGATTGCTGGCGAACAGCTGTGGTTTATGGAATTGATTGCAAAGAATGGCGAATTGCTGTCTTTGATGCAACGCTTGAGTTATCTATTTGCGCAGGGCATTGAAGTGCAATGGCACGACGTTAATTGGCATGGCCCATCGATTCATAAAACCATGCGATTGCCGCGCAAGAGTTCAGAAAGCATTTCAAAATAACCAGTTAAATTGGAAGTTACTGCCGTAAATTTACGAAGTTTTAGTTAAATATATCGACTATCCCGTTCAAACTCCAGCCTCAATTAATACTAAATAAGTATTCAAAGGAGCTGTTGAATGAGTGCTTTAAAACTAAATAAAACCCTGAAAAATAAAGACATTGTTACGGGCAATGTGAAGGGGCAAAACAAAATCAAGTCTGATCAAGTGGTCCAAGACTTGAAGGAACCAGAACAAGAGCTGGTGGCAGTTGAGGTTGCTACTAAAGATAAAGAAAATATTGAGTATTTAAGTAATTCAGAACCTGTGTTGTTGGCCCAATCGTCCCCAGCGGAAAACAGCAGCGAAGTGCCATTGAATGAAGATCCCATCGAGCGTGACAAGGGTGTTTTCATCAAGGGCGATGGTGCGCGGTTGGCTTGGGTGGGTGTGGTTGCTGCAGTTGCTTATGTTGGTGCACGTCAAGCGGAAAAGGATGTTTCTCCCCAAGAGCAAGCAATGAGCAGCGTCAAAGATTACGCGCAACGCAATACGGACAACACAGCGACCCAGCCATCAGGCGTGGCACCGACCGTGGCAACCTATGCCGCGACGGGTGTGAAGGGGGTGACAGAGAGCAATTTACGTGCGATCAACAATATTCTGGAAACGGCCCTCATCACGGGCGAGAGTGTTTCTACCACGGCCAAGTTGCAAGAGGTGGTGGACAGTTACAACGCAGTACTCGCATTTGCAGACGGTAAGGCAAACAATGCCACCGCCTCTCAAGGATTGACCGTCAAGCAAATCAGCAGCCTAGGCATTGACACAACTGGGCTGATCAATGGCAACAACCCTGAGCAACGCATGAGTTTGCTCAACAACTTGCTCGATAGCAAATCGAGTGCAAGTGTAGACAGCGTGGCGAAAATTCAAGCCATGGTGAAATGGGTGAATGATTTGTCTGATTTTTCCGCAGGCAAATCCACCGTCGCACTTGCGTTTACCCCAGCTGACTTTTCAATGCAGGGCGTTTCAGGCGTATACACCAGCAACTTGCCAGTCTTGCTCGATGAAATCAAAAAGTCAGGCGCAGGCAGCATCGGTAGCATGGGTGACATCAGCGCACTTATCACCAAAAGCAACACACGCATCACGGCAGCATTTCAAGCCATTCAAAACTATGCACAAGCCAATACAGATCCAACAGCAGCGGCTACTGGCATAGCGCCCAGCGTACAAAACTACCAAGACGCAGGCGTCCTTCGTTTGGACAGCACCAACAAAGATGCAGTGAACACGGCGTTGACCACACTCAACGTCGGTGCGAACAAACTACAAACCACGGCGGATATACAAAAGGTGGTGGACGCCTACAGCGCGGTATTCGCGCTGACGGAGGGCAACCCCAACAACGCCACCGCACAACAGTCGCTCACGCTTGCCACGCTCAACACCCTAGGCGCAGATACCACCCAACTGAGCGCAGCGAGTGATGTGACACAACGGCTGAGTTTGCTCAACAATGTGTTGGATGGCAAGAGTCCATCCGATGTCAACACGATCAGCAAGGTCAACGATTTGGTCAAACTTGTGAATGCATTGGAAGACCAATCAACGGGTACCGCATCGAACCCTCCACTCACGCCGGCTGACTTCCAGCGCCTCGGTGTGGTTGGCGTGACCGACGCCAACGTGACTGTGTTGCTGGATGAAATCAAAAAGTCGGGTTCAGGCAGCATTGACAGCCTGAGCGATATCAGTAGCCTCATCACCAAAAGCAACACACGCATAGCAGATGCGTTTGTAGCGATCCAAAGCTACGCACAAGCCAATACAGACCCAACCGCAGCGGCTACTGGCACAGCACCCAGCGTACAAAACTACCAAGATGTTGGTGTGCTTCGACTTGATGCAAACAACAAAGATGCAGTCAACAGCGCATTGACCACGCTGAACCTCAAGAGCGACAACCTACAAACCAGGGTCGATATACAAAAAGTAGTGGACGCATACAACGCTGTGCTTGCGCTGGCGGAGGGCACCCCCAACAACGCCACACCGCAGAAAGCTATCACATTAGACACACTCAACAATTTAGGGGTCAACACAACACCGCTGAGTTCAGGTACGGGTGCATCGCAACGGTTGAGCCTGCTCAACACGGTGTTGGATGCCCAACAAAAGACGGGTGTTGGCACCATCGACAAGGTCAATGACTTGGTCAAACTTGTCAATGCGGTGGAAGATCAGTCGGGAGGGATCACACCAAACCCCCAACTCACAACGGCAGACTTCCAGCGCTTAGGCATCAGCGGCGTCACCGATGCCAACCTGGCGGTGCTGTTAGATGAAATCAAACAATCAGGCGCAGGCAGCATTGGTAGCATGGGTGACATCAGCGCACTTGTCACCAAAAGTAACACACGCATCACGGCAGCATTTCAAGCCATTCAAAACTATGCACAAGCCAATACAGACCCAACAGCAGCGCCTACTAGCATAGCGCCCAGCGTACAAAACTACCAAGATGTTGGCGTGCTTCGGCTTGATGCAAACAACAAAGATGCTGTCAACAGCGCATTGACCACGCTGAACCTCAAGAGCGACAACCTACAAACCACAGGCGACATACAAAAAGTAGTGGATGCCTACAACGCTGTGTTTGCGCTGGCGGAGGGTAACCCCCACAACGCCACCGCACAACAAGCGCTCACGCTTGCCACGCTCAACACCCTAGGCGCAGATACCACCCAACTGAGCGCAGCGAGTGATGTGACACAACGGCTGAGCTTGCTCAACAATGTGTTGGATGGCAAGAGTCCATCCGATGTCAACACGATCAGCAAGGTCAACGATTGGGTGAAATTGATCAACGCCATTACAGACAAAGCTTCAGGCGTAGCACCAAGCTATAGCATGCAAGCACAAGACTTTGCAAAGCTGGGTATCGTAGGAGTAGATGCCGCAAACTTGTCAGATATTCAGCAAAGCATTGCAGCACAACAAACAAAAACACCTTTAACGACACTTAACCAATTGCAGCATCTGGTAGATTTTTACAAGATAGCCCCTTTAGGTGTTTTACTGGTCCAAGACACTGGGGTAGATTCGACAGACCTCGTGACCAACAATGGTGACATCACGGTCAACGGGACGCCTCAAGCAGATGCAACGCTGACCTACAGCGTAGATGGTGGGGTGACTTACACAAACGCCTATCTGTCACCTTCTGTGAACGGCCCCTACACGGTGTGGGTACGCCAAGTCAGCAAAGAGGGCTATTTGGGAAAAAGCAGCCAACTGACATTCACTTACGACACCCATGTTCCAGCTGCAACGAGTTTGGATGCTGGCATTTTGTACTTCGGTACAAAAGATACGCTTGATGGCAACACCAAGGCTGTTGCATCCAACGCTGTGGTGCCAAATACCCAAGACATCGCCAAGATCCAACTCAGCCTGGCGAATGTTGATGCGACACACGACAAATGGTTGTTGGGTGGCAAAGAGATCAACTTGAATGGTGCGCCTCAACAGGCAAACAATCAAACCGTGGGTGGGGTGAGCATAGACTGGCAATACGTTACAAGTACAAACAACAATCACACCATCAACATCACCAAAAACGGTGGCGGGAAATTCACAGATGCACAGGTTGAAGCGATCGAAAAGGTCATGGCCTTCAAATCACTTGGCGGCTCAGAAGGGCAACGCTTGCTCACGCTGTTGCACAGCGATGTGGCTGGCAACATCGGAACCAGCGCCACACGAACGCTTGAAGTGGACTTGACCAGTCCTGTGATTCAACTCACATCTAACACGGCAAACTATTTTGCGAATTTAAGGGCAACAGCCACCGCAGCCACAACTGGTCTGTCCAGTGCTGCGAGCATCGCAGACACAGCCCCCATCAAAAGCCTCAACGTGCAAGCCAAGAGTCTGCAAGACAACGAGCGATTGGTGATCAATAACGGTGCTGACGCTTCGGTCAATTTGTATGGTGGCAATGCCAATGGCTCAGCCACGGTTGGCGGTGTCAATGGTGGTGCATGGCAATGGTCCTACAGCAGCGCAACCAACGCCGTAGCCTTCACGTTGACCAATGGTCTGAATGCCAGCGCCGCACAAGCCAGCGCCTTGCTGCAAGCCCTGCAGTACCAAAATACAAACACCACATCTGGTCATTCAGCTTTGCGTGAGTTCACGTTCACCACCACCGATGCTGCTGGCAACGAGAGCGTGGCAGCCACCACAACCATCAACTATGTGGCCACGGTAGCCAAAGTCGCCACAACCGCTGCATTGGACGGCAATGCCGATGGCGCGTTAGGCGACCAATTCGTGGTCAGCTTCACAGAGCTGGTAGAAGTGACAAAAGTACAAAACAGCAACAATTGGAGCATTGCCAATTCGATCGCCAATCCCCCTAACAAGGGCACGATTGACATCAAAGCGGTTGATGTGCAAACCATTGGCGGCGTTGACTACGCCAAACATTTTTGGGTGAAGTCTGGTGCTGACAGTGCCAATTGGGTGGTAGGGCAACAGCAGACATTCAACTTCGGTAACCAAACAGGCACCAATCAGCAAGCCTACTTGACGTTACCTACCAAAACTTTCGGCGGCGATTTAACGCTAGAAGCTTGGCTCTACATGGACAAGGCGCCAGGTAGTTTTGCGCGCATCTTCGATTTGGGAACTAGTCAATTTCAAACCGCCGGCCCCAATCCAGTAACTGGCACACCAACGCAAGGATCTGACAACATCTTGTTCGGTTTTGATGTAAGTAAAAAACTGTTCTTTCAAATTTATCAAGGTCAAACCAGTCAGTCCTTGCTAACAACTGACACCGCTATTTCTCTGAACACGTGGTACCACTTGGCAGTCACGATCGATGCCAGCAAAAAAGCAACCATCTACATCAACGGCGCTGCAGATAAAACAGCACAATTCACGGTTGAAGCAAATGTCATTGCGCGTGACCACAGCTACATCAACAAGAGTGCGTGGGCTGGCGATGGTTATCTGTCTGGCAATATCTTCGATGCCCGTGTGTATGACAACGCCAAAACGGCGACCGAAATCAAAAATGATTTCAAAGGCATGGTTGATCCGAGTGACCTCAATCAAGTTTTTTGGTACAACTTAAACGGTGATTTGAACTCTGGATTAACCAATACCGCAGCTGCAATAGGTGCGAACATCACATTTGACAACCACAATCCCGGCACCACCTTCACCATACAAGCCAGCAATGTGGTGGATAGCACTGGTCAAGCTACTGCAACACAAGTGGCAACGCTGTATAAATCATCTGGCGTTAACGGCTCGTTCAAAGACAATCAACTGGTCGGTACCGCAGGCGATGACTTCATCACCGGGCAAGGAGGCAACGACAATTTAACGGGTGGCCTAGGGCGCGACGTGTTTGCCTGGCTCAAAGGCAACACAGGCACGGATACCGTGACTGACTTTAAGGTGGCAGAGGGCGATACCATCAACTTGTCAGGTATCTTGAGCGGCACAGGAGTCAACTCTGCGAATGTGAGCCAATATTTGCAATGGACCCAAACCGGCAACAACGCTGAACTCAAAATTCATACAGATGGCAATGTGAATAACGTTGCCAGCAAAACCATCATCTTCACGGATGGTTATTTGCATGGTTTGAACGATACCCTGCAAAATTTAGTCAATCAGAAGGTGATCGTGCTGGGTTAAATCAATTCCAAGAGGTCTAAAGACTGGAGGCCGATACACGCATGATCTGCGTGTATCGGCCTCATCACTTGGTGGCAAATCTCAAATCACCACATCGTGCTTGAGTTGCGTGGTGGTCGTCAACAGCACGTCTGCTAGCGCGTGGGTTTGACCTGTCGTATCTGTCCAGTGTGACACCAAACTGATTGGGTTACCGTTATCAACCTGTTGACTCGGTGTGGCGGCAAGCTGAATATTCTTAACACCAAGGCTGTCGAGTGTGTGCAATTCAGTTTGCTCGCTGATGCCGTTGTGGTTGGTATCCACCCAAACCTTTAGGTGGTTGAAGATGGCGTCGTTGATGTCAATCACACCGTCTTGGTTATCGTCGTAGATTGACAAGGCCGCAAAGCCGTCCTGCGCCTTGGTGCCGTTGGGCAGCAAGCTGCCGTTGCCGAACAATTCCAAACCGCTGTTGATCACGCCATCGTGGTTGACATCAAGTGCCAAGAAACCATCTTTACCATCACTCCATGCAGTGGTCACGGCTTTCCCATTGCCTTGAATGTCAAACATCACGCCTTGATCGACGGAGGACGTGTGCACACCGTCGCCATTGAGGTCGAGTATCAAAGGCGTGGCGTTTTGGTAATTGAGGTTGATCACCTTATTCGCTACCAGGTTCAGCAAGGTGTCGTTCAATCCGCCGGTGCTCCAGCCGTTGGTAAAGGCGATGGTTTTTAAGCTGGTGTTGGTTGCTAGAAAATTGCCTGCCCCTGTGGGGTCTACCGTCAGTACCTCATCGTTGCCGCTTTGTGTCAACTGCATATATTTGCTGAGAGCGGTTAGAGAACTGTTCGGGCCTAAGTTGTCGGTATTCGCTTGAAGTAAACCTGACAGGTTGATCATGTCGCCCTCTGATACTTTGAAATCGACGACTCTGTCGCTGCCTGTTTCTCCCAATAACCATGCAAATGTGTCGGCACCAGTGTGGCCAGTTAATGTGTCACTCCCACCTTGCCCGGCTATAAAGTCATTGCCAGGGCCGCCAGTAAGTGATTCGCTGTTTTTTGTGCCAGAGGTCGATGCATTCCCAGTGATTGAAACAATCTGATTGGTTGAGGCTATTGATCCGTTGGTATCGATCACATTAGCACTTCCTGCCGTCATACTGACGATGTTGGTTTCTAAGACAGCCAGGTTATTAGCGTCTGGTCCATCCGGTCTTGCAGTTGTGCCAGCTACGCCAGACTGTGCATCATTTAATAGTGTGTTGTTAAAGCTAAAATGTTGCTTGAGATTGCTGTCTGCGAGATCAATGGCACCTTGCATGTCAGCTGCAATTAGGTTACCAGCGCGCGCACCATTATAAATTCGGTAATCGGCCAGAGAAAAACCCATCATGGTGTATGGCGTAGAGGTGTTGATGCGTCCAACATTGTTGTATGTCCATAAGAAGGTATAGCTGAAAGCATCAAAAGTGCCTGCTGCAGATGAGACGACAGGAGCGCCATTGAAATAGATGATTGAGCTACCATTGCTATCGATTGTTGCTGCAACATGAACCCAGGTGTTCGCTGCAAGCAGGCTTGAAGACCTAGAGCTTTGAGATCCAAGAGTGCTGCCTGTTCCTGGGAAAAAATTTTTCAAAACCAAAGAACCATCTGCGTTGTAGGCTAACCCCACAGAGTAGCGAAAATCCGTGGTTCCAAATCCAAAAATGTAGGTATCAACTGCGCCTACCAAGGTATCAACCTTGATCCAAGATTCAACGGTGAATCCCATCAAAGGGTAACCCATGAACATGTACAGTGATTGGCCTTGCGTTTTCAGATGAATGCTTCCAGGTGGGCCAGCAGTCGCACTGTTAAATCCCGAGGTGCCCGTTTTCACCCAAAAACTGGTCGCATAGTCTGTGCCTCTGATGTTGATGGTGTCAATGGCTGTGATCGACGCATTGGCATTCCAGGTCCCTGAGCTTAGTGTCCATGCCGAAGTGCTAGCAAGATTGCTTGCTTTCACAAGCTCGCTGAATCGAATCACAAACTGATCGCCTTTGAGGCCATCGTTATTTGCGTCCAACAGTACAAGAGCGTTAGTGGGGGGTAAGCCAGGCTTGAGTGTGTCGATCGCCACATTTGCTACAGATTCAGCACTCGTATTGCCCGCCACGTCGGTGGTAGTCACAATAAACTGCCGAGTGTCATCTGTGGCTGCAGAACCTGCAGCATTTCTGTAACCGACGGTACTTAACAGCGATGCCGCCATGGTTGAAGAGGCCACACCGCTGCTCAGGGTGAAGGTAAATGCGCCTTGACTGTTGTAGCTCCAGTTCCATGTTGCACCGGTCAGCGTCACACTACCGCTGTTGGCGGTGGCGCCCGTGGCATCAATGTCGGTGCCATTGACGACCAACTTTTCGTTGCTGCCATCGCGCAAATTTTTGGCTTTGATTTGTACGTTTTGTATAGCATTGGTCTCTAATACCGTTACGTTGCTTTTCAGCAGTGTTGCTGTGCTGCTTGCGTTGTTGGTGATGGTCAGGTTGCTGAGCATGTTGACAACTGGTGCAATGGTGTCAATGATGATGGTTTCGGTGCTGATATCACCGATGTTGCCAACGGCATCTACATGCGTGATGAAAAAATCAAACGAACCTTGGCGGGGGCTTGTGGCGCTGTCAGGCGCAAAACTCAGACCTTGCTCAATGCTCAAAATTTCTGCAGTTGTGAATACGCTACCCGATGTTTTGCTCAGGCTCCAGTTCCTCGAGCCAAAGGTCCATGCGAGCGATAGGTTGTTATAAACCAAAGTGCCGCTGGTTGTGGTGGTGCTCAAGGGCAATTGAAAGCTGCCCAAAATGAGTTGGAAAGTATTGGGCACATTGATGCCAGATGCCAAAAGCTGAATGACGCTGATGTCCGAGTCAGTAGCCGCCACAATGTTGGGTGCAATCACTTTGCTGCCAGCGCTGAGATTGCTTCTGTTGAAGTAGCTTTGGTCTGTGATTTGCGTGCCGCTTTGGTCTGAGCGCAAGTCAATGTTTAGCGGTTTCAAGGTGTCCACCAAAACATTTGAAGTTACGCTTGCGCTGGCGTTACCAAAGGCATCTAAGTAGCTGATGGCGAATGATCGTGTCCCTTGTTTTGTGGTTAATTGACTTGGCGGGGAGACCATCCCAAATGACAATGCTTTTGCTACAGTCTGGACTTCTGTCGGTAAAAAGTTGCCCCCTTGCGCTTTTGAAAATACCACGGTGCCATTGCTTTGCGATGCCAAAAGACTAATTCCTGAGACAGACATTGCCCTGTTTGTGTAAGTGGTTGCGAAAGTTGCCTTTTCATAACCAAGGGAGATGGCATCCGTATCAGCCTGTATATTTGTGCCTACCAATTGAATGCCGCTGATATCGGTGTCAGAGGGCAGGGCCATCTTTGGTGCGATTGGGAATGCGTAAAGTAGGCTTCCAACCGCTGGTTGCTCCAGCTTAAAGTTGATACTTGTGTTGGTGTCAATTGTGGTTGTGCTGCCGTCGAGGTCAGGTGAAGAGGGGCCAACCGTGTCTACTTTCAAGGTGACCGTGCTCTCAGCACTGATGTTGCCTGCCTGATCGATGTGGCTCAAGGTGGCAGTTCGGTCGCCTGTAATCGTTGAGCTGGTTTTGAACTGCAACAGTTTTTCAATAGTAACCACTTCGGATGTGTTGAACGAACCACCACCGGTTTTGGTGATGGTCAACACATTGTTGTTGTCAAAATTCAACTCAACAGTACCTGACACACCGGCGATCACAACGTTGGGGCTACTTTGTTGTGTTTTGATCAAGAAAAATGTTTTGCCACTCAACACAATGCTGTCGGTGTTGTTGTCGATGGCGCCACCCATGGCAACACGTATGCTGGCAATGTCGGTTTCTGTTGTCGTTGCGGCAGCGATGTTGGGTGCCATCAGCAAGCCCTGAAGAATGTCTTTGGCTACGAATGCTCGGTTCAGGGTTTTGTCAATGCCAGTCACCGTCGATGTGAGGTCAATGTCTTGAGGGGAAAGGGTGTCCACATTGAGAGTCACCATGCTGACGGTGCTGACGTTGCCAGCCAAGTCGGTGCGACTGAACCCCAGCACTCTGGCAGTTTGCGACGTTGAAGTGGTTTGAAAGCGCAAGTCGGCTTGAATGGCATTGACATCAGCCGCACTGAATGTGCCACCGCCAGTTTTTGTGATGGTGAGCACTCGGCTGGCGGTCATGGCCCAGTCAATGGCAAGTGTGCCAATGGTGGTGTTGCCGCTGAGGCCCGTGTTTACAAAGTTGTGTGTCACGCTGCCAAACAAGAATTGATCACCTAAAACCACAGTCGTGCTGCTGGCATCTATTTTGAGACTCACGATGTCATTTTCAGAAATCGGAACTGCAAGAGCAGGCAGTATGTATTTGCTGGTGGTGAGGTTTGCTTTGTTGAAAAACGAAGTGTCTGTCGACTGCGTGCCAGCGAGAGTGCTGTTCCAGTCGTTGGCCACGACAACGGTATCGACATTCAGTGTTTGCACTCCTGCGCCGCTCACGTTGCCTACTGCATCGGTGTGGGTAAAGGTGAAGGTGCGTGGCGTTTGTAAAGGTGTGGTGTTGGTTTTGAAACGCAAGTCCCTTTCAATCGCGTTTACATTGTCTGCCATGAACACGCCCGTGACAGTTTTTTGCAGGGTGAGCGTGCTGTTGCTGGCGTTGTAGTTCCAGCTGATGCCTGTCACGCCACCCACGGTGATGCTGCTGCCGTTGTTAGAGGCGTTGAGCGCCTGTGTGGTGGTGCCAAACAACAGGCTGTCAAAGGCAAGGTCAGCGCCCCCCACCTGAACGGTGATGATACTGATGTCTGTGTCAGTGGGTTTGTTGACGTTGGGTGCAATGACTTTGCCATTCGCCGCAACGCTGTCGTTTTTATTAAAAAAGGCTGCATCTGTTGCTTGCGATGCACCTTTTGAGGTATTGAAGCTGACGTTGGCGGGTGCTTGGGTGTCGATCAGCACCAAGGGCGCAACAGCCAGTGCACTACCGGGGTTGCCTGCGCTGTCGGTGTAGCTGTTTGCCAGCACGCTGATGGGAGACACGCTGAGTTGGTTCACCACCACCGATGGCGTGAACACCACGCTGTATACCTTGGGGTCTGTGGTGACTGTGAAGTTGCTGAGCGTTCCAAGGGTGGTGTTGCTGACGGTATTCACCACAATGTCACTGATATCAAAGCCCACCGGCACATCAGTAAAGGTGAGTGTGTAGGTGATGCTTTCTCCCACTTTCACAGTCGATCTGTTGCCTGTGATGGTGAGTTGCGGCGTTTCAGTATCTATGAGAATGCTTGCACTGTTGACCGTTGTTGATGTATGGGTGGTCCCTATATCGCCTTCAACTTGTGCCGTGACGGTGTAGTTCTTACCCGATGTCAGTTTGGATTGCCAATTGGCATTGGGGGCCAGTTTCCAGCCATAGTTTGTGGTGTTGATGGTGGGCAAGTCAATGGCCGCAATGTCAAACGAAGTGCCACCGTTGGTGCTGACGAATGACAGTTTTGTGATTTTGAGATTACTCAACGCAACGATGTTGCTGCTGGTGACAGTACCACTGACTTCGAGATTGTTGATTTCAGAAGCATTGATGCCGTCACTTATGACCACACCCGTGCCACTAAAGTTGACTGAAGTTGTGGGGTCGACAGGACGGAACGACCAATCGTTGCCAGCAAAACCGGCATACGGCGTGCCGGTGACCGTTTCAAACGCTTCACTGTCAATCGTGGCGTGATAAGTTCTGTTAAGTGTTAGGTCAGCACCGGGGTTGATGGTTACTTTCTTTCCTTCAATGGTGACGCGACTGGTGTCGGTCACCAAAATGGTTTCCATCGGCTGACCCGTGGTTTCATCAATGATTTCTATGTTCTTGCCAGCACGTGCAACCACGTTGTCGCTGAACATCAAAATCAAGTTAGACGATTTGGCAATACTGCCCGTCGTTTTGAAGTCAAGCGTCAGACTGGATGCGCTGATCTCTAAATCCTGCATGACCGATGACGCCGCCACGTTGCCCGCACTGTCGATCAGGCTGGCTTGAACTTTGTGCACGGCAGCGCTCAAAGAACGCACGGTATTGTTGAAGCTCCATGTTCCGTTTTGCACGGTGGTGTAGTACATGGTGCCATCAATACTGAGGGCCACGTTGGCACCATTTCCTGCGGTGCTTACGCCTGAGAAAATCAGACTGCCAGTGTTGGTTTTGAAATCATTGAGTGCGCCGGAATCAGGAGAAATACCAGTGAAGTCAATGGTTTTGCCAGAGATGTTGGTGTCGTCTGGGCCGTTGGCTGATGTGTCAATGCTGAAGCTGCTTTGCACCACAGTACGGATGACGTTGTTTTTGCTGTTCAACAATGCTGCGGACACGGTGTACACACCATCGTTGAATTTAGGCTGGCTTGTGGTTTGCCAAACACCCCCAATCACGGTCGCTTCTAGGGTGATTGAGCTGCTTGATGCCGAATTGAGGGTGATCATGACCTTGCTGCCATCCATCGCATTGCTGGTGCCGCTCAAAACCAAACCAGTATTTTCTTTGGTGATGAAATCGGTACTGTTAATGCCGGTGTCGGGTGTGATGGCCGTGAAAACCAAGGTCAAAGAGTTGTTCAGCAAAGTTTGTAATTTGCCCACCGAATCGGCACCACCAGCGCCTGCGGTCTGGATGCTGTTCAAGTAGTTGGTCAAATTAGACGCACTCACGCCATCAATGCCCAATGTGGCAAAGTCAGCTGCAGTCAGTGTGTAGCTGAGCGGCTTACCTGTTGCCTGATTTTGAATCGCATTGGTGATTTTGATCAACTGATTGATTTCGTTGATCGTGTCGACACCAGTTGCTTTTTGCCCATCAATGATGTTTCGCAGCAGATCCAGACGGCTGTTGTCGTTGGTGCTTCCTACCAGACCCGTGGTGTCCACCCCCATGCCAGCAAGTTGTGCCACCGTGAAGGTTTGTGCAATGGTGGTGTTACCGCCATCTGCCATTGCCAATACCGTTTTGTAAGTATCGATGATGGCTTGCAGCTTGTCCTTGGTGCCTACACTTGCGCCATTGACTGCAAAGGTCATCAGCGCATCATTGATCGCTGCCACATTGCCCTCATTCACGCCGGTCACACCTGCCGTGGCATACGTGTTGATGTCTGGCGCAGTCGTGCCTACCTTCGGCAATGCAGGTGATGAAGCATCGTTGTCCTCTGCAAACTTGACGATCACTTGCAAGGCTGTATTGGCGCTGCCGATCACATTGTTGATCAATAGTTGCAGGGCTTCCAAAGTGGCAACGCCAGAACCATCGTCATTGGTGACATGAATCGCTGCGATCACCTTGCTGAAGTCTGTCACGCCCGAGAGGTCAACGCCCAGGGCTTGCAGTTGCGCTTGGGTCAGTGCAGTCGTGTTGCCCTTAGCCACATTCATCACCGCTGTCACCGCATCAGCCAAGGCTTGCACCTTATTGGCGGTATTTACACCGTCGGGTTTCTGCAAATCAATGACATCACCCAACAGGCTTTTCTTGACATCGCTGTCCACACCGGTCACGCCTATCAA
>JACCDH010751864.1_pt1 | contig 15466 bp, 14 predicted proteins | sample 7442481 | NCBI WGS metagenome assembly JACCDH01 (sample SAMN15323433, study PRJNA562643) | freshwater metagenome | isolation source: river surface water | place: USA:Blue River Watershed | collected 2017-08-15
CCTGGGACATCATCGCCCTGCGCCTGGGCACCGGCAGCCTGATCCTGCTGCCCTTTTGCTGGAACATCCCGCGCAGCATCTGGCTCAACCGCCGCATCTGGCTCATGGCCGCCATCGGCAGCCTGTGTTTTCTGGTGCTGGCCTACGCCGGCTTCAAGCTGGCGCCGGCCGCACACGGCGCCATCCTCATGCCCGGCATGCAGCCCTTTCTGGTCACCGCCTTGGCGCTGGTCATCATGGGTGCGCGTCCGTCACGCAAGCGCCTGTGGGGCCTGGTGCCCATTGCCCTGGGTGTGGCCTGCGTGGCCGCCCCTCAACTCATGGGCTCGCACGAAGGGCCCAACACCCTGGCGGGTGACGCGCTGTTGCTCGCCGCTTCCATCAGTTGGGCCACCTACAGTGTGCTGGTGCGCCACTGGGCCTTTGATGCCTGGACCCTGACCCGCGTGCTGGCCGTGGGCTCGGCCGTGGTCTACCTGCCGGTGTACTGGCTGTTCCTGCCCAAGGGGCTGGACACCGTGCCCACCAGCATGCTGGTCCTGCAGGCCCTGTACCAGGGCATCGGACCCACCATCGTGGCCATGCTGCTGTTCCTGCGCGCCGTGGCCATCCTGGGGGCCGAGCGAACCGGTGCCCTCGTGGCCCTGGTGCCCGTGATCGCAGGTCTGGGCGCCGTGCCCCTGTTGGACGAGCCCCTGACCGCCTGGCTGGTGGCCGGCCTGGTCCTCGTCTCGGGTGGCGCCTACCTGTCGTCGCGTCCCGAGCATCCCACGCGCCCACCAAAAATAAACTGATCGGTTATTATAAATACCAATGAGTTCAATCCTTGGCACCTCCGTGAATCCCTGGCAGGCCGTCGCGCTGGCGGCGGTCTTCCTGTTCCTGGCCAAATCCGTTGCCTGGGGCGTGCAGCGCCGCCTGGGGAATGCGGGCATTGTCGATGGCATCTGGGCCTGGGCCCTGGGTGGCCTGGCGGCCTGGTTTGCCTGGGTGGGCACGGCGGACGCCACCGTGCGCTGGGTGCTGGCCGCCATGGGTGGGCTGTGGGGACTGCGTCTGGGCACCTACCTGTGGTGGCGCAACTGGAAAACCCCGGAGGACTGGCGCTACGCCGAGATGCGGGCCGACTGGGGCCCTCGGGCCCAGGTCAAGATGTTCTGGTTCTACCAGTTCCAGAACCTGTTCACGCTGGCCCTGGCCTGCAGCGCCTTCATGCCGGCAGCCTACCGCGAGGGAGCCCCTGGCATGCCCGCCCTGCTCCTGTCCGTGCTGATCTGGGGGGTGGCCGTCGGCGGTGAGGCCCTGGCCGATGCGCAGCTCAAGGCCTTCAAGGCCCGCCCCGGCAGCCGTCATCAGGTGTGCGACGAAGGCCTGTGGCGCTACTCCCGCCACCCCAATTACTTCTTTGAATGCCTGCACTGGGTGGCCTACCTGCCGCTGGCCTGGGGCAGCCCGCTGTGGTTCTGGTCCCTGGCGGCGCCGCTGGTCATGGCCCTGCTGATCCAGAAAATCTCTGGTGTGCCTCTGATGGAGCGCTACCAGTTGATGAACAAGCCCGGCTATGCGGCCTACGTGCGCCGCACGAACCGCCTGATCCCTGGCCCCGTCAAACGAGGAGGACGCTGACATGATCCGTGCACTCACCCTGGCCGCCCTGACGCTGCTGAGCCAACTGCCCGCCCAGGCCAACACGGCCCGCGTGCTGGGCTATGTGCGCGACGCCGATACCCAGCGCTACCTCTACACCGAGGTGCATGAACAAACCCTGGCGGCCGATGGCTCGGTGCTGACCGGCGTGACCACGTACCACGACCCGCAAGGCCGCGAGGTGGCCCGCAAGACGCTGGACTACCGTGCCAATCGCACCGTTCCCGTGTACCGGCTGGACATCCCCGGGCAACGCTATGCCGAAGGCATCAGTGCCAACACCGGCCCGGTGCAACTGTTCAAACAGGACAAGGGCAAGGAAACGCGCGAGGCCCTGAACCCCGCCGCCGGTCTGGTCGCCGCCGATTCGGGCTTCAACCACCTGATGCTGGACCACCTGGACAAGCTCCTGGCGGGCGAGACCTTTCGGTTCACCCTGATCGCTGCGGGCAACACCGACCAATATCGGTTCAGGGCCCGCAAGGTGGGCACCACCACGCTGCAGGGCGAGCCTGCCGTGCGCATCCTGGTCGAGCCCGATTCGATGCTTCGCCTGCTGGTCGACCCCATCGAGCTGACCTACGACCAAAAGGGCACCCGACTGATGGCCTACCGGGGTGTCTCCAACATCCTGAACCCGGCCACCGGCTCGGTCTACAAGAACATCCAGATCGCCTATGGCGGCAAGCCTCCAGCCGACGCGCAGATCCCTGGCGCCCGCTGACCGGGTCAGGTCCAGAAGCACGGAAGAGCGGGAGATCCCCGCGGCGCGCTGAGTGCGTCTCAATGCACTAAATTGGTGCATTTCGGACAGCGCGTGCGCATTCATCGGTCAAAATTGTTGGGCTGCAGAACAAGACCACAAGACAAGCCCCCCGCCTTCTGGAAACCTCGCCATGAAATACGCTTCGAGTCACGACTTTCTCACCCACCTTGCAGCCCGAAACCCCGGCCAGCCGGAATACCTGCAGGCAGTTTCCGAGGTGATCGAGAGTCTCTGGCCGTACATCGCGAGCCACCCCAAATACGCCGAACAGGGGCTGCTGGATCGACTGGTGGAACCTGAGCGTGTGATCATCTTCCGCATCTCGTGGGTCAACGACCACGGCGACGTGCAGGTCAACCGCGGCTACCGCATCCAGCACAGCCTGGCGATCGGCCCCTACAAGGGGGGCCTGCGCTTTCACCCCTCGGTCAACCTGTCGATCCTGAAGTTCCTGGCGTTCGAGCAGACACTCAAGAATGCCCTGACCACGCTGCCCATGGGCGGCGGCAAGGGTGGCTCCGACTTCGACCCCAAGGGCAAGAGCCCCGGTGAGGTCATGCGTTTCTGCCAGGCCCTGGTGACCGAACTCTTTCGCCACGTGGGCGCAGACACTGACGTGCCGGCCGGCGACATCGGCGTGGGTGCCCGAGAGGTGGGCTACATGGTGGGCATGATGAAAAAGCTCACCAACCGGGCCGATTGCGTCTTCACCGGCAAAGGCCTGTCGTTTGGCGGCTCACTGATCCGCCCCGAGGCCACCGGCTACGGCACGGTCTATTTCGCGCAGGAGATGCTCAAGCAAAAGGGCATGGACCTCCAGGGCCTGCGGGTCGGTGTTTCGGGCTCGGGCAACGTGGCTCAGTACGCCGTTGAAAAAGCCATGGCCATGGGCGCCAAGGTCGTGACGGTGTCCGACTCGGGTGGCACGGTGGTCGACGAGGCTGGCTTCACCCCTGCCAAGCTGGCCGAGCTGATGGAGGTCAAGAACCACCTGTACGGCCGCGTCAGCGACTATGCCAAACGCGTGGGTGCCACCTTCCATGAAGGCATCCGCCCGTGGCAGGTGCCCATGGACGTGGCGCTGCCCTGTGCCACGCAGAACGAACTCGATGCCAGCGACGCACAGACCTTGATCAACAACGGCGTGACCTGCGTGGCCGAAGGCGCCAACATGCCCTCCACGCTGGAGGCCGTGAAACTGTTCGAAGAACGCCGCGTGCTCTATGCACCGGGCAAGGCCAGCAATGCCGGCGGCGTGGCCACCTCGGGCCTGGAGATGAGCCAGAACGCCATGCGCCTGGCCTGGGATCGCGACGAGGTGGACAACCGCTTGCACAGCATCATGCGCAGCATCCACGACGCCTGCCTGCGCCACGGCCAGCGTGCCGATGGCAGCATCAGCTATGTGGATGGCGCGAACGTGGCGGGCTTCGTCAAGGTGGCCGACGCGATGTTGGCGCAAGGCGTGATCTGAGTCATCTCAGGCCGCAGGCGCCTCACCGCCAGTCAGTCAGCTCCCAGCGGAGCTGATCCTCCAGCGATTCCCGCTGGCGCCACCAGCCCTCATCGGGCACCAGGTAACGCCCGGATGTCTCGCGAGCCACCCAGCGCCCCACTTTGGGAGACAGCCAAAGCGTGTCTCGCCGCCAGGTGGTGAGCCGGGTCGGATCCTGGTGCCCCAGCCGGATGAAGCGCTCGATGCGCAAGGTGTCAAAGGTCCCCGCACCGACGGTGACGCGCTCCCAACCGTGAACCTCGCTGTGCACCTCGATCCGATACCGAAACGAGCCCCCGTCCATGAGGTAGTGGGTGTACACCCGGCTGGCCCGTCCCGGCTGCAGTGCGGACGGCCACAGCGGCACCGGCGCCTCGAAAGTCATCGGGTAGTCCCATGCGGGATCGCGCCACAACTGGCCCCAGGACGCATGCCGCTCATCGGCCAACGGCCGGCCACGGGTCGAGCGCCGCTGCACCACCACTGTGTCGCCCAGCGAGGCCACACTCTCCTCGACCTCATCGAGCACCACGCTGTTGAATCGATTGATCTGCTGGTAACGCCAGCGCTGGCCGACTTCAGGCGCGCGCAGAGTGCCGGCATCCGCAGGCGCAGCGATGGGCAGCGCGGCCAACGGCCCCAGGCGCTGGATGGAGCACGCGGCGGGCAAGGCCAAGAGGGCCAGGAGCGCACATCGTCGATCAAGTGGCATGGGAGCCTCCCGGGTGGTTGGGCTGGTCACGCAGGCGTCATCAACGCTGCGCCCTTGATCTGAGCATGAACCTGCAGGCCCACGGTCAGTTGAAGGGCATCGTAAGAGCGGCGGGTCAGGCGAGCAAGGATGAGCCTGCCCGAGGCATCACCGGCATCGGCCAGCCGCAAGCCCAAGGTCACCCGGCCCTGGCCGTCGTCTCGCACACTGTCAATGGTCACGGGCAGGATGTTCAGGATGCTGCTGTCGCGGGCACGGGCGAGGGTCACGCTGACGTCACGCGCCATCACCCGAACCCGCACACGCTGGCCCACCGCCACCGTGGTCAGACCCACCCACAGGGCGTGAGCCCCCACGTCCAGCCGGCTCAGGCCATAGGCCGGGTCATGCAAGGCCACCGTGGCCTCCACCACTGCAGCGGCTTCATCCAGCTGGCTCAGCGGCAGGTCCAGCCGCGAGAACAGATCGGTCGCAGCACCACTGGCGCGCACCTTGCCCGCCTCCAGCAGCACCAGGTGATCGGCCAGGCGCGCGGCCTCATCCAGCGCATGCGTCACATAGACCATGGGCACCCGCGTCTGGGCATTGAGCTGCTCCAGGTAGGGCAGGATCTCGGCCTTGCGCTGCGCATCCAGGGCCGACAAGGGCTCGTCCATCAGCAGCAGGCGGGGGCTGGTCAGCAAGGCCCGCGCCATGGCCACCCGCTGACGCTCGCCGCCAGACAAGCGGTCCGGACGCCGCGCCATCAAGTGCCCAATGCCCAGCAAGGCCACCGCGTCGTCCAGGCTGATGCGTTGCTGCGCGGGGTCGATCCGGCGCAGGCCGTAGTCCAGGTTGCCCTGCACGCTCAGGTGCGGGAACAAGCTGGCCTCCTGAAACACGTAACCGATGGGGCGCCGGTGCGTGGGCACCAGGGCGCGCGGCCCCACCGCATCGTCCTGCCAGACCTCGCCATCCAGGGCGATGCGACCGCGCACGGGCTCCAGGCCAGCCAGGGCACGCAACACCGTGGTCTTGCCACAGCCCGAGGGGCCCAGCAAGACGCTGACCCCACTGCCCGGCAGCCGCAGGGACACCTCCAGCTCAAAGCCGGGATAACGCACCCGCAGGTCAGCGTGCAGCTCAGACATGGCGTGCCCCGGTCTGGCCGCGCCCCACCGACTGCAGCCGACCATTGAGCAGGTACAGCAGCAGCATCACCACAAAACCAAAACCCACCATGCCGGCCGCCAGCACGTGGGCCTTGCCCAGGTCCATGGCCTCGACATGGCCGTACAGCGCCACCGACAGCACGCGCGTGGCGCCGGGGATGTTGCCGCCAATCATCAGGACCACACCGAACTCGCCCACGGTGTGCGCAAACCCGAGAACGCTCGCCGTGAGGAAGCCCGGGCGAGCCAGCGGCAGCACCACCGTGACAAAGCGGTCCCACGGGCCCGCGCGCAAGGTCGCGGCCACCTCCAGCGGGCGCGGTCCGATGGCCTCAAAGGCCTGCTGCAAGGGCTGCACCACAAACGGCAAGGAGTGCAGCACCGAGCCCACCACCAGGCCCCAGAACGTGAAGGGCAACAAGCCCCAGCCCAGCGCCTGGGTCATCTGCCCCACCGGCCCATGCGGGCCCATCAGCATCAACAGATAAAAGCCGATGACCGTGGGCGGCAGCACCAGGGGCAAAGCCACCACGGCCGCCACCACGCCTTTCAGGCGCGACGACGTTCTGGCCAGCCACCAGGCCATGGGGGTGCCCAGCAGCAACAGCAGCACGGTCACCCAGGCTGCCAACCTGACGGTCAGCGCCAGCGCCTGCCAATCCTGATCATCCAGCACCATGCCGATCGCCATCCTTCAATCAGGAGAGACAAAACCGTAGCTTGCCATGATCGCGCGCGATGGGGGCGCCATCACGTGATCGGCAAACCGCCGAGCCAGCGGCTTGCCAGCACCGGTGCGCGTGATCACAAAGCCCTGATCGAGCCGCTGATGCAGATGCTCGTCCACCAACCGGTAGGCCCCGGCCACCTTGCGGTCAGGGCCCGACACCAACGACAGCGCCACCAGACCCACCTCGGCATTGCCCGTCTGCACAAACTGCGCAGCCTGCGCGATGTTCTCGCCGTAGATCAATTTGGGGCGAACCTGGTCCCACAAGCCCGCCTGGGTCAGCGCCTGCTGCGCACGTTGCCCGTAAGGCGCATGCGCCGGGTTGGCCATGGCCACGCGCTTGACACGCGGGTCACGCAACAGGGGGAGCGTCAAGGCCTGTGCCGGCAAGGTGGTGCTCCAAAGCACCAGGCGCCCCCGGGCATACAGCCGCACCGGTGACACCGCATCGCCCTGTTCGACCAGCCGCGCCGGGAAAGCCGCATCGGCCGAGAAATACAGATCAAACGGCGCGCCCTGCTGGATCTGCGTCGCAAACTTGCCCGAGGAGCCGTAAACCACGGCCACCTCATCGGCTGGAAACTGACGCGCAAAGGTGGCCACCAGCGCATCCATGGCGTACTTCAGGTCTGCCGCCGCAGCCACCGTGATCCGCTCGGCGTGGGCCGGGCCCAACGACCCCAGCAACACCACCAAGCCCCACGCCCGACACCCACGCATCCAGTTCATCGCTTGCCTCCGTCCGGACGCCATTGTGCGCTCGGACCGAGCACGCGTCAGTGAATGGCGTCAACGATCACAACGACACGAGCGGCTTGACGACGGAGATCGGAGGAGTCACCTTCAGTTCGAATAAACCGAAACATCGATGCGAAATATGCTGGTTTATTCGAATACACCGAGTCCTCACACTCCATGTCATTCGAACACCAGAGAAAGTCAGATCATGCTCTATGCCCTCAACTGGTTCGGCGTCGCGTCGCTCCTCGCGCTCTGGTCACTGGCCACCTGGATGCTGCATGCCGTTGTCGCCTGGACTGCCACCAACGCCGGGACGCTTTCGGGCGCTGCCTCAGGCGTCGGCGGCAGCACCTTGCCGGATTGGCTGGCTCCATGGGTGCCGCCGGCGCTCGTGCAGTCCCTGAACCAACTGTTGGCGGGGCTCGGGCCGATGATCGATGGCCTGCTGCAGGCCGCGCCCACGCTGGTCGGCGGCTTGACGGTCGCCACATGGGCGATCTGGGGAATCGGCAGCGTACTGCTGATCATGATGGGTGCCGGCATGCACGTCCTGATTGCCCTTTGGCATCGCCGAGGTGGCCACAGACCCGGCCAAAACACACACACCTCGCTGACGATGAGCTGATCAGGACCTCGCCATGGACACCACCGCCGCCACCGTCATCTTCTGAGGAACAAGAAAATGGAATTCCTGCTTCCCTTTCTCACATCCGATTTCATGGGAAAGCCAGCCTGGATCTGGCTGACCTTCATCGGCATCGTCATCACGCTGCTGGCCTTTGACCTTGGCGTGCTGCACAAGGACGACCACGTCATCGAGGTCAAGGAAAGTCTACTGCTGTCGGCTGGGTACATCAGCGTCGCACTGATGTTCGGTGCCTGGGTCTGGTGGTACCTGGGCCAAGACAGCGGCATGAAGTACCTCACAGGTTTCATGATCGAGAAGTCGCTGTCGATGGACAACGTCTTCGTCATCGCGCTGATCTTCAGCTACTTCGCCATCCCGCGTGAGTACCAGCACCGCGTGCTGTTCTGGGGCATCCTGGGTGTGATCGTGCTGCGAGCCGTGATGATCGGTCTGGGCGCCACGCTGGTCAGTCAGTTCAGCTGGGTCCTGTACCTCTTCGGCGCCTTCCTGGTCTTCACAGGCATCAAGATGTGGATCATTGCCGACCACATGCCGGACATCCACAGCAACCCGATCCTGAAGTTCCTGCGCAAGCGCATGCACGTCACCGACGAGTTGCACGGCCATGATTTCTTCGTGCAGCGACCACACCCGCAAACCGGCAAGATGGTGCGCTGGGCCACCCCGCTGTTTCTGGCGTTGTGCTTGATCGAGTTCGTGGATCTGGTGTTCGCGGTGGACTCGGTGCCGGCCATCTTTGCGATCACCACCGACCCGTTCATCGTCTACACCAGCAACATCTTCGCCATCCTGGGCTTGCGCGCGCTCTACTTTGCGCTGGCGGCCATGATCCACCGCTTCAAGTACCTGAAGTACGCACTGGCCCTGGTGCTCGTGTTCATCGGCACCAAGATCTTCCTGGTGGGCATCATCGGCAAGATTCCGCCGGTGATCTCCTTGACCGTGACCTTCGGCCTGATCGCTGGCGGTGTGCTGGTTTCGCTGTGGAAGACGCGTGCCCACCCTGCAGCCGGTGAGGCCGCCAGTTGAGCATGGGCGAGAGACCTTGCCATGATCGCCCCGACCGGAGCACCCATCACGCGTTCCGCACGCGCGCGTAGAACCACTTCTTCGCCACCTCCACAGCGAACACGTAGGCCAGGGTCAGGGCGATCATGCCCAGCAACAGCGGCGCCGGCAAAGGCACAAAGCCGAAGATCGAGCTGAAGGGCAGGTACGGCAGCATCAAGGCCACGGCGATCACCGACACGGTGGTGATCAGCAACCAGTTGCCGGGTCGGCTGCGATAAAACGGGCGCCGCGTGCGAACCACCAGGGCGATCACCAGCTCTGTCAGCAACGATTCGATGAACCAGCCGGTCCGGAACTCTTCTGGTGCGGCCTGGAACACCCACAGCAGCGCCCCAAAGGTCAGCAGGTCAAACACCGAACTGAGCAGGCCAAACACCACCATGTAGTCCCGAATGAACACCGTGTCCCAGCGGCGTGGCCGAGCCACCCACTCCGGGTCCACCCGGTCGCCGGCAATCGCGGTGGCGGGAATGTCGGACAGAAAATTGTTCAACAGGATCTGAGAGGCCAGCAGCGGCAAGAACGGCAGAAAGACCGATGCCACGGCCATGCTGAACATGTTCCCGAAATTGGCGCTGATGGTGGTCAGGATGTACTTGAGGGTGTTGGCAAAGGTCATCCGCCCTTCGTCAATGCCCAGCCGCAAGATGCCCAGGTCCTTGCGCAGCAGGACAAAGTCTGCCGCGTCCTTGGCCACGTCCACCGCCGTGTCCACCGCCGTGTCCACCGAGATGCCCACATCGGCTGCGTGCAAGGCCAGCGCATCGTTGATGCCGTCGCCCATGTAGCCCACCACATGGCCGGTCTTCTTGAGCGCCAAGATGATGCGCTCCTTCTGGTTGGGGTCCACCTCGGCAAAGACGTTGGTTTGCGCGGCCGCATGCATGAGCGCCTCGTCGCCCATGTCATTGAGCTCGCGCCCCGTCATCACATTCATGACCGGGAGCTTGACCGCCTCGGCCACATGGCGCGCCACCTTGTGGTTGTCACCCGTGATGATCTTGATCGCCACGCCGCGCTGCGTGAGGTCGACCAAGGTCTGGATGACATCGTCCTTGGGCGGGTCCATGAACAGCAGGAAACCGGCAAAGTTCAACCCCTGCTCGTCAGCGCGTGTGTAGATGCCGGTGCGAGCCTCCACCGCCCGCGAGGCCACGCCCAGAACGCGATAGCCCTGCCCGCTCCAGGCCTCAAAGCGGGCGTCGATGCTCGCGCGCAAGGCCGCATCGAGCGGGGCCTGATCCGCCCCCGCGCTGGTGCACAGCGCCAGGATCTTGTCGAGCGCCCCCTTGGTGATCAAGGTGCGTGCGCCGGTCGCATCGGCAGCGACCACCGACAGGCACTTGCGCACGAAGTCATAAGGCACCTCGTCGACCTTCTGCACCGCGCCCAGGTCCAGGGCGGCTTTCTTCGACGCGGCCATCACCGCCTCATCGAGCGGGTTGACCAGGCCGGACTGGAACTGGGCATTGATGCTGGCCAGCCGCAAGACCTCGGTGCTGGGCTGCCCGGCCACATCGACCGCGCCATCCAGCGCCACCAGGCCCGCCGTGAGCGTGCCGGTCTTGTCGGTGCACAGCACATCCATGCTGCCCAGGTTCTCGATCGCATTGAGGCGGCGAACGATCACGCCCTGCCGTGCCATGCGCTTGGACCCATGCGACAGCGTGATGCTGACGATGGCCGGCAGCAACTCCGGCGTCAGGCCCACCGCCAAGGCCAGCGCGAACAGCAGCGAGTCGATCGGCGGCTTGGCCATGAAGATGTTGATGGCCAGCACTGCCACCACCATCACCAACATGATGCGCGTGAGCAAGTAGCCAAAGCGCTGGATGCCTCGCTCGAACTCGGTCATGGCGGGGCGCAAGGCGAGCTTGCCCGCGATCTGCCCAAACACCGTGGCCTTGCCGGTTTGCGCCACCAGAACACGCGCCGAGCCGCTGCTCACACTGGTGCCCATGAACACGCAGTTGCTGCGCTCGGCCAGCCCGGCTTGGGCATCGACAGCGCCCGGCTTTTTCTCGACCGGGAAGGTCTCGCCCGTGAGCACCGCCTGGTTGACGAAGAAGTCCTTCGATTCCAGCACCACGCCATCGGCCGGGACCAGACTGCCCGCCGACAGCAGCACCACATCGCCCTGCACCACGCGGGACGAGGGCAAGGTCTGGGGCTGCCCGTCGCGCAGCACGCTCGAATGGATGGTGACCTTGGAGCGCAGCTTCTCAACCGCGTTGCCGGCAATGTATTCCTGCGCAAAGCCCAGGAGGGTGCTGCCAAAGACGATGACCAGAACCACCCCGGGATCGACCCATTCCCCGGCGAACATCGAGATGATCGAGGCAATGATCAGGATCAACACCAGCGGATTCTTGAACTGGCTGACGAGCAACCCCAGCGCCCTGGCGCCCTGGGTCGCCTCCAGCGCGTTGGGGCCGTGAAGCTTCAGGCGGGCACCGGCCTTGCTACCAGACAGCCCGTTGGCATCGGCCTCCAGTTTCGCCAGGAGCTGGTCGGTGGGCAGACTCCAGTAAGCGTCCGGCACGACCTGGGCTCCGAGCTGCGGAGCCGGTTGGGATCTGAACCACCTGGAAACAAAGTGCACGGGTCATTCCCCCAGGTTGGTTGGCCGTCGCTGCTCTGGAAATGATAAGCCTGTGGCTCAAGCTGGAATGCCCAAAGCACATGCAGCCGATCTTTGGTGCACTGGTCCATGATTGAACGCGTAGTGCAAACGCACTACAATGGAACCATGAAAACCGCCGTCATCCCTCAAGTCCGTGTCGAACCGGAGTTGCGTGCTGATCTTGATTCGGTGCTTCTGCCCGGCGAGACGCTGACTGAATTTGTCGAGGCGTCGGTGCGTCGCGCCGTCGAATTTCGTCGCGTGCAAACGGACTTCGCTGCGCGATGCGATGCCTCATTGGCAGCGTACGAGCGCACCGGGGTGTCCATCCCGTCGGACGCTGTCTTGTCGAAGCTGGAGGCGAAGGTCGCCGCACGGTTGAAGCAACTGCGCAAATGACGTTCAGAGTCGAGTTCACACCTGAAGCCGACGCCGATCTGGACCGCCTGTTCGACTTCCTGCTAGATCGCGCGGAGACCACCGAAGAAGCCATGCGGGCCTACGAGGCTGTGGAGGCCATTCGCACCGCTGCCGACAGTCATCTCGCGACCACGCCCTACAGCTATCGCAAGGTCGGACAACGCGCCACATTACGTGAACTCATCGTCCCGTTCGGCTCCACCGGGTATGTCCTTCGCTTTGACATACGCACCCCTGAGTTGGTCCTTGTCATCGGCGCGCGCCACCAGCGCGAAGAGGATTTCCACTGACACGGCGTCGAGCGAGGCCGGCCCATTGGCCGCTTCCTCATGAGCTTGGCGCGTGAATGCCAATTGCCCGGCCCCGGGGAACTTTTCCACCCATTAGCACTCTCTCCCCAGGAGTGCTAATATTGACTGGAGAAGGAACCGAAAGGAGCCATTCATGACCGTGACGACTGCCATCGCCCCCCGCGACCCCTGGAGTGTGGTGCCCTCTTTGGGCAATCTGGACGCCTACATCCGTAGCGTGCAGGCCATTCCCATGCTCGACGCCGATGAGGAGCAGGCCCTCGCCCGCCGTCTGAAGGACCACCAGGACCTGCAGGCCGCCTCCAAGCTGGTGCTCTCGCACCTGCGTCTGGTGGTGTCCATCTCGCGCCAGTACGTGGGCTACGGCCTGCCCCAGGGCGATCTGATCCAGGAAGGCAACGTCGGCCTGATGAAGGCCGTCAAGCGCTTTGACCCGGACCAGGGCGTGCGCCTGGTCAGCTACGCCATGCACTGGATCAAGGCCGAGATCCACGAGTACATCCTCAAGAACTGGCGCATGGTCAAAGTGGCCACCACCAAGGCCCAGCGCAAGCTGTTCTTCAACCTGCGCTCGCTCAAGCATCAGTTCAAGGGTGCCGCCGATGACCAACACGTCGGTCGCGCCGGTCTGAGCGAGGCCGAGATCCACCGCATGGCCACCGAGCTCAATGTGCGTCCTGAAGACGTCATCGAGATGGAAACGCGCATGGCCGGTGGCGATGTGGCCCTGGAGTCGCCCACGGACGACGACCACGACCACAGTCCTGTCGCCCCCATGGCCTACTTGGCCGATGAGGTGAACGAGCCCACCCGCGTGATCGAGGCCCACCACCGCGACTGGATGTCCAGTCATGGCATCAGCCATGCCCTGGAGGACCTGGATGCGCGCAGCCGCCGCATCGTCGAGGAGCGTTGGCTCAAGGTCAACGACGACGGCTCCGGTGGCGCCACGCTGCATGACCTGGCGGCTGAATACGGCGTCAGCGCCGAGCGCATCCGCCAGATCGAAGTGGCCGCGCTCAAGAAGATGCGCAAGGTCCTCGAAGCCGCGTGATCAGGGCCGCAGTGCTCTGATCCAGGTTGGAGACATCGCCTGAATTCAGGCGGGGCAGCAGGTCCTTGCACAGGGCCTTGCCCAGCTCCACGCCCCATTGGTCAAAACTGTTGATGCCCCACAGCACACCGGTCACAAAGGTGCGGTGCTCGTACAGGGCCACCAGTGCGCCCAGGGATGTGGGCGTCAGCTGATCCAGCAGCAAGGTGATGCTGGGGCGGTTGCCGGGGAAGGTGCGGTGTCCGGCCAGGATCTCGGGCGCCATCACGCGTGAGCCGGTGGGCACCTGCTCTTGCACCGCCTCGGTCTGGGTCTTGCCCCACATCAGCGCCTGCGCCTGGGCCAGGCCGTTGGCCAGCAGGATCTGGTGTTGCTCGGCCATGCGCTGGCGCAGCTCGGGCGACCACTGTGGATCGTCGCGGTGGGTGGTCTGCCTGACCAGCAGGAACTCGGTCGGGACCACGTCGGTGCCCTGGTGCAGCATCTGGAAAAACGCGTGCTGGCCGTTGGTGCCAGGCTCGCCCCAGACCACGTCACTGGTGGCGTACGGCAGCGGAAAGCCTTTGGCATCGACCCGCTTGCCGTTGCTCTCCATGATCAGTTGCTGCAGGTAGGCCGGAAAGCGCTTGAGCCCCTGGTGATACGGCGCGATGCAGTGGCTGGTGTAGCCATGGAAGTTGCGGTTCCACAGGTCCATCAGGCCCAGCCAGACCGGCAGGTTGGCCTCCAGCGGGGCCTCGGCAAAGTGGCGGTCCATGTCGTGCGCACCGGCCAGCAGGGCCTTGAACGCTTCGGCCCCGATGGCCAGGGCAATGGGCAGCCCAATGGCCGACCACAGCGAGAACCGCCCGCCCACCCAGTCCCAGAACCCGAAGGTGGTGGTGATGCCAAAGGCGCGCGCGGCCGCCACATTGGTGGTGGTGGCCACAAAGTGGCGGGCAATGTCGGTGCCGCCCTGATCCAGGAACCACTGGCGCGCGGCGTGCGCGTTGGCCATGGTCTCCTGGGTCGTGAAGGTCTTGGACGCGATGATGAACAGGGTGTGCTGGGGCTTGAGCTTGCGCAGCACCGGGGCCAGGTCATGCCCATCGACGTTGGAGACAAAGTGCAGGTTCAAGCCCGGGTGCGCCCAGGCGTCCAGCGCGGGCACCACCATCTGCGGCCCCAGGTCGGAGCCGCCAATGCCGATGTTGACCACGTCGGTGATGTGGCCGGGCAGGCTGCCGCCCGCCGTGGCGCGGACCTGCTCCACATAGGCCAGCATCTGGTCCAGCACGGCATGCACGGCGTAGCTTTGCGGCCCCTGCCCTGGCGGCGTGCGCAAAGCGGTGTGCAGCACCGCGCGGTCTTCGGTCTGGTTGATGTGATCGCCGCGCAGCATGGCGTCGCGGCGGGCCGGCAGGTGGCATTCGCGGGCCAGGCTCATGAGGTGGCGGCCGGTGGCCACGTCCCAGCGTGCGCGCGACAGGTCGCCCATCACATGGGGGGCCTCGATGGCCCAACGCTCAAAGCGGCCCGGGTCCTGCGCAAACATCTCTCGCAGGTCCAGGTCTTTGCCGTGTGCCTGCCAGTGCCCTTGCAGGGCGGCCCAGGCCACGGTTTGATCACAACGCAACATGCCGACGCACTCCCTTTATCGTCGATGACTCAATGCCGATGACAGCCGGCGGTCAACGTTGCGCCAGGATCAGGTCGTCCAGCTTGCCCGCGTCCACCGCAAAGGCACGGATGCCCTCTGCCAGTTTTTCGGTGGCCATGGCGTCCTCATTGAGGGCGTAGCGGAAGCTTTCTGCACTCAAGGGCTGGGGCGCGGCCTGCACCTGGCCATCAAAGCCCAGGTGGCGGCTCACGGGGGCGTCAGAGGCCTGCAGTTGGGCCAGCAGCTCGGGGCTGATGGTCAGCAGGTCACAACCGGCCAAGGCCAGCACCTGGCCGATGTTGCGAAAGCTCGCGCCCATCACCTCGGTGGCGATGCCGTGCTTCTTGTAGTACTGGTAGATGCGGGTGACGGACTGCACGCCGGGGTCGTTGACGCCGGCACGGGCGGCTTCGTCCCAGGTGGCGCCGGCCGTCTTTTTGTACCAGTCGTAAATGCG
>JACCDH010485136.1_pt1 | contig 15465 bp, 14 predicted proteins | sample 7442481 | NCBI WGS metagenome assembly JACCDH01 (sample SAMN15323433, study PRJNA562643) | freshwater metagenome | isolation source: river surface water | place: USA:Blue River Watershed | collected 2017-08-15
GAACAATATTCCATTACAGGCAAACATATTGTAGGCTTCTCTATAATTTTTAGTAATCCAAAAACCATAAATTTTAGCAGCTCCATAAGGCGACCGTGGATAAAAAGGAGAATGTTCATCATACAATCCTTTTTCATTTTTATTTTCAGCCAAACCACCATACAATTCCGAAGTAGAAGCTTGATACACACGAGTTTTCTTTTCTAAGCCTAAAATACGAACCGCTTCTAAAATACGTAAGGTACCTATTCCGTCTACATTGGCTACATATTCAGGTGAATCAAAAGACACCTTGACATGACTCATTGCACCTAAATTATAAATTTCATCCGGTTGTACTTCCTGAATAATTCGTATAATATTGGTAGAATCTGTCAAATCGCCATAATGTAATTTAAAATTCACATGTGCTTCATGTTGATCTTGATATATGTGGTCAATGCGTTGAGTATTGAATGAAGAAGCCCTTCTTTTTACACCATGAACAACATATCCTTTTTCCAATAATAATTCCGCCAAGTACGAACCGTCTTGACCCGTAATTCCTGTAATAAGGGCTACTTTCATTTATATGTTTTAAATTTATTATTTTCTAAATGATTTAAATGTAAGCAATAATCCTTCTTCTGTTTTTACAGGTAAAGGTTTTTCAATTGCATTTACTATTTTTTGATTGCTCACAACATAACTTTCTGTTAACTTTTGCAAGCGTTCTGAATTAAGTGGTAGTTTAAAAAAGTCGCCTAATTTAGCTATACTTAAAATTAAAGCTTTAGGGATTTTTAAAATGTTTACATTTTTATTTTGAGAATTAGCAATTAATTTAATCAGTTTATTGATGGATATAGCATCATCATCTGCTAGATTGTAAATTCCTGAAGGAATACTTTCATTCTGTAAAATTTCATTAATAACAAAACACAAATTATCAATACTACAAAAAGAACGTTGATTTTCAAAAGCACCTAACGGCCAAGGAATTCCTTTAGCTACTATTTGGTACAATAAATTCAAATTGCCCTTATTCCCAGGGCCATGTATCATACAAGGTCTTAAAATAAAAACTCTCTTGCCTTCAGGGATTGACTTACTTAAAATATATTGTTCGGCAAGTAGTTTACTTTTCCCGTAGTGAGTAATAGCATTTGGAGGATGATTTTCTGTTAATACAGATTCTAATGTATCTACCACTGCTTTAACCGAGCTTAATGTGATAAAAATTTTAGCATCAGACAATAAAAATGCATCAAATATTTTTTTAGTTAGTTCGGTATTAACAGTATAATATTCGCTAGCATCTAAAATGTTTCTTAGATCGTGAGATTTCCCAGCAAGATGAATGACAACATCTTGTATAATTTTAAATGGTTGATACTTTTTATAACAATCAAACTGATAGCGTTGTTCAAACTTTTCTAAAATATTTTTCCCAACGAAACCATTATATCCAGTAATGCCTATGCTAATCATTTTTAAAGTCGAATGAATTCTAAGATTTTAAAAAAATATTTAGAATATAATTTTAAAAAGTTACTATTTAAGCCATTTTCTACACAAGCTCTTTTTACCTCTCTGTTCAATAACAAAGTACTTTTAAAACCCTTGGTACTAACACCCCCTAAATTCATATATACCATTATTGTATTCAAGTGATAATATGAAATTTGATGAATTTTTAGAAACCTAATTAACAACTCATAGTCAGCGGCAATTTTATAATCTTTTTTATATTCACCCAATTTTTGGAATAGCTCTCTTTTACAATAAAATGAAGGATGCGGTGGCATAAAACCGAAAACAAATTTATTTGGTGTCCAATTTTTTGAATTGTAAACACGGACAATTTTATCCTTATCATTAATGAAAGCAATATTGCCAATAATAGAATCCAATTGTGGTTTTTCAATAAAAACACTAGCCACTTCACTAACAATATTTTGATTGCTAAAAATGTCATCGGAATTTAATATCCCAACTATATCACCCTTGGACATTAAAATACCTTTATTAATAGCATCATAAATGCCTTCATCTTTTTCAGAAACAAACTGATCTATAGACTCTTTATACTTTTCAATAATTTGAACAGTATTGTCCTTGGAGCCACCATCAACTAAAATATATTCAATATTGGAATAGTTTTGAGAAAGAACAGACTGGATAGTTCTTTCAATTGTTTTTTCAGAATTATAACAAACTGTGATTATTGAGACTTTCATGTTGATAGTATATTATATTTCAAATTCTGTCCTTAAATGCTACCGCAGGATTCCCAGTATACACTTTATTAGGTTTTGCATTTTTAGTTAATATCGAACCAACTGTAACAATTGCATTAGAATGAACTATAACACCCGGACAAACAACAGCTTTGGCGCCAATCCATGCGCCATTGTGTATAACTATTGGCTTAGTAATTAAATCAAAATTTATAGATTTGTAATTATGATTACCCGTTAATAAATACACCGACTGCGAAATACATACCGAATCATGAATTGTTACAATATCTAAATTATCAATCCATGCATTTTCGCCAATCCATACATTATTTCCAATAACTAAATTCCAAGGATACTTAATAATTACATTTGGTTTTATTACTAAATTTTTACCAACATTAGCCCCAAATAAAATTAAAATTCTTTTTTTGAATTTATAAAATGGAAAGAAGTAAGACTGAAAAATGAACAAACTTATAAAGTACCATATTACGCAAACAATTCCATTCCTTTTTGATTTATAATTGGACGTATATGTACCAAGATCAGAAATAATTTTATTATCCATATACTAATTAATTAGCTTTTACATTATTAGAATGAATTAACAAAGCATATTCATGAATAAGTTTCTTATAAATTGCTTCCCACAAAAATTCACTTTCCACTAATTTTAAACCATTTTTCCCCATTTCGTTTATTTCAATCTTGCTTTTGTTCATAAACTGATTTAATCCAAAATAAATACCATCCTTACTAGACTCAACCTGTATAGCTGCATTCCAATTTAGCGCCTCTTCAAACACACAGGCAGAAGTAATTAAAGTGGGTTTTGAATATGAAAACGACTCTAATATGGCCATTGGAAAAGCTTCACTATGAGAGGGCAAAACGCAAAAAACAGCATTTTGATAAAGGAGGTCTTTATTTTGTTTTGTAACAAATCCTACAAATGAAATATTATCGTTGATGGTGGGATTATATAATGTTTTTAAGTAAGATTCATAGGCTGCATCACCATCCCCTGCAATTACTAAATGCCAAATATTATTATAATTGAGTTTGGTCCAGGCTTCGATTAATCTATCTACTCCCTTTATTGGATGTAATCTTCCTAAATACAAACAATAATTTTTTTTAACAAAATTATGATATAAAACATTTTCGGGAACCATTTGGGAATTTATCAAGTTGGGCAAATTAATTCCGTTGCCAACAATAAATATTTTGTTTTTAATGCCATAATTTTCGATCATCATTTGCTCATGCGCATTTAAGGCATGAAAAGCACTTGCGTTATTAAAAAGACTTTTAAGAATTGTATTTTTAACTATTTTTTTTTTGAATGAAGAAACCTTAAGTGCTTCGGTATGTAACATCCCATGAGTTGTAATCACATAGGGTATCTTATATTTTTTACAAGCCTTAACTATCAAATAATTACTTAAAGACCAAATTGTTTCAATACTTACTAAATCGTAGTTTTTTATATTTAAATTCAACCAATTTCTTAAACCTATTAATATATTTAAAGACTTTGGACCAATAGTTGAAAAACTAATCACCTCCAAATTATCATAACTAGGTAGCTTATCGTTTTCATTAGCACCAATCAATGTAACTTTATTCCCATTCTGTTTCATTATAGTACATGTTTGTAAAACGGATGCATGTACACCACTTCTATAATTGGAAACACTATCTATGAAATATAAAATTTTCAACATGGATTAACTATTTATGCTTTATTTAAAATAAAATTTTGAGATACTAAATTATCAAAATTGGTAGATAAGTCTAAATATTTTTTATAAAATAAAGTAATTAATAAACAGAAAAGCCCAATGGAGGTAATTCTAAATAATGAACCATAGTGCAAAAGTGAAAGCGTTCCAGTTAATATTGGAAAAGTGGCTATTATTAATCTTTTTAAATGCTTTTCTCTAACAAGTTTTAGCTGTTTGATTTGCAATGGACTTAGTAGATTTATATTTATTAATACCTTTTTTTTGCATTTTTTATTAAATAAGTAACAATAATAAATGGGTGAAAACAAAATAAACATTAATATTAAAAAAGGAATTATACCAAAACCAATTAATATTTTTATAAAAGCAACTTCTGACTTTATCATTGGCACTTCAAAATAATATCCCCCTCCAAAAATTATTGAATGTGTTGATTTAATTATGCTATTAAAGTTTAATGAATTAAACATACCACCGTCTGTTAAATCACTTTGATCTTGTGTAATTTTATTTAGAAAATAGAGTTTTTCTTCAAAAAGTTCATAGTTATATATCGCAATTGGAACAATGAGTAAAAGCAATTTTTTAGCATATAAAATGATGGCAATAATTAAAACTATTGCCATTGATAAAATATTAGATGCACTCCCTGTAAGTATGGTAAATACTAAAACCAAACAGAACAAAAGCCAATAAATGTACCTTGGCTTTTTGTCAGGATCAATTGCCAGTGAGAAATAAAAAGTTGCAGACATGATCAATAAGTTTGCATTGTCATGATGGCTTCCAAGATAACCCCCAGGCAAAAGATTCTCGCCAATTCTTGAATAAGCCAATTCTCCTGGTCTCAAAGTTAGATTAGCAGCTTCGATGGCATCAAAACCAAAATTCACACCTAACTGATAAAATATATAAGTACCTATTACGATTACAATACTAATAATGTGTACAGCCGATTCTAAATATTTTGTTTTAAACTTAATTAAAAGAAAAATAATAGGGAAAAGAATAAAAAAATAGATATCAGCTATTTCACTTAATCCTACAAATATAAGATAAAAAAGAGTGTAAACACTAAGGATTTTATAATTATAAGATATTGCTTTTCGTATAGTAAATAAGGGATCATTTTGATTTTTCACAAATAAATATTTAATAGCCACTAAGCTTAAAATAATTATGCTTATGGCACTTAAACTATAAACTAAACTTGGTTTCAAACCCAAATGATAAACTAATAAACCCCTAACAGAAGCCATTATAATTATCATTAATGAAAAAAATTGTATGTTTTTTTTTATAGTCATAGATAATTGTCTATTTGAAATTTTAAAACGAAATACACTTAATAACTATTTATTCATTAATTAGGATGTTACATCTAACTTACACTATTTAGCATTAAAGATGCATTTTTTCTCATGTTTTTTATTAATACTTTATATTCACTAAATAATACCCAAGTTGAGATTTAAAAGAGAAGCTTTCTAAAGTATATATTCTCCCAACTGAATTTTAATAAAATATCTACTTAACGTTTATACTAGACTTTTAAATAAAAGAAATAATGATTTGAACTTAATATTGAACTTACCGTTTTTTAAACAAAACAAGATTTCATTATTAATATTAGATTTCTTCTTCGTATTAATTAAATAAACACTTCTCATATATTTAGTGAGTGCATCGATTTGTAGTTTTTCCACATTATTACACAAGTAAAGAAATTCATTAACCGCTGCGCCATGTGCTAATGACATATCTTTTCTTGATATTCCTTCTAAATGCATATCATAATAACCCAACACTTGAGGTATATAAACTATTTTTGATGTTAGAAATATAATTTTTAGTAATGTATTATAATCTTCACAACCAATCAATGTCCTATCTTCACTTATACCTCCTATTTTGATCAAAATATCTTTACGGACTACTATGGATGAATTATTAATAACGTTTCCATTTAATAATAAATCTTTAAAATAATTTCCTTTTAGCGCTCTAGAATAAAGTGTTTTTGTTGAATTTAAATATGAATTATCATAAAATAATCCCATTTTATGATAAACTAAATCAATATCTTGATTTATACTTTGATCAATTATTTCCAATTTATTTTCAGACCATAGATCATCTGAGTCTAAAAAACAAACCCACTCACCTTCTGAATTGTTGATACCAATATTTCTAGGTCTTGCAGGGCCGCCCCAGTTTTCATTTCGAAAATATTTAATATTTAATATATTTTGATACTTAGCAACCACTGCTTGAGTATTGTCTGTAGAGCCATCATCACAAACCAAAACTTCAAAATAGGCATAATTTTGCTTAGTTAATGAATCTAAACACCTATCTAATAGCTTGGCTCTATTATAAGTTGGTATTATTATTGAGTACTTTATCAAGAAAAATAGTTTTTATTAAATTTTAATAAATTAATGTATTTATGAACTCCAATTTTAATCTGAAATTTTTGATTAAATATTTTTTTACTTTCTGCCCCAAAATTTTCTATCAAAATAGGATTATAAATAAATTTTAATAAAGCCTCCTTAATTGCACTTGCATCAGATGGTTCTATCAGATAACCATTTATATTGTTTATTATTTGTTCGGGGATTCCTGCAACCTTTGTTCCTATTACAGGTTTCGAAAGTGACATGGCTTCAATAATGATATAAGGAAAATCTTCGTGACTTATGGAAGGTAAAATTAAAATATCAGCCGCATTAATTAATGTAAATATATCATTGATATGACCTAACATCGTTACGTAATTTCCTAAATCATTCAATATAATATAATCAATTAAATTATTTCTCTCCTCGCCATCACCTGCAAATACAAAATGAATTGGTAAATTTTGATTGAGTTCCATTTTTAATTGTAAAATTGCTTCCAACAAATATATATGCCCTTTTCGTTTAACCAAATTTGCACCGACTAGTGCAATTATTTTATTGCTTGGTAAATTATATTTTTGTTTAATTTCAAACGGAGTTTCTTTTATGGATGGAAGTAGTACTCCGTTGTTAATAGTAACCATTTTATCATCACTTGTTCGTAATACCTCTTTTAATCTTTTGCCTGAATTATCTGAACCGGTTATAAATTTATTTACGCCTTTTATTACCAGTTTATCTAAAAGAAAATCTAACCACCTACTTGGATGCTTATAATCTTGAGCTTGATTGTTAACGATATAAAATATATTATTGATATTGTTCAATTTTGCTGCAAAAAATGTAGCATAGGAAGAATATGAGCCAGGATATCCACCATTATTTAACAATAAAATATCGCATTTTTGTTTTTTAAACTTATAAGTTAAAATTATTGTATTAATAATAATAGAAAAATACTTGTAAAGTATTGATGGAGCGATTAATAATAATTTGACAACTATATTAAATCTATCATATACAATTTGATCAAGTAATTTTAGTTTAATAATAGTAAAATCATTTTTATGAATTTTTAACTCAAGCCCTTCTTGATATTTTTTACTATAGTTATATGCATAATATAAATTGAATGTATTAGTAAATTCATCATCATTTAACAAATTACTGATAACATTTTCGCAACCTGCAAAAAATGTACAATCCGTATATAATAAAAGGTTTTTTTTATTATTAGTTGATTTTAAATTCATAATATGTTTTGAAATGAGAATCTTGGAAATTAATTTATTACGAAATAAAAAAAAGGAATGATAACATTATTAAATTATACGTATTTTAACATAGTTCATAAGCACGAGCTTACATGACAGAAACATGGCTTGCGATTAATTATTGGAAGGAGTAACTTGATATACAATCAACAATAATAGTATTGTAATAGCTCTAAACCTGGCTCATATATCGTAATTTGATCCAACTTTAACTTATCCACCTTTGCCTTGTCTATATAAACGTAGGTAACTTTTTCACCCATCACAGCAAAACATGTTCTAATAACTAATCCAACATAGACTGTACCTACTATTGCTATTTTCATATTTAATATTATTTGTTTACTGCCATAATAAAATGTAAGTAATTTTAGAGTTTATAATATTTAAATTTGTTTAATACGGTAATACCCTACCGCCAATTAAAATATTTTATACCCTTTCCAAGTAGAAAGTACCTTTAAAATAATAGGAGTCAAAATACTACTATTTTCTTTAAACACAGGATTGTCCCCAGTTAATTCTTTATAAGTAATTGATTCTAACTTGTCGCTCTTACCTTCGATAGTGACAGTTTTTATCTTAATATATTTTGAAGCTATTTTTATAAACTCTGCTTCATAATTTAATTGGTCTTCCAAGATTCCTTCACCATACTCATACCAATGTAGATGCCTACTGGGTGTATGTGTATAATCAAATCCAACCAAATAAGCAGTATCAAAACCTAAGTATATAGACATCAATATAGATGTCCTAAATGAACCATGAAAAGGATTTAAACCTGCATTTTTAAACTCTTGAACCAAGTCTGTTTCAGGTAAATCATAAAATAAATAATACAGATTTTTACCTGATAGTACAGGAAGATTTGTAAGACTAACAAAATAATTTGTATTAGTATACAAATTTTTATACTTTCTGTATTGCCTTTGTATATAGTTTATAAGGATTGTCTTTTTTTGATAGCGTATAGTTGGAAAGAACCAATACGGCTCAGCTAGTAGTGCGTACTTTGCGTTCAATGAAACATAATCGTTGTGAAATATTGAAAATCCAACAGTTATACTAATTTTATCGCTAAATTTCACTAAATCAAACCATTTTAAAGATGCCCCATCACCAATTATATAACATTCTTCACCAAGATGCTTATTTTTGAACGCAGCAGTTCTTTTCAAAGCTGGAGCAAATAATTTTAGAAAAATGTTTTTGATCAAATTATTCATAAATAGGACATTAAGTGATTTCAACAATTTGACCCTTACTTAATTTAATCACACGATCACATTTTGAAATAGTTGAAAGCCTGTGTGCTATAATTATCAAGGTTTTGGTGTTTTTTAAATTATTAATTGCTTCCATTACTTCTTTTTCTGTTTGATTATCTAAAGCACTTGTTGCCTCATCAAATACCAATACCTCGGTATTGCGATAAAGTGCTCTGGCAATTCCAATTCTTTGTCTCTGCCCACCAGAAAGACGAACGCCTCTTTCTCCCACTTTCGTATCAAGACCATTTTCCAAAGAATTAACAAAATCAGTTAATTGAGCCCCTTTAATGGCATTGCTTAAAATTTCATCATTAATTTTATCATCACTAATACCAAGCGCAATATTCTTTCTTAAAGTATCATCTGTCAAATAAATGGTTTGGGGCACATAGGCTAAATTTAATTGCCAATCCCTTAAATTATTTGCTGTTATACTAATATCATCAACAAGAATACCACCAGAATCGGGTGATAGCAATCCAAGTAAAATATCAACTAATGTGCTTTTACCAGCTCCGCTTTCTCCAATAATTCCAATGCTTTCGCCTTTTTTAATTTCAAAATTAATATTGGTTAGGGTTTGGCTTTGTGAAGCATGATATTTAAAGTTCAATGATTTAATAGAAATATGATCTTTGAAATAAATGGGCTTAGAAACGGCCGATTTCTTAAAGGTCAATTCTCTAAACATCTTAAACTCATTGTATAGCAAATCAAGCACTGGCATGCTATATATAATACGTTGTGAGGAGAACATGATTTTATTAATGGACGGAATCATTCTAAATGCTGCCGCTACAAAAATTCCCAAGATAGGAATTATATTGTCTACCGGTTTGTTCGAAACAACCATAATTATTAACAAACCCGATAAGGAAGCGACTGCTACAAACTCTAAGTATAATCTCGGTAACTGGTCAATTGTATTTATCTTGGAATTAATATTGGATAAGGAATCATTATTATGTTTAAAATCATTTAAAAAATAACCTTCTTTTCCAATCAATTTTATGTCTTTAATTCCCCCTAAACCCTGCATTAAATTTTGTGATATTACACCTGTGTATTCTTGGCGCTTTTGTCCCCAAACTGATATGTATTTTTTTGAGATCGTGTAATATAAAAAAATAGCCAGGGCTAAAAAGGCACCTACAAGCAAGGCTCCAGTAGGTTCTAATGATACCAACAATATAATTACACCCCCAATGACTGAGATTTCGGAAGATAAAAATATAATTGATTGCGTTAGGCTGGTGAATATTGAAACCTCATTTTGAATGTTTCTTATCAAGATAGCAGAATTCCTTTCTAGATGATTTACATAAGGCATATACATATAACCTGTATATAATTTATGGCTTAAATGTGCTGTAAATTCAGATGAAAATGCAGATTGTTTCCAATTAAGAAATGTTAAATATATTGCTTTTACTAAATACAAAACAGCCAAAAAACTCATACTTATAATTATGATGCTTGCATTAGATGGATGGTCTAACTTTGTAAAAATAATATTTGTGATTTTATAATCATAAATACTTTGGGGGTTACTTAGCAATCCTATTATTGGAATAATGATTCCAAGCCCAAGAATTTCAAATAACATTCCAATGAAAATTAATACAGTCAAAATTGCCAGAGAACGTTTGTGGCTTTTTGACATTATATAGAAAACTTTTCTAATAAATTTCATTATTTTATATTGGATTAATATTGTTTTAAAAAAGAAATATCAAAATTTGGTTCAATATAATCCAAAAGAATTGAGGGTTCAACTAGTGGAATATTTTTCAAATTTTTACTTAACTCGACACTATTCTTAGCAACTACTACTCTGTAATCAGAAGAATCAAATGGCGACACTAATGGAAAATTATGCATGTCATATTCGCCATTTGATGGTTCGTAAACTAAATAATTTACATTGTTTAAAATAGCATCAATAAACATACTAGATGAAGGCCCTATGACTAAACTCGACTCTTGAAAAGAATTCGATATTGACTTATTGGTATCCATAATAAAAAAATTAGGATCAATATAATTGTAATACCATTTTATATTTTCGGATGGGTGAGGGCGAAATTTAACCGAATTTATACCCAATTTTAACAGCTCTTTTTTTATCTGAAAAAGATAAAGTATCAAATTGGTTCTATCCGAAATTCGAACACCAGTACTATGAGGTGTTCCGTTTATCGATTTAGAAAGGACTAAAATATTATTTAGAGAGGATTTTAGTTTAATATTAGACAGATCGTAATTATATGAAGGATGTCCAGATATTAATATTTTATCCTCACTAATTCCAGCCTTGATATAATTTTGCTTTATTTTCCTACCCCAAACAACCAATAAATCAGTTCGATTATCATCTATATTATTATACCTCCCAGGCAAACCATGTGAAAATAAAAATGTTTTTTTATTTAATTCCTTAAAAATTCTAATGGATATTCTTTCGAAAACTCCCATATCTTGAGGCAAGATTAAAAATTTTATTTCAGGATTAGAATATATTTTTTTTAGATTTTCTCGAATCAATAAATAGTCATGATACAAACTATCAAACTCAGAGAATTTGCAATTTTTAATTTTGAAATTAAATATTTGTAGTTTCAGGTATACCCTAAAATTAAGATTGGGCTCTAACCAAGGAACGTTAATACAATTATATCCGCTTTTATTTAGTTCAGTGTGTACATTAAAATATGCACTACTAATTACTACGTTTTGAAATTTCTTATTTACAATTAGAATGTGCTTAAGTCCTTTTAATGCCCTAAATATGTAAATCAGTATTTGTTTAAATACAAATAGTTTATTTTCTTTATTAGCTTTAAAATGATTGCCATACTCATATAATTTAGAATCTATCTCATATTTTATATCTGAAAGGAATTCTTTACGAAAAAGAGCTTCTTGATTTAAGTAATCGAGATAGTTGTCGGAAGCACTACTCATTTATAATATTCTTTAAATCTAGCCTATCCCCTTTTTCCATTTTCTTACCAGCTATTTTGCCAAGAATAGAACTATAATGTTTAGGATGCAACCCAAATCCAGGTCTAATCGAACGCACATTTTTATCACTAATAATATCTCCAGCCTTTATATCTTCTACCACATACAATGATCTTGAAAAATCTTTTCCATTAACTTGTTTTTCTGTCAAGGTATAATCAACAAGACCAATAGCACTTTCAGCTTCACGTACCGCTTGAACCATTGCAGTAAACTCTTCTTCATTCATAGAAAAAGAAGCGTCTGGACCACCAATAGATCGGTCCAAAATAAAATGCTTTTCAATAATTTTAGCCCCAAAACAAGTAGCGACTACTGGGACGGTTGCGCCCATTGTATGATCTGATAATCCAGATATAACATCAAAACGATCTGCCAAATCTTTTACCATAACCATATTAGCCTCATTAATGGGCGCTGGATAACTTGATGTACATTTTAACAAAGCAATATCATCATTGCCCATTCTTCTACATGCATCTATAGCTAATTCTATATCTTCTAATTCAGCAATTCCTGTAGATATAATGATTGGTTTTCTTTTAGAAGCCACATATTCAATTAGAGGAATATCGGTAATTTCAAAAGAAGCTATTTTATAAGCTGGTACATTAAGTTCTTCTAGAAAATCAACCGCAGTTTTGTCAAATGGAGATGAAAAACAAATTAATCCTTCTTCTTTTGCAACTCTAAAAATTTCTTCATGCCACTCCCAAGGCGTATAGGCTTCTTGATATAATTGGTAATAATTCTTACCATCCCAAATTGACCCTGATTTTATTATAAAATCATCTTTATCTGAATCTATTGTTAATGTATCAGCTGTATACGTTTGCAACTTTATACAATTTGCTCCAGCTCTTTTAGCTGCTCGAATCGTTTCAATAGCAGTTGATAAACTCCCATTATGATTAGCTGATAGTTCTGCAATTATAAATACTGAATTATTATTACCTATTTCTATTGAATCAATTTTCATTTATTTTCAAATTTAGTATTAAGACTTATTTTATTGATAGAATTTCGCATCTTAGTTATTTTAACGAGTCCGTTAGGTGTTTTAACTCTTATTGGATTAATGGAAACGATCGTACCATTAGGAATATTAATGTCAAATCCATTATCATCAAATTCTATCCAATCAATTATTACTTTATCGTTCATATAAAAAGTAAATGCACCTGGATAAGGAAAAGATTGAGCTCTAATCCAATTATAAATTCTTTCACGATGCCAATTCCAATCAATAAGCCCGTCATCTGGAGTTCTTTTCCCAAAATAAGTGGCTTTTGAATTGTCCTGTTCAATAGTAACCAATTGATTTTTTGAAATTTTATCTAAAACATTATCAACTATTGTATAATAATGACTCTCATACTTTTTTAATATAGAAGCTCCAGTATCATCATTCTCAATTATAATTTGAATTTGTTTAATAATATCTCCTGTATCACATCCTTCATCAATTAAATGGGCTGTAATGCCAGTTAATTTTTCATTGTTAATTATTGACCAAACATGTGGTGTCCTACCCCTATATTTAGGTAACAAAGAACCATGTATGTTAAAAGCGAGAATTTTAGGAATTTGTATAAGATTTTTTTCAATTAAAAAAATATAATTTATTGAAATCAACACATCACATGAAACTCTTGATAAAAAATCATCAGATTTACCGTCTCTAGGATTTCCAATAAAAACAGGTATACTATGAATATCGCAAAATGAATGAATTGAATCTGAAGATCTATCTGTCATAACAAATGACAATTCATGTTTTTGGAAGATTTTACACAATATACTGAAACCTAAGCCTCCTGAGGCTAATATTCCAACTTTCATTTATATATTTTTGAATAAATAACTACATCAATAAAACGACCTTGAAAAAAACAATGCTCCTTTAGAACTGATTCTCTTTTATATTCTGCAATTTCTAATGCAGAATATAAATGCGGTCTCAAATCAAAAGCGTAAATAAAAACCTTATGCAACCCTAATTGTTCAAATGCTAATTGTTCAATTAAACCTAAATAAATAATCCAATGTTCCTGAAAATGATTCTTCTCTAAAGCAGTTTCTATAATAAAAGAAATCTCTGCATTTTTATCAATCCAATTGATATGAACTAACCCACCATAACCGATACATTTATCATTTTCTAAATATGAAAATAAAAGTTGATTAGGTTTTTCTGCTTCAAATAGTTGATTTATATTAGTATTGAAATAATTATCTTGATCTTGAATGGTAAGAGGTTGACTTTGTCTTAAATGATAAATTTGCTCATTTCTCCATTTCATAATATCTATTCGATCTTCAAAACGTATGGGAACTATACTATGAATACCTTTAGAATATAATTGTTTATTTAATGCTTTATAGTTTTTCATTATTTAATTTAATCTTTTGAAACCACCGTGACAAACTGGACCACTTAATAATTCATCAATGTTTTTTATCCCTTTTTCGCAATCTGAAATAATAGAATACACATCATTTAGTGCTTCAAAATAGAGTTTTATATTAACTTCATTATGTGCAGTAGAAGCATAAAAATTAGTGCTGGCTAAATAGCCTTTGGTAAGCATTTCTTGTGCTATAAACGTTTTATATTCTAAAGAATTAGCACTATTAAAACTATAGGTACTCAAAGAAGGAATACCTGAAATTGTAATTGAAAGATTATGTTCATCAGCCATTTGTTGCCACCCTTGTCTCATTTTGTTTCCAATAGCTGTAATTATTTCCCAAGATTTGACTTGTTCCATAACTTTTAGAGTAGCCAATGCGGCAGTAGGGCCAATTCTTTCGGTCCAAAATGTACTACTTATGAAAGTGTTTTGTGCAGCTTCCATTATCTCTTTCTTACCAACAACTGCAGTCAAAGCATAACCGTTTCCAATTGTTTTGCCATACATTGCCATATCTGGTTCTACACCATACTTTTGGTAGATTCCTCCAAATGTTTCTCTAAAACCCGAAGTACATTCGTCAAAAATTAATACAATATTTCTATCGGTTGCTAATTTTCTAACTTTATGCAAAAAATTATCTTCGGGACCAAAATTTCTTACCACTTCCATCTTGATAACTCCAATTTCATTTGTATCTACAATAGAGAGTATTTCTTCGAAATTATTATAGTTAAATGGATACACAGTATCCTTTAAATTTTTAGGGACTCCTTTTGGGCTTAATCCACCTAATAAATGACTTGACAAATCGTCACCTCCATTGTGATTGGCAGACAAATACCAATCGTGCCATCCATGATAACCACAAATGGCAACTTTATCACGTCCTGAAGCAGCACGAGCAATCCGAATCGCAATAGAATTTGCTTCTCCACCACTTCGAGCAAAGCGCACCATATCTGCCCATGGATTGATTTCTATTAATTTTTCCGCAAGATAAACTTCTTCAGGACAATTTAAGGTACTCATATTCCCTTTTTTTACTGTTTCCATAACAGCAGCATCGACCTCATCATTACCATACCCAAGTGTATTGGTTCC
>JACCDH010286863.1_pt1 | contig 15462 bp, 13 predicted proteins | sample 7442481 | NCBI WGS metagenome assembly JACCDH01 (sample SAMN15323433, study PRJNA562643) | freshwater metagenome | isolation source: river surface water | place: USA:Blue River Watershed | collected 2017-08-15
AAAGCATAGATAGTACTTGGAGCAGAAGATACGGTAGCACCAGCAAATGGCCAATCTCTTAGAGTGTTGTTATCGATTTTGGTTGGTCTGTTAGATGCATAAGTATACATTGAGTATATACCATACAGAGTAGAGAAACAGTTATACGAAGTCGCATTTGCTCTTGAGATGGTGTTACCAGAAATTTGGTTACCATTGGTATAATAGTTTCTGATACCAAAGTAGTAGAAGTTCTGGATGGTATTGTTGCTAATAGTGTTGTTTTGAGCAGTGTTTGAGTATGTAGAAGTGCTACCTTGAATAGCGATACCATAAGTTGGACCAGGGCTATTCACGTTAGTAGTTCTCATCACGTTGTTAGTGATGGTGTTGTAAGCACCGTGGTTAGTACTGCTTGATGTGGTCATGCTGGTTGCTGAAGTTGTGAATGATACGTAAGCACCACCAGCGGTAGTAGCAGTAGCCATTGCACTGAACTCGATGATACCATTTTTAATGGTATTGTAGTCAGCATTATTCATGAATCTGAAACCTTGTGCGTACTGAGATGTAGTGGTGTTTCTCACTGTCAGTTTGTCGAAAGTGAAATAGTCGGCGCCATCCATTAAAATCACAGCATCAGCAACTGAAGCTTCGAAGAATTTGCCATTACCATTTATGGTGATGGTGTTGGTAGAAGAAGCGCCGGTAATAGCAGGGAAGCTAAGCTGAGCACCTGTAATGTCTGTCATTACATTTACTGTTACAGCGCCGTTAACACCGTTGGTAACGATGGCAGATCTGAAGTCCGCCCAATTGGCGAAATTCGTCCCACCCGTAACCCCGGTGTTGTCAATAGTGTAAGTTCCGGACAACTGAGCGCTTGCCGTACTCACAAAACCTACGATGAATAGTGCAAGCACCAATCGCAGGAATTTCTGTGGTTTGTAGAATTTTCTCATAATTAAATAAAAAATATATTGTTGTTTTAACGTTCCAAATATAGATAGGAATTTTGATTAACCAAATTAGATATTTAAAATATCGAATAAAAATGACAATTAAACTTATCAAATTTAACCTTCGTCGAAATTTTAAAGATATTTATGCAATATTAATCGTTTTTGTTAAAACAAATAATCACTTGCTTTTTAATGTTATATAAATTTTTTATTTATTGAATTTAAGGTAATTATAAAATAATATAGATCAGAAAAATGTGAATTAATTTTGGATTAGTTTTTTAGTTGTTTTTTCTTGTGTCTATAATTCTGATCTAATTTGTCCATTGTCATCGTTTTGTCAAAAAATTGAAATCCGACACCCGGAATGAGCAAAAAGCTTGTTGAAACAAACATATTTTTTGTTGGCGCAAATCTGAATGAGCGGATACCATGCATGGAAAAGTACTTTTTGAGGCTTTGAGAAGAAAAACTGTTAGAATTCAAATTGAAACTGTCTGACACTATAAGTGCCTCACTACCATTAATGCAAATTGGCACTTGTTTGAAGTCGATGCTATATACAATAATTTGACATTGATGGTTGTTATTCCATCGCTCGACCAAGTTTTTACTCATTAGAAGACATATTAAAACAATAGACATAATGATTAAGTTATTGTTCTTAGAATAAAGGTAACTTACCAGTGTGCCGCTTACGATAAGCCATCCAAATAATTCTGTGCTGTCGATAAAAAGACCTTCACTGACAGCGTTAGGTATTGCGCTAATGGATTCAGCAAATTTGTAATTGAGATCTAAGCCCAATTCAAGGCATTTACCCCAGAACTGATTGATAACATCAAATGGCGAAATTACCAAAGCAATGAGTCCAAAAATCAGTATTGTACTCAATGGTATAATGACCAGATTGGCCAAAAGAAAGAGGTTGGGAAATTGACCAAAATAATATAGACTGAAAGGAAGAGTAAATATCTGGGCTGCAATGGATAGGGCCAGAAGTTCGGCGATATAAGTGCCAATTTTGTTATTGAATTGACAGAATGGTCTTAACAGAGGATATAAAAAAATGATGCCAGCAACGGCGCTGTAGGACAATTGAAAACCTGGATCAAAGAGGCATAATGGATCATTTATTAACAAGAAGAACGCAGAGGCTGCGAGCAAGTTAAAACTCTGTGTTTTTCTCTCAGTAAGTTGAGCAAGACTCATGAAACTGAACATTACTGTAGCTCTGAGAATTGAAGCACCAAGTCCAGAAAGCATGGCATATCCCCAGATTCCAATCAATAAGAGTAGAAAACGAAGTAGTTTTTTGTAGCCATTTGTGCCGATAAACCCGCACAACCATAGTAGCAATCCGTATATCAATCCAACGTGCATGCCACTCACAGCCAATACGTGTAAAGTGCCTGTTTTAGCAAATACTTGGTTGACATTCGCATCTATGTCGTATTTGTAACCCAGTAAAAGGGCTTCAGCTACCCCATAATTTTGTTTAGCGTTGATATAGGTTTTGATTTTATCATTACATACCGAGCGAATATTATCGGCTTTATCCAATAGCTGCCAATGATTATGGTCAATCCATTTTATTGATTCTTCTTTGATTCTGATACTATGATGAATGTCTTTAACAGACAAGTAGAACTGATAATCAAAATCGCCTTCGTTTATCGGTGCTTCAATAGCTTGAATCTTGCCTTTAGCGAGCAGTTTGTCGCCTCGTTTGAAAGTCATTCTGTTGCTGTCACCGTAAGAGTATACCAATATTTGGCCTAAAGCCGGATAAGCGCGACCATGACTGTCGATAGCCAACTCAACGGTAGCGTAATATTTATTGTATTTGTCTTTACTGTTTAGTACTTCAGAGATACTTAATTTGCAAACATGAATGCCATTGATATTAGAAAAATGCCTGGATTGGTGAATGGTTTGACTATGGTAGGTATAAAGCCAAGACATTAATGTTAACATGAGGCTCAATATCAAACCATTAATGAATCGGGATTGGTATTTGATTTTAGTCAATAAAATTGACTTTTGAAGCATAAAGTATGAGACATATAGCAATACACTGGCCAGCACCCAAACGGGCGCTATAGAATGATGAAAACCCAGCAGAATGCCAGCCATGCAAGGAATCACCACCCTAACAAAAGGTATGGCATGCCAGGTTAACAATTAAATGGTCACTTAGAAAAACGTCGCTTTAACAAAGACATCAATTCAGCAGACAGGTCTTCGTTATCCGACCAGTCATAGCGACTGCGAATCTGTGCATCGATGTAGTTAATAGCCTCTTCGTAAGATGCAGAAGCTTGAAGGGTACTGATGGCAGCTTTGTATGCTTCGCCATCGCCATCGAATAAGCCTTTGATGAATTCAAATTTTTTGCTGATTGCTATAGCTTTTGCCAAATCGGCAATCGGTGTTTCTTTTGATTTTTCGGCTATGTTAACCACCGGTTGTTTGTTCATAGACAGTTTGGCGTTGAGTGATACATCGTCTGAAATTTTCTTGTCAACGATGGAAGTTGGAGCAGGCTCTTGTGCTTTTGGAGGGGTCGGTGGTACAACTGGTGCAGGAGGAACAGGTGGTGTTGGGGGAGTAGGAGGCGTTACTGGCAATTCTAGTGTTTCAACCACGCGTGTTTCAATCACTGGTTCAGGAATCTCAATAATAGGTTCCGGCGTAAGGGTTTCAATAATTGGTTCAGGGAAGATTTCCACCGGAGGAGGAATTATTACATTTTCTTGAATTGGCTCTTTTGCTGGAATTGGCGCCACCGGTTCAGGTTTTAGGCTGACTTTTTCAATAATCGGTTCAGTTATCTTTACTGGTTCTGGTGTTTTAACCGGTTCCAAAACCTCCTCTTGTTTGATAATTTTAATATGAGGTGCAGGCGAAGAAACTGTTGATGCATCAATAGTTTCAGCCAATTCGTACAGTTCAATACTTTGTTTTTGAAGCAAAGCTTTGTAGAAAGAGACATTGTCGCCTTTTTCAAGTTCAGCAACTGATTTTGAAATACTGCTTAAAAGTTGTTTTAACTTGTCTGATTGCTCTTTCTGTTTCATATTGATATAACCATAGCAATATTAATCAAATTGTCTCCTACAGATGAAATATTTTTGCAGATTTTTATAAACAGAGTTTCAGGTCTAAGAAATTTTAGTCAATTTTGCTGGTCATAAATCATGAGTGGAACAGGAAAATTAACGGTATTTTACGGCTGTATGTTTGCAGGCAAAACAACTTCATTGATACAATACATCAGTGACCAGAATTTAAGAGCAAACGAGTTACTGGTACTCAAACCATCTGTTGATGTTCGCTCAGGTAAAGCTACCATTACAACCCACGATGGCAAGTCGCACGATTGTTTAATATACTCACAAGAACTGGACATCTTTGAACATGTATCACCATTCACCAAGTTGCTTGCCATTGATGAAGCGCAATTTTTTGACAAAGTGTTTTTTAGTGATTTAAAGCGTTTAATGGCTAGAGGTATTCAAGTGGTGGCAGCGGGATTGGACAAAGACTATCTTGGCAGACCATTTGGATTGATGTCTTCATTGATAGATATTGCAACAGAGAAAAATCATTTGAAGGCGCGTTGTGAGTGTTGTGGCAAAGATGCCGAGTACACATACCGTAAAACAGACAATAAAGTTTTGATTTTGATAGGGCAGGACAACCATTATGAAGCCCGCTGTGAGTCTTGTTACAAAGGCGCTTAATCGTTAAGAGCCATAACAGATTTTACTTCCGGTAATACTTTCTTGATAGCTTCCTCAATACCGGCTTTCATGGTCATGTGGCTCATAGAGCAACCATTGCAAGATCCCAATAATTTTAAGATGACAACATTGTCGGCGTTCATCTCAACGAACTCCACATCGCCGCCATCCATTTTTAAAAAGGGTCTAACCGAGTCTAAGGCTTCTTCTATTTTTATTCTGTAATCCGACATATTAATGAGCATTTGAAATAGCAATTTGCTGTACCAAACGGCCTGCAATTTCTATAAAATTTCTGACATTTTTAGTATTTTGGATATTACCCTTGTCTGAATCAGACATAAGCATTGGTTCTATTGGCAAATGTCCGATGACCGAGACTTTAAACTCGTCTGCCAGTTGGTTAACGCCACCTTCACCAAAAATGTGGTATTTCTTTTCGGGTTGGTCTTCTGGTGTAAAGTAAGACATGTTTTCAACCAGTCCTAGGATAGGCACATCCACACCTTGGATTTTGAACATGGCACAAGCTCTTCTGGCATCGGCAATGGCCATTTTTTGAGGTGTACTGACAATGACAGCACCGCTTAAAGGCAGATTTTGTACTAAGGTTAATTGAACATCACCAGTTCCAGGAGGCAGGTCGATGATCAAATAATCCAATTCACCCCAATTCACCCCATTCATAAACTGCTTAAGCGCAGACGATACCATTGGTCCGCGCCACACAACAGCTTCATCAGGCTTAGAGAGAAAACCAATGGAAAAAAGCTTGATACCATTAGCGTCTACTGGTCGCATCAATTCTTTACCATCCACTACATCCATCTCGATGATGGCATTTTCTACGCCAAAGAGAATTGGTACCGATGGTCCGTAAATATCTGCATCCATCAAGCCAACTTTTGCACCTGCTTTGCTGAGGGCAATCGCCAGACCGGCCGATACTGTAGATTTTCCAACGCCACCTTTACCACTGCCAACAGCGATGATGTTTTTAACAGTTGGCATTACTTCAGTTTTTCGTTTACCAGCCACCACATCGGCGGTCATGTTTATCTTGACTTCAAGATGATCAGAAATAAAATGCGCAATGGCATTGCGACAGGCGTTTTCAATGACGTCTTTCATCGGGCAAGCCGGTGTGGTTAAGTACACAGAAAAGCTAAGGGTTTTATCATTGATGACAATGTCGCGTACCATTCCAAGGGTGACGATGTCTTTGTGGAGGTCGGGGTCGTCCACATGGCTTAGTGCCTTGAGAATGTCTTTTTCACTGATGTTCATTTTTGAGATTTAAAAAGCTTAAAAATCCTGGAAAAGAACCTTTTTTCGAAAGCTAAAAAGAACTTAAACTGACCAAATATAAAGCCATAGCCAAGCAGTAGCAAATTATAAATGGGCAGGACGCCAACATAAAACAGAACACGGTTAGCGGTGCTTGTTTGGGCGTTGATGCCAATAAGATGTTTGATGAGAATGATTGAATACCCTGTGCATGCAAACACCACCAGAATAATTAATACCTGCAGGCCGCTTTTAACTTGCCATCTGTTCTTAAGTTTATCAATAAAAGACACTTCGAAAATTGGGTGCGCAAAGTTAGGGCATTGCCTGAGAATAAAAAAAGAATAAACAGATGGTTTTCTGTTATATGGGATAAATAAAACTGATAAGTTATTTGCCTTCTCTGTTGATGGCTAATTTCAACGAAAAAATGTTGCTATAAAGGGCTGGACCGCTTCCGGCCACTGCGCTAAGATTGGTAAGGGCATAATCCAAGGAGAATTTTCCGAAGGTAAATCCCAGTCCAACATTGGGCATTACAGAGGCAACCTTTTTGCCATTGCTATTGGTATATTGCTGAAAATTGTTAACGCCAGCGCGGAAGTACAAGTGGTTGACGTCAGAAATATCGTAGCCAATTTCAGTGCCCATGTATGGGTCGATGCTAAAAGCAGAGGTTTTAATTAAAGTATTTCTTTTGCCATCTAAGGTGATGTTTAAATCAGCCTCACCTAAAATCGACCAATTGTCTTTTTCCCAGGTTTTAGCAAATCCACCCATGATTCTAGGCAGGGTAATTTCGAGTGTGTTTTTGGGAATGGCGTTTTGTGTAGCAGCCAACACATCTTTCTGAGCATCGGTAAAGGTATATCTCCAGCTGTTAAAAGTAGAGGTTACATCTCTGATGACTACACCCAGTTCCCAGTTTTTTTTATCATTAACAAATTTACCACCCACATCAAATCCAAAACCAAATGCTTTAGCGAATGGTCCCACTTTACGGCTGATGATTTTCATGTTGCCACCCCATGAGAAATCTACCTGTCTTAGACTTCTGATATCCTCTTTACGGGCATAAGAGATGATAGCAGCAAAATCGGTTGTGTTAAAAGAAGTCACTCTTGAGTAGTCTATTTCACCATTTCTGATGAGGTCGAAAGTATTGGCGATGCCATCTACACCAAAACGCACCATGCTGATACCAATGGCGCTGTTGTCGCTGGTTTTAGTTGCCCATGCACCATAGTCGTAATTGGCAATGCCGGCAAAGTATGAGGCGTGCATCAATGCTACCTGAGCATTGTCCTCTATTGCAGCTAATCCTGCTGGATTCCAATAGCCAGAATAAACGTCTTTAGAAGAAGCAATCATGGCGCCACCCATACCTAAGGATCTGGCGCCAACACCAATCTGTAGAAATTCGTTACTGTATTTTGTGGCATTCTGACCGAAGGCAGAGGCAACAGACAAGAACAGACATAAACTGAGGCTGTGTAATTTCATTCTTTCCTGCAAATATCGCATTTTTTTTATTTTAATCTACTTTTAGTTCCGATTTTAAATGTTCGTAGCCTTGTTTCATGAATTGAATCTGAATAGGTATAATTTCGAGCAAAAGTGCTTTGTCTGCTTCAGTCCATTCATATTGAATACCCAAACGGCGGTACACCCTGCTTAACGCCAAAATGATTTTTTCATTGTGTATGTAGTCAAAAATAAACTGAGCGCTGACAAAACGATCCAGACCTTCTTTGAAATTTTGCGGGTTGTTAATACCTGATTTTTTGAGATATAGTTCCACCTGGTCAGAGTTGACGCTTTTCAAATCTTTATAAAAGTCCTCCACAATATTGGGATATAAGTCGATGATGATGCGGTCGAGTATTATCTCGCACAATAAGTGGTTGAGGAACCACTTTCTGGGCCATTGAGCTTTGCTATCTGCTATTTCTGACAAGTGTTTTTCGCAAGTGGTGAAATAAAATGAATTGTGAAAAAGTTTATCGGCATTCAGGTGAATGATGCTGCCTTGATTAAGGTTGTTTAGAGAGGGGTGTACCATTGGCTCTGAGGGCTTGAGGTGGGTTTTGCAGAAAGACTTGACTAAATCAGGTAGAACCAGTCCGAGATTAAAGTAGCAATCATTCGATTTATAGAAGTGGTAATGGGCTATAAAATTCATTCGATATACAAACTTAAATAAATTAATTCAATTCGGAACTGAATACTCGCAATTGATTTGAATTGGATTATCTTTGCCAGCCTAAACAGAATTGAGTTTACGCTGATATGTCGCCGAAATATAGTTTTATTGAAGAGCTCCGTTGGAGGAATATGTTGCAGGATATAATGCCAGGCACGGAAGATTTATTGAATTCACGCATGGTTACTGGTTATATAGGATTTGATCCTACTGCTGATTCATTGGGTGTGGGCAATATGGTACAGATCATGACTTTACTGCACTTCCAGAGAGCGGGACATAAACCAATTGCTCTTGTGGGCGGAGCTACTGGTATGGTGGGCGATCCAAGTGGTAAAAGTGCAGAAAGAAATCTTTTAAATGAAGATGTTTTGCAACACAATCTGGCTTGTCAGCGCGCACAGTTAGAGCGTTTTCTTGATTTTGATTGCGGACCTAATAGTGCAGAAATCGTCAATAACTATGACTGGTTTAAAGACTTTTCGTTTTTAGATTTTATTCGTGATGTTGGAAAGCACATAAGTGTGAACTATATGATGGCAAAAGACTCTGTGAAAAAACGTCTGGAAACAGGCATGTCATTCACCGAGTTTTCATATCAGTTGGTTCAGGGCTACGATTTTTTTCATCTATGGAAAACCAAAGGTATTCAAATACAAATGGGTGGAAGTGATCAGTGGGGTAATATTGTTACCGGTACTGAACTTATTCGCCGTATGGAAGGTGGTGAGGCTTTTGCCTTAACAACGCCATTGATAAAGAAAGCGGACGGTACAAAATTTGGAAAATCAGAAGGTGGCAATATCTGGTTAGATCCTAAACGTACATCGCCATACGCCTTCTATCAATTTTGGATCCGTTCGGCAGATGAAGATGTTAAAAACTACATTCGCATTTTTTCTCTAAAAAGCAGAGAAGAAATAGAAGCCATTCCAGTGCACATGTTGCAGAAAGAACTAGCCAAAGAAATCACCATCAGAGTGCATGGTGAGGAAGCATACGAGAAAGCAGTGAGGGCCACCGAGATTTTGTTCGGAAAGGGTTCTGCGGCAGAGTTAGCAACCATTGATGAAGCGACACTCTTAAGCGCAATGGAAGGCGTTCCACAAGCTACGGTATCTAAATCTGAATTAGAAGCCGGTATCAGCATCGTAGATTTCTTAAGTGAGAAAATTCAATTGCTGCCAAGTAAAACAGAAGCCAAAAAAATGCTGCAAGGCAATGGTATCAGTATCAACAGAGATAAAGTCTCTAATGTTGATGCCGTCATTGGATCAGATGCTCTGATTAACGGAAAATACATCCTCGCACAAAGAGGCAAAAAAGAATATTGTTTAGTTACAGTTCAATAAATTTAAAAGACATGAAACCTATTACATCTATCACTAAAGCAGGAGCCAAAGATCAATTGGTTCTTATAATTGATGCGGCAAAATTTAAAGCCAGTAAATCACTTGATAAATCACAGAATCTGGTGGTGTCAAAAGCCATTAAAGACAAGAAAAAGGAAGTGGTATTTAATCACGATGGTAAATTGATTCTTGTAATTTTGCGCAGCGATTCAAAGGGTTGGGAGTTATCAGAGCAACTCAGAAAGTCTGGTGCGCGCGCTACTGCCATGTTTAATGATTATTTAAGCGAGAGCGTATGTATTTTGGCCGATGATAAGCACGAGGCACTAGCTTTTGCTGAAGGTATGGCTTTGGCAAATTATAAATTCACTAAATATAAATCTGCACCCAAGCAGAATACATTGGTTGATATTCGTGTGCTTGCACCAAAGTTGACAGAAGCAGATTTACACCAGTTAAATGTAGTGATAGAATCAACTTGTTTAGCACGCACTTTGGTCAATGAACCTCACAGTTTTTTAAATTCTTTGCAAATTTCAGAAGAGTTTAAAAAGATTGGTAAGTCGGCCGGATTTAAGGTGGAAGTTTGGAACGAAACTAAAATTGCTGCTCAGAAAATGGGTGGTATTTTAGCTGTTAATAAAGCGAGTAAGACACCTCCAACTTTTAATATCATGGAGTACAAGCCTAAAAATGCGGTGAATAAACAGCCGTATGTTTTGGTTGGTAAGGGTGTAGTATATGATACAGGTGGATTAAGTTTGAAACCAACGCCAATGAGTATGGATCACATGAAATGCGATATGGCCGGTGCTGCAGTTGTAGCAGGTGTTATGAATGCTGTTGCGCAATTAAATCTACCTTTATATGTAGTAGGGTTAGTGCCTGCTACCGATAATTGGATAGGTGAAAACAGTTATGCACCAGGAGATGTGATTACTATGTATAATGGCACCACTGTCGAGATTTTAAATACAGATGCCGAGGGTAGATTGGTCTTGGCTGATGCCTTGCATTTTGCTAAGAAATTAAAGCCTGCTTTGGTTTGTGATTTTGCTACCTTAACAGGGGCAGCAGTGAGAGCCATCGGTCCTTATGCCACTGCTATGATGGGGAAAGCCGATGATGCTGTTAAACAAGAAGTATTTGAAAGTAGCTATGCGGTATTTGAGCGCTTGGTGGAGTTTCCATTGTGGCAGGAGTATGCCGATGAGTTAAAATCGGATATTGCGGACATGACGAATCTTGGAAAAGGAGAGGGCGGACAAATCAGCGCGGCTAAATTTCTGGAACATTTTACAGATTATCCTTGGATGCACTTTGATATTGCGGGTCCGGCGTTTAACCATGCACCGGATGCTTATAAACCAAAGGGCGGCACAGGCGTTGGTGTTCGTTTAATGGTGGATTTTTTAATTAAACAAAGCAAAAAGAAATAAGTCAGTATGAACAAACCTATAATCGGTATAACACAAGGCGACCCAAACGGCGTAGGCTTGGAAGTGATTATTAAAACACTCCAGCATTCAATGATTTATGATTATTGTATTCCGGTATTATACGCCAATCCGAAGACCTTTGCTTACCACAAAAAGCAATTGGGTTTGGAGCAACCTTCTTATGTTTTGGTTAAGGATATCTCAGACATTAAAGGTCACCAACTTAACTTGATAGCCAGCAGCAATGAGGCATTCGAAGTTCAGATGGGACAAGCCTCTGAGGGTGCAGGTAAAGAGGCTTTGGCTTCTATCGATCGCATGTTGCAAGATGCCAAGGCAGGTAAATTACATGGTATTTTAACTGCGCCTGTAGATAAATCGAGTATCAAACATCCGGAAGGTTTTACAGGGCATACTGGCTATATCACAAAAGCACTAGGCGAAAATAATTCGCTCATGGTCTTATACAACGACGATATCAGAGTTGGTTTGTTAACCGAACATCTGGCATTGGCCAAAGTACCGCAGTCGATCACCAAAGAAGCTATCATTGCCAAACTTAAAATTGCCAGTGATAGCTTGAAGAAGGATTTTGGTATCGTTAAACCAAAGATTGCTGTTTTGGGTTTAAATCCACACAATGGCGACAATGGAAAGATGGGTGTTGAAGAGAGAGATATCATAGAGCCGGCAGTGAAGGAGGCTAACGAACAAGGTGTCTTCTGTTTCGGTCCTTACAGCGCCGACGGGTTCTTTGGTATGCGCAACTACCACAATTTTGATTTGGTGTTGGCCATGTATCATGATCAGGGACTGATTCCATTTAAGTCGATGGCCTTTGATGATGGTGTTAATTTCACAGCTGGTTTGCCTGTGGTAAGGACGAGTCCCGACCACGGTACGGCATACGATATTGCCGGTAAAAGCTGTGCATCGCCACTGAGTTTCACCAATGCTTTGTTCGAAGCAGTTGCCTTGTATCATCAGCGTATGGAAACTAACCATCTGAAAGAAAATCCATTGGGATATAGTGATTTCAGACGTGAACGTTTTCGCCTGGAACAAGCTTAAGAGGCTTGCTAAATAACTGATTTTTTAGTAAATTCGTAATACTGTGTCCAACTTTCAACTTAATGCCCCTTTTCAACCAACTGGCGATCAGCCCGAAGCCATCAAACAATTGGTTGCTGGTTTGAAAGCCGATGTGCGTGCACAGACATTGCTGGGGGTTACGGGTAGTGGTAAGACCTTTACAATTGCCAATGTTATTAAAGAAGTACAGCGACCGGTTTTGGTGCTCAGTCATAATAAGACACTGGTGGCACAGTTGTACGGTGAGTTCAAGCAATTTTTTCCTGATAATGCGGTAGAATATTTCGTGAGTTATTACGATTACTATCAGCCGGAAGCCTTTATTCCTACTACCGGAACGTATATTGAAAAAGATTTGGCCATCAATGAAGAGATTGAGAAGATGCGTCTAAAAACCATTTCAACCTTATTGAGCGGCAGAAGGGATGTGATCATTGTGGCTTCGGTGAGTTGTATTTATGGTGCGGGCAATCCGAAAGATTACGAAGATAGTATCATACGTTTGAGTAAAGGCGATACGCTTTCCAGGAATGCACTGTTACACCGCCTGGTAGATAGTTTATACAGCAGAACTACAGATGAGTTTAGAAGAGGGAATTTCAGGGTAAAAGGCGATGTGGTAGATGTTTATCTGGCCTATAACGATTTTGCTTACCGGATTTCATTCTTCGGAAATGAAATTGAAGAGATTCAAGCTTTTGAGCCTTCGTCTGGAGAAATTATCAATGATTTAACGGATATAGCCATTTATCCAGCCAATATATATGTATCGCCAAAAGAGCGACTCAATCAGGCTATTCGAGATATTCAGGATGATTTGGTATTGCAGATTGAATTTTTTAAAGAGCAAGGCAAACATTTAGAAGCTAAGCGACTTGAAGAACGGGTTAATTTTGACCTCGAAATGATGCGTGAATTAGGCTATTGCAGTGGTATTGAAAATTATAGCCGCTATATGGACAGGCGTAATGCCGGCGAGCGACCGTTCTGTTTGCTGGATTATTTTCCGGATGACTTTTTATTGGTTGTAGACGAAAGTCACGTAAGCATGCCTCAGATCAAAGCCATGTATGGCGGCGACAGAGCCAGAAAAATTAATCTGGTAGATTATGGATTCAGGTTACCTGCTGCTATGGATAACAGACCATTGAAATGGGAAGAGTTTCACAGTTTGGTGAATCAGGTAATCTATGTAAGTGCTACACCATCTTCTTTTGAAATAGAAGAGTCAGAAGGTGTGGTGGTAGAACAGCTCATTCGTCCAACTGGTTTGTTAGATCCGGTGATAGAAGTGCGACCATGTACCAATCAGGTCGACGATTTGTTGGATGAGGTGGATGAGCGTGTCAAAGCAGGGGATAGGGTATTGGTAACCACGCTGACCAAGCGCATGAGTGAGGAATTGGCCAAATATATGGGTAGACTCGGTATTAAATGCCAATACATACACAGTGAAGTTAAGACATTGGATAGAGTAGAGATTTTGCGCGATCTTCGTCTAGGTAAAATTGATGTATTAATTGGAATTAATTTGCTCAGAGAAGGTCTGGATTTGCCGGAGGTGAGTTTTGTCGCCATTTTGGATGCAGATAAAGAAGGCTTTTTAAGAAGTGTTACCAGTTTGGTTCAAACCATTGGACGTGCCGCTCGGAATGCCAATGGAAAAGTGATTATGTATGCAGACCGAATCACCGATAGTATGCGTAAGACCATTGATGAAACGGAGCGCAGAAGAGAAAAGCAAATGGCTTATAATACTGCACATAATATTACTCCGGTGACAGTTCGGAAGTCGATGGAGCAAATCATGAATCAGACCAGTGTTGCAGATGCCAAGCGAGGTGATATCGATGCAGTGTATAACAATGATGGTGGTGAATTATCGGCAGCTGCTGATCCGGTTTTTGATTATATGACGGTTCCTGAATTAGAAAAAGCAATTAAAGAAACTGAGAAGAGCATGATGAAGGCAGCCAAAGAAATGGAATTTATTGAGGCTGCGAGGTACAGAGATCAGATTGAGGATTTGAAAAAAAGAATCAAGCGTCTTAACGCAAAAGTCTAGTAAATGCAAGGCTTGATGGTCCTGCTAAAAATCAAAAATTATTTGTAAAATTGCCGGAGCAAAATCAAAATGCCAGGGATTAAGCCGTTTGGCACGATTTGTGCAAAATTACTATCAAATGATAAAAAGTATCTTCATAGCATTAGTTGCTTTCGTAAGTGTTGGCGCCAGAGCCGGTGAGAGTGAAAGAATTGCCAATGCCATTCAGGCTTCCAATACAACAGAGTTATCACAGATGTTTAATACCAGCATTGAGTTGGTAACACCGGCCTCATCAGGTGTTAATACCAAAGAGCAGGCTAAAATAGTTCTAGATAACTTTTTTAAGAATCACCAGCCTGTAAAGGCTACTGTTACGCACGAGACTTCAGGAACTACCAATAGTATGATAGTAATAAGTCTGGTAACAAAAAATGGCACCTACAGAATTTCCATTTCTGGTACTTATAAAGCGGGTACCTTCTATATCAACGAATTCAAAATCTCCTGATTTTAGAATATAATTTAGTGTAAGTAAAAAGTACTGCGTTAATTTGCAGTACTTTTTTTATGTCTCAAAATTTAGAAGATATCAGCAAAGACCCAAGGGTCATTGAAATTATCCACTCAGCTTTGAAAGAAGATGTTGGAGATGGCGACCATTCTTCACTTTCCAGTATAGATGATTCCACAATTTCTGAAGCCAAACTTATTTTTAAAGATACCGGCATAGCAGCAGGCTTAGATATTGCCTATACCATTCTCAGGTTAAATGATCCTGAGGTGGAGATTCAATCGTATTTCAAAGATGGCGATGCGGTTAAAATTGGCGACATCGGTTTTGTTGCGAAGGGTAAAGCACATGGACTGTTGAAGAGCGAGCGATTGTTGTTGAATTTGATGCAGCGACTCAGTGGTATTGCTACCACTACCAGAAAGGCAGTTGACAAGATTCGGGCCTATCACACAACAGTTTTAGATACCAGAAAAACTACTCCAAATTTAAGGGTACTTGAGAAGTGGGCAGTTAAGGCAGGAGGTGGCGATAACCATCGTTTTGGTCTATATGACATGATCATGCTCAAGGACAATCACGTAGATGTTTCCGGTGGTATTTCGAACGCCATTACCAAAGCAAAGGCATATCTTAAAGCAAAGGGATTGGATTTAGGCATTGAAGTAGAAACCCGCAGTTTGGCGGAGGTGTCAGAAGCCTTGGATAATTTGCCTATTCAGCGTATTATGCTGGATAATTTTAGTCCTGAACTTACTGCAGAAGCAGTAAAGTTAATCGATGGGCGTTGCGAGACTGAGGCTTCTGGTGGAATAACATTGGATAATATTGAAACATATGCTGC
>JACCDH011361287.1_pt1 | contig 15459 bp, 14 predicted proteins | sample 7442481 | NCBI WGS metagenome assembly JACCDH01 (sample SAMN15323433, study PRJNA562643) | freshwater metagenome | isolation source: river surface water | place: USA:Blue River Watershed | collected 2017-08-15
GCGATATCCCAAAGTGGTGAAACTGCCGATACTTTAGTTGCCTTAGAAAGTGCAAAAGAAAAAGGGGCATTTATATTTGGAGAGGTGAATGCTGTTGGAAGTAGTATTGCCCGTTTATCCCATGCAGGTGCTTATACCCATGCAGGACCAGAAATTGGTGTTGCAAGTACAAAAGCATTTACGGGACAATTGGCTGTATTAAGTATGATGGCGTTGAAAATGGCCAAAGCAAAAGGAAGCATTAGCGATGAGCGATATGTTCATTTGGTAAATGAATTGGCTTCCGTACCTGAAAAGGTAAAAGAAATTTTAGCAGATACCAGTAAAATTGAAAGTATCGCCAAACAATACAAGGATGCTTCTGACTTTTTGTATTTAGGACGTGGGTATAATTTTCCTATTGCATTAGAAGGGGCCCTTAAATTAAAAGAAATTACCTATATACATGCGGAAGGTTATCCAGCAGCCGAAATGAAGCATGGCCCTATTGCATTGGTGGACGAAAACCTGCCAGTTGTATTTGTAGCCACCAAGGATATGTATTATGAAAAAGTAGTTTCCAATGTGCAGGAAATTAAAGCAAGAAAAGGACAGGTAATTGCAGTGGCGACCTTGGGCGACTCGGTACTACCAACTATGTCAGACAACATTATGTTTGTGCCTGATATTGACGAGGTAATTGCCCCTTTATTAAGCGTAATTCCTTTACAATTATTAAGTTATTATGTAGGCATTTATAAGGGCATTGATGTAGATAAGCCAAGAAATTTAGCGAAGTCAGTTACGGTGGAATAATCCTACTTGAATTTTGGCGCGCGCTTTTGTGGTTTTACTGTAAAATTCTTACATTTAACTATGATTGCATTTATAAAGTCTTTTAAATACACCACTCCATTTGTGTTGTATGTATTAAGCTACCTGGCTTTTACCCATACGGGTATTTGGTGCTGGGTGCCCTTATTATATGTATTCTTTTTTATTCCTGTAATTGAATTATTCATTGCGCCCGATCCCAAAAACTTAGACGAGGTAGAGGAACAATTAGCCAAATCAAATAAATTATATGATTTTATTGTTTGGATGACTGTGCCACTCCAGTACCTTTTATTATTTATTTTCTTATTTAGTTTTAAGCAAGAGATAGCGCCAATTGATATAGCTGGAAGAATTATTGGCATGGGATTATTATGTGGTGCATTTGGCATTAACGCTGCACACGAATTGGGACATAGAACCAATGTTTTTGAGCAATTTTTAGCAAAATTATTATTGCTGACTAGTTTATACATGCACTTTTTTATTGAACATAATAAAGGACACCATAAACATGTAGCTACCCCGCATGATCCTAGTACTGCAAAGTTCAAACAAACGGTATATGCATTTTGGATACAAACTTTTGTAGGCACGTATTTAAGTGCCTGGCATATTGCCATTGATGAAGCAAAAAAGAAAAACAAAATATTCCCTTTGCTCAACAATGAAATGTTTTTATTTCAACTAGTGCAAATTGCTTTTGTAGGGATGATTTTTTATTTTTTCGGATTATACATTATGTTGTATTTCATTGGCGCAGCATTAATGGGTGCTATATTATTGGAAACCGTAAATTATATTGAACACTACGGCCTTTCCCGTGAAAAAGGCGAAGGTGAACTATATGAAAGAGTTAAACCACATCATAGTTGGAATAGTAATCATATTATTGGCAGACTCATGTTATTTGAATTAAGCCGTCATAGTGATCACCATTATTTAGCCTCCCGCAAATACCAAATTTTAAGAAATATGGAGGAAGCGCCTCAAATGCCAACAGGCTATCCTGGCATGATTGTACTTTCCTTATTCCCTCCTATCTGGTTTTCCATTATGCATAAGCAAATGAAAAAGTATTCTTTGTAATTAATACTGAACGTAGCAGTTTTTTATGGAAATTGATGAAATTTTACATTATGCCCTGTCTTTGCCTGAAACAGAGGAGTGCTTCCCATTTGGTGAAGAAATTTTAGTAATGAAAACAAAAGGGAAGATTTTTATCACATTAAACTTGGTCTCCTTTCCAAGCACCATGAATTACAAAGCAACACCTGATGATATCATTGAACAAAGAGATCAATATCCTGATGCTATATTTCCTGGCTTCCATATGAATAAAAAACATTGGAATACATTGCACTTAAATAGAACTGTTCCTTCTACAACTATAAAAACATTGGTATTCAACTCTTATCAATTGGTCAGAAAAAAGGCTTAATAATGGTTATACACTGACCCAAAAGGCACCCCAAAAACCTCCCAAATTTAAAAGGCGTACCTTGCAGACCATTATGAGTACGAATTTTAAAGAACTAGGGTTAATTGAACCCATTTTATTGGCATTATTTGAGGAAGGTTACACCACTCCAACACCCATTCAAGAACAGTCTATTCCCATTTTATTGGAAGGAAAGGACTTATTAGGATGTGCACAAACCGGTACAGGCAAAACAGCAGCATTTACGCTCCCCATCATACAATTACTTTCATCGAAACCCGTTGAAAAAAGAAAAAGAATCAAAAGCTTAATTGTAACTCCAACACGCGAATTAGCCATTCAAATTGCGGAGAGTTTTAATGCCTACGGACGTCATACCCCATTAAATTGCACCGTCATATTTGGAGGCGTAGGACAAGGTCCACAGGTTACGGCCTTAAAAAATGGAGTGGATGTAGTGATTGCTACACCAGGTCGTTTATTAGATTTAATGAACCAAGGTTTTATTAGTCTAAGAGATGTTGAATTTTTTGTTTTAGACGAAGCAGATAGAATGTTGGATATGGGTTTTGTGCATGATGTCAAAAAATTATTGGCAGTACTTCCTAAAAAAAGACAGTCTTTATTTTTCTCTGCCACAATGCCTCCCGAAATTGTAAGCTTAGCTAATTCTATTTTACACAACCCTGAAAAAGTAACAGTAACGCCTGTCTCATCCACTGTTGAGATTATTGACCAAGCCGTTTATTTTGTAGATAAAGTAAATAAGAATGCATTGCTAGTTGAAGTACTAAAAAATCCTTCAATTAAAACAGCCTTGGTATTTACAAGAACCAAACATGGTGCTGACAAAGTAGTACAACTACTTACTAAAAATAATATTATTGCGGAAGCCATTCATGGTAATAAATCACAAAATGCACGTCAGCGTGCTTTGAGTAATTTTAAGGAACAAACTACTAGAGTGTTGGTGGCGACAGATATTGCAGCAAGAGGAATTGATGTAGATGAATTAGCGCACGTGATTAATTTTGATATCCCTAATATCCCAGAAACTTATGTACATCGTATTGGCCGAACAGGGCGCGCTGGTGCCGAAGGAACGGCTTTGTCTTTTTGCGATTTTGAGGAAAAAACATATTTAGCCGATATTGAAAAGTTAATTGGCAAGAAAGTGCCTGTTATTTTTGAGCACCCTTACCCGATGCAACAATTTCACTCCAATAAAACCTCCCAGGACGCTGGCTGGGGCAAACCAAGGAATATAAGAGGCCGTGCACCGCAACAGGAAGGTGGTTTTGGTGCTAAAGGAGGGCAAAAAAGACGATTTAATTCAAGTAAACCCAAGCGTGGTTAGTATCTTTGAAATAACAAATACGTTATTTCATGAAGCAATTACTCGTACTCGTTTTATTGGGCTGTTGTAGCTTTTTAAAAGCACAAGATACTGCTGCCATTAAAAAAGCAGACCTTAAAAGTGCAGCAAAGCTTTTTGATTTGCAATTCACCGAAAAGGAAATAGATACCTTATATACTGATGTAATTGACAATTTAGCCAATTACAAAGCCATGCATAAATTATCACTACCCAATAGTGTTCCTTTAAGCACCTGGCAACTTCCCTATCCTGCGAACAATAAAACTAGTTCCAAGGTTACGCTTAGTTTAACCAATTGCGAAGTGCCTGCTAATAAAAACGAATTGGCTTTTTATAGCATTGGTGAATTAGCCTACTTGATAAAAAATAAAAAAATAAGCTCATTGGCCCTCACACAATTTTTTATTGAAAGAATAAAAAAATATGGAGATACTTTAGAGTGTGTAATTAGTTTACAAGAAAATATTGCCTATGCTCAAGCAAAAAAAGCCGATGAAGAAATTGCTCAAGGAAAGTACCGCGGTTTATTACATGGCATTCCTTATGGATTAAAGGACTTATTCGCAGTAAAAGGAACTAAAACAACCTGGGGTGCAGCTCCTTATAAAAATCAAGTAATTGAGGAGGATGCATTTGTTTATACCCAATTACAAAATGCGGGCGCAGTGCTTATAGCAAAATTTACATTAGGTGCATTAGCAATGGGTGACTATTGGTATGGTGGAAGAACAAGAAATCCATGGAATTTGAAATATGGTTCTTCTGGTTCCTCGGCTGGCTCCACTGCAGCCACAGTAGCAGGCCTTGTGCCTTTTGCAATAGGAACAGAAACCTATGGCAGTATTGTATCCCCTTCTACCCAATGTGGGGCAACTGGTTTAAGACCCACTTTTGGAAGTATTAGTAGAACAGGAGCAATGGCCTTGAGTTATAGCTTAGATAAAATTGGACCTATTTGCCGTAGTGCCGACGATGCTGCCATTGTATTTAACTATATACGAGGAACAGATGGAAAGGATTTATCTGCAACCAATCCTTCCTTTAATTATAACCCCAATAATGACATCAAAAAATTACGTATTGCCTATGCTAAAAATTACTTTGATCAAATAAAAGACAGTACTAGAAATGAGTGGAAAGTATTGGCCAGTTTCAAGAAAATGGGTGTTGAACTGATCCCTGTTCATTTCCCAGATAGTGGCGTGTATAATTTTAATATAATGGATGTGATTATAGGGGTTGAATGTGCTGCACAATTTGATGAAATGACTCGATTAAACCAAGACGATGAATTGACTAGACAAACTAAATACGATTGGCCAAATCAGTTTAGAACAGCTCGTTTTGTTCCTGCTGTAGAATATATCAATGCACAAAGACATCGATCGGTATTAATGCAAAAAGTAAACGAGGTGATAAGCCAGTATGATGTTATCATTTGCCCCTCTCGCGGAGTAGAATCAAACCAAACGGCCATTACTAATTTAACAGGTCACCCTGTGGTTTGTATGCCAACTGGCTTAGATAGCAAGTATAATATGCCTACAGGCATTACCTTTGTAGGAAATTTGTATGACGAGGGCACTATTTTGCAAATTGCAAATGCCTATCAACTACAAACAAGTTGGAATAAACAACATCCAGCATTATTTAAATAGAAATAGAACATATGAATAATATTAAAAAGATTGCTGCAAAAGAATTGGGTTATGGATTTATCAAAGAGGTACCCAAAGGCAAGGACGAGTATTATTTACGCAACAAGCAAAACCGAAGTGGTATTGAATATCGCCAACTAACCGCTTTAGAAATTGAAATATTAGTGCGCAATAGAAACACGAGTGACGATTGGTCAAAAATTTTAGTGTCCAATGAATTCAATCCAGAATTAGTTAAAAATTGTTCGTTTTTTGGTTTAATTAGAATTGGTAATCTCGAAAATAGCTGTCTTTGCTTTAGTGATTTAATTGTTCCTATTGGATTATATAATTCTACTATTATTAGTAGTGATTTTGGCAACAATGTATCTGTTCATAACGTAAATTATATGTCTCATTATATATTGGGCAATGAGGTAATTATTAATAATGTAAATGAGCTTGTTACTACCAATCATGCAAAATTTGGAAATGGTATCATTAAAAAAGGAGAAAGTGAAAATGTGAGAATTTGGCTTGAATTGTGTAATGAAAATACGGGTCGTAAGGTTTTGCCGTTTAATGGGATGACTTCAGGTGATGCTTATTTGTGGACAAGACATAGAAACGATGTACAATTACAACAAAAATTCATTGAATTAACCGACCATCAGTTTGACAACAAATTGGGTTATTATGGAAAAATCGGCGACCGAAGTGTCGTTAAAAATTGTAAAATTATTAAGGATGTATGGATTGGGGAAGATGCCTACTTAAAAGGGGCCAATAAAATAAAGAATGTAACGATTAATTCTCATGCACTCGCTAAATCTCAGGTGGGTGAAGGATGTGAGTTAGTAAATGGTATTGTTGGTTATGGTTGCAGAATATTTTATGGCATCAAAGCAGTGCGCTTTGTATTATCTGACTATTCACAACTCAAATATGGCGCTAGGTTAATCAATTCATTCCTGGGGCCCAACGCCACTATTTCCTGTTGTGAAGTATTAAACTCTTTAATTTTCCCTGCACACGAACAGCACCATAACAATAGTTTTTTATGCGCTGCACTGGTGATGGGCCAAAGTAATATTGCCGCTGGTGCTACTTTAGGATCCAACCACAATAGCCGAGGTGCTGATGGCGAAGTGGTTATGGGAAGAGGGTTTTGGCCTGGTCTTTGTGTTAGTATTAAACATAATTCTCAATTTGCGAGTTTCTCTTTGTTAAATAAAGGCGACTACAATTATGAGTTAAACATTCCGATTCCATTTTCTTTAATTAGCAACGACCCGCTTAAAGATGAACTAGTCATTATGCCAGGGTATTGGTTTTTATATAATTTTTATGCATTGGCTAGAAATGCTTGGAAATATGTTGATAGGGACAAACGAAAAAACAAAACACCTATTTACGAATATGATTATTTAGCACCCGATTCTGTAAATGAATTGATCAATGCAAGAGCCATTATTGCAAAAGCAGTAGCTACCGCTCAATTAACAAAAGAGAAAAAAACGATTCCTGTTGATGAATTAAAATTAATTCAGTTGGGCGATAAATTATTGACAACTAAGTCAAATAAAGAGATAGATAAGTTAGAAGTAATTGTAAATGGATTTGAAAATAGCAAGCGTAAAACTAAATTAATTAAATGTGTTGAGGCCTACCATATGTTTGGCAAAATGATTTTTGTATATGGCATGGAAGCAGCATTGCGTTTCACTGAAAACAAAAAAGGTAAGGCAATCCTAACAACCCTACAACAAGCGAAACTTAATAGCACCAATTCAGATTGGTCCAATATTGGTGGTCAATTAATTCCTACAAAACACGTAGATGGGTTATTAAGTAAAATTAAAACTGGGGCTGTTGAAAGTTGGTATCAAGTGCATGAATTTTACGAGGCAGAATCTGCCAAATACGCTTCTAGAAGGGACTTGCACGCATTGTCTTGCTTAGCAGCAATCACTGGTAAATCATTGAATAAACTAACCAACACACAATTCATTACTTGGCTTAATGATTATTTTGAAATAAAAAAGGACATTACTGCAAGAATACAAAATACAAGAGCAAAGGATTATTCCAATCCGTTTAGAAAAATGGTGTACGAAAATGAGGCTGAAATGAATGCAGTGGTAGGCTCCTTAAAGGATAATGGATTTATCAACGACCAAAACAAAGCACTTAGCGATTTAGAAAAGCAAATTTTGTCAATCAAAAAGGATTTAAAGCTTTAAAAGTGACATCCCCAATCCTAATTGCCATTGGGTAGTTTTCCATTTTGATTGATCCTGTAATTCATTGATGGCTTGCAGTCCAACTACATATCTGCCATAAACAAAAAAACCTCCAAGGTCAATTTTTGCGCCACCTACGACGGCGAATTCACCGTTTTTAAAGGCCATACTTGCATTACCGATACCGTCTTTTTTTTGATCTAACAATATGCTGTATTGAGGTCCTGCCTGAATGGATAATTTACTAAAGGGTTTATACTCCGCTAAAATTGGAATAGCCAAATAATTTAAGTGATAGGTCTCAGGCTGCAATATATTTTTGGATAACAAATTGGTGATTGAAGGAGCCGTTTCAAGCTTTGTTTGGGACAAAATTATTTCGGGAGTGATGCCCCATTGTTTAGTAATCCCAACATGCATGGCCACACCTGCATGATAGGAGGCTTTATTACGGTCAGCAGCTACTGAACTGATACTAGTGAAGTTTTGACCTACTTTAATTCCTAGATTAAAATTTTCTTGTGCATTTAATTGACCAATCACAATTATTGTAAATAAAAGAAGAATGTATTTTTTCATTTTCATAATCCTATTTATACTATAAAGGTAGAACGAAAAAAAGTAATGCTTTGTTACATGCTATGTTTTAACAAATTCTTTTTTTCAATCTGCCACTCAAAAATTTTGCTTACACCAACTCAATCAGGGTGATTTCGGGTAAAATACCTACCCTACCTGGATAGCCCAAAAAACCAAATCCTCTATTTACATATAACTGTTGATTGCCCGATTGATATATACCGGCCCATTGCTTATAGACCCACTGTACTGGACTCCATTTGAAATAGGGGTTTTCTACCCCAAACTGCATGCCATGGGTATGACCTGACAACATTAATTGCACCTGTGGATACTCAGGAATTACCTGTGCTTCCCAGTGACTTGGATCATGGCTCATTAAAATAATGGGATCATCAGGGTGCACCCCTTTCATTGCTTGTTCCATTTTACCATACTTTGGGAATTTTGCTTTTGCACCCCAATTTTCAATCCCTACTAATTGTATATATGCCCCTTCCTTTTCAATTCTTACATTTTCATTCATTAACAATCTCCACCCTAATTGATGGTGTACCTGCATTAAATCTTGTAAATTTTGTTGCTTGGCTTGAGCAGAATCCCAACGAACATAGTCGCCATAATCATGATTGCCTAATACACTAAATACACCAAATGGCGCTTTGATTTTTTCAAAAACTTCCATCCAATCTTTCATTTCAATGGCGCGATCATTGACTAAATCTCCCGTAAACAAAATCAAGTCTGGTTTTTGTTGTAGGATTAAATCAACTCCTTTTAACACCGCTTCTTTTTCCTTTAAACTTCCACTATGAATATCACTAATTTGTATAATCTTAAATCCTTTAAAAGCCGAGGGCAAGCCCTTTAATGTAATTTTCTTTTTAATTAATTTATAATTGTATTTGTTGCCAAAACCATAAATCAAGGAAAAAAACAATGTTGAAGCTAAGCCCACCCCTAGCCAACTTAAAAAAGTGGATCGAGGAATGCCATTTTCAGTATTCATGAATTGAGCCCCTGAGGAAGATGCAATCTTCCCAACGGTCCAAAAAGTACCCCTTCTGATATCGTCCATTAAAAAAATAAGGGTCATGACTAGCTGGGTAAGCATCCAACCCATACTCATGGAAAAAAAGTACTGCCTAAAATAGGGATTGGTGTAAAATGGGACCAATACAAAGGAAGCAAAACTTAAGACACACAATGTCCAATACACTATACTTACAACTGTTCTTACCCCTGAGCCACTGGTTTGCAAAAGGTGTTTTAGGACCTGGTAAATATAGAAATCTATGATAATCAATATCAATAGAAGGATGGAAATAAAAACTGGGCTACGCATATAGGGATTTAAACCACAAAAATAGGGTCAAAAGCCTTATTTTTGGCAGAAATTAAGGATACCTACTTTATGGCAAGAATAATTGGAATAGCAAATCAAAAAGGGGGTGTGGGTAAAACCACTTCCGCTATCAATATAGCTGCAAGTTTGGCGGTTTTGGAGTTCAAAACTTTATTGATTGACGCAGACCCTCAAGCCAATAGTACTACTGGCGTAGGCTTCGATTTGCATAATATTACCACAAGTTTATACGATGGGATGATCAATCAAACCCCATTGGCTGATATTATCCTTAAAACCGAAATTCCCCATTTAGATTTAATCCCTTCACATATTGATTTAGTAGGTGCCGAAATTGAACTTATTAATTTTCCCAATAGAGAGAATGTTTTAAAGGAATTACTAGCTCCTATTCAGGATCAATATGATTTTATCATCATTGACTGTTTGCCTTCTTTAGGTTTAATTACTGTAAATGCATTGGTGGCGGCGGATAGTGTGATTGTCCCCGTTCAATGTGAGTTTTTTGCGTTAGAAGGATTGGGTAAATTATTAAATACCGTTAAAATTGTACAAAGCAGATTAAATCCTCATTTACAAATTGAAGGTATTTTAATGACCATGTATGATGCTCGTTTACGATTAAGCAATCAAGTGGTGGGTGAAGTGCGTAAGCATTTTGATGATATGGTATTTTCGACTATTATTCACCGTAATAGTCGTTTAAGTGAGGCACCAAGTGTTGGTAAGCCGGTTATTTTATATGATGCAGACAGTAAGGGAACGGTGAACTATTTAAACTTGGCGAAGGAAATTTTACAAAAAAATGGCATGACTAAAATGAGTAATGCTGATAGAATAATTGATTAAATATGAGCAAGAGTACACCCAATAAAGACATGATTGGAAAGGGCCTTGGTTCTCTTTTGAAAAACATTCATGCTGAATATAAAAATCCCGCAGGGATAGTGGAAACAGAAACGATCCAAAAAGCAGTTGCTACCAATCGTATTCCATTAAGTGATATTCAAGTGAATCCAAAGAATCCAAGAAAAGATTTTGATGAAATTGCTTTACAAGAATTAAGACATTCGATAAAGCTTCACGATATTATTCAACCTATTACCGTTGCATTACTTCCAAACGGGAAGTATCAATTAATTGCTGGGGAAAGAAGATTCCGTGCAGCGAAATTGGCGGGTCTAGCTGACATCCCTGCCTATATTAGACAGGGAAACGACCAAGAGTTGTTAGAATTAGCCCTGTTGGAGAATTTACAAAGAGTTGACTTAAATGAAATAGAAGTAGCCTTGAGTTACCAAAGAATGATGCAGGAATTAAACTATACGCAGGAAAAAGTATCAGAGCGTATGGGTAAAGACCGTTCAACAGTAGCCAACTACATTCGTTTATTAGACCTCCCCCCTGTTATTCAATCAGCAGTGCGCAAGGGTACTTTAAGTGTGAGTTTAGCTAAAATTTTGATTGGCAAAGAAATTGACCAACAACTATTCTTATTCAAAGAAATCACTGAAAAAGGATTGACTGTTCGTCAAACAGAGGAATTGGTAAGAAAAGTAAACGCATCAAGTGGTAAAGTCCAAAAGCCAAGTAAGAAAAATGAACTGTCTCCTGTTTATAAAAAATTAGAGGACAAATTAGCAAGTCATTTATCTGCAAAAGTGGTTTTACAGCAACAGAAAAACGGCAGCGGAACAATTACCATATCCTACCAAGACATCAATGAATTAAATACGATTCTAGATGCTATGAATGTGACCATTAGCTAGGATAAAAAAAGGAATACCATAGGATGAGGTTAATATTAATTTTATTATTGTTCATTGGCATGCAATATGATTGCTTGAGTCAGGATTCCACTATGAATAAATCAGTGAAACCCGCAAGCAATAACAAGGACAGTTTAAAGCTAATCATTGATTCCGTAAAAAAACACAACCCCCGATTAGCGACAAAATATTCGGCATTGGTTCCAGGTTTAGGTCAGGCCTACAATAAACAATATTGGAAAATGCCTATTGTATATGGCATTCTTGCGGTTCCGATTGCGACCTTTATTTACAACAATGATTTATACAATAAAACAAAATTCGCCTATACCGCTTTGTATAAATCGCAGAATGGGGATGCCTCAGATATAGATAAAATTGACCCGGCTTTAAAAAACCTAAGTATTGGCTCCGTACAGAGTTATAGAAATATTTTTAGAAGAGATCGAGACTACTCCATTCTTTGGTTTGTACTCGGATGGGGATTAAATGTAGTAGATGCAACCGTTTCTGGACATTTAAAAGAATTTGACGTGAACTCAAATTTATCAATGCGTGTAGAACCCATTATACAACCTCAGTTAAGACAAGGAGGCATTTCGCTGCAATTTAATTTAAAAAATAGCCACGCTAAATAATACTGCATGAAAATAGCATTAATTGGATATGGGAAAATGGGTAAAGCCATTGAAGAAATTGCTTTGGAAAAAGGACATGAAATTGTACTGAAAATTGATGTAAGCAATCACAATGAATTCACAAAAGAAAATGTACAACTTGCCGATGTGGCTATTGAATTTACGGGACCGCATAGTGCATTTGACAATATCAAAAAATGTATCGAGTTGGGCATACCAGTTGTAAGTGGATCCACAGGATGGTTGGACCAATGGAATGAAATTAGCGCAATGTGTGAAACACATAATGGATGTTTAGTGTATTCAAGTAATTATAGTATTGGTGTAAACTTATTTTTTGAGTTGAACAAGCAATTGGCCAAATTAATGGAGCCCTATGATGCATATGATATTCAAATGACTGAGATACATCATACCGAAAAAAAGGATGCCCCTAGTGGAACAGCAATCACATTGGCTGAACAAATACTTGCTATTATAAGGAGGAAAAATCAATGGATGAATAGCCCTTCAACAAACGCAGCTGATTTAGTCATTACTTCGGAACGTATCGACCCAGCCCCAGGAACGCATACAGTGGCATATAGCTCCCCAATCGATACCATTGAAATTACCCATACCGCGCATACCAGAAAAGGATTTGCAAGCGGAGCGGTTTTGGCAGCCGAGTTTGCAGCTCATAAAAATGGTATCTTTACAATGAAAGAAGTTTTAGGATTATAATATGTTATCTAAAAAAACACAATACGCATTACAAGCACTTTCCTATATGGCTGGGAAAGAGACAGATGCGCCCATACTCATTGCAGAAATTGCTGCAGAGAAAAAAATACCGCTAAAGTTTTTAGAAAATATTTTATTATCATTGAAAAAAGCAGGTTTTTTAGAAAGTAAAAAGGGAAAGCATGGTGGTTATTTATTTGCAATCCCTCCCCAAAAAATTAAACTAGCTGCCATATTTAGAACCATTGAAGGTCCAATTGCCCTTCTTCCCTGTGCAAGTTTAAATTTTTATAAAAAATGTGAAACCTGTAATGAGAAAAAATGTGGTATCAATAAAGTAATGCTCGAAGTGCGAGATAATACCTTAGCCATCCTAGATAAAAGAACAGTGGCCGACTTGATTGCATTGTAAGTTTGACATTTATTTTATTCAAAAATGATAAAAACGAATTTTATGAAAAAAATATTCATCACTACTCTATTTATTGGCATTGCTTTTTTAGCAAATAGCCAAAGTTTAATTGGGGGTAAAAATATTATTAAGACAAATCTTTCTGCCAATGCATTAAAGAACTACAATATTACTTTTGAAAGAAGCTTAAATCATTTTGTATCCTTATCCGCTAGCTATTCAAATATGGATAAGCGCAGCCTTCCTTTAAAAGGATTGGTAAAACAATTTATCGACAACCCAAATATAGATTTCAATAATTTTAAAGTTGCTAACAACGCCTTTACCTTAGAAGGGAGATTTTATCTTGGATTACAAAAAATGTCAGGATTTTATATTGCACCTTATGCTAGATTTGGGACCCTTAGTGTTGATGTCCCCGTGAATTATACATACAATGTTGTACTAGGTGGATTAACCGTACCTGTAACCCCTTCTCCAGCAGTGTTGACTGGGTCAATACGTTCAAAAAGTGCAGGTGCCTACTTTGGGATGCAATATCAACTGTTAACCAAGCTTGTATTGGACATATGGGTAATTGGAGGTCATTATGGAACTTCTGAGGGTACTTTGGAATATAAAGCCCCTTTGCTTACACCCAATATTGCCTTGGATGAAATTAAAAGATCCGTTGACCAAACCAATGCCAAACCATTTAGTTTAACTACTAAAATTGTTCAAAATAACGATGGTACAAAAAGTATTGTCACCAATTCAGACGGACCTTGGGCGGGTATTAGAGGTGCCGGAATCACTGTTGGATTAAGATTTTAAGGAAGCATCTGTTTGGTATTTTGCGTACCTTTGTGAACGCAAATAAGCCAATTATGATTCCAAATTATTTACAAAATCATTTTAAGCATCAACAATATGATGCCAATAATTTTTTCTTAATCGCAGGCCCATGCGTGGTAGAGAGTGAGGAATTGGTGATGGAAATTGGAGAAAAAGTTACGACGATTTGTAAGAATTTGGGTATCCCCTATGTATTTAAAGCAAGCTATAGAAAAGCAAACCGTACCAGTGCTAATTCTTTCACGGGCATTGGTGATGATACCGGAATGGAACTCATCAAAAAAGTAGGTGCAAAATTTAATGTACCCACCACTTCCGATATTCATGCACATGATGAAGCAGCGATAGCCGCTCAGTATATTGATATATTACAAATCCCAGCTTTTTTATGTCGTCAAACCGACTTATTAATTGCAGCAGCGGAAACAGGCAAAATTGTAAATGTAAAAAAGGGCCAATTTTTAAGTGGTGCTTCTATGAAATTTGCGGTTGACAAAATAAAATTAGCTGGCAACGATCAGGTGATGCTTACAGAACGTGGCAATACATTTGGTTATCAGGACTTAGTGGTGGACTATCGAAATATTCCAGCCATGGCAGAAAATAAGGTACCTGTTATTATGGATTGTACCCATTCCTTACAACAACCCAATCAAACAAGCGGGGTGACTGGTGGCAATCCAGCCTTAATTGAAACCATTGCAAAAGCGGCGATTGCAACAGGCGCGGATGGATTGTTTATTGAAACGCATCCGAATCCAGCAGTTGCAAAAAGTGATGGTGCCAATATGTTAAAACTGGAAATGTTGGAACCATTATTAGAGAAGTTGGTTCGATTAAGAAAAGCCGTTATTTAAATTCTGTTATAAATAGAATTAACTGCCATCAATCGCAACGAATTAAAAAATATTGAATCCTCTAAAGTATTACAAATTAATATTTTAGGGGATTTCTTTTTCCCTGAAGCATATAATGCTTGATGCTTCTCCAAAAAGCGAGCACCATGTAAATGATGACGGGTGACCCAAAAGTCAAAAAGGAGATGTAAATAAACCACATTCTAATTCTGGAGCTAGCAATCCCTAATCGTTCCCCCATGGCCGAACAAACGCCGAAAGCGTGTAATTCAAGGAAATTTCTCATTTTTTGCATGTCCAATAGCTTTAAATGCTATCCAAATCTAATAAAAAAATCGCCATTTTCACTTACCTTTGCGTCAGTTTTTAACACCTAAATTGATACTTATGGCTTTTGATATTGAAATGATCAAAAAATTGTATGCTGAAATGCCAGCAAAAGTGGATGCAGCGCGTAAAATGTTGGGTCGTCCATTGACTTTATCTGAGAAAATTTTATTCTCTCATTTACATAGTGATCAAAAATTAGAAAGCTTCGCAAGAGGTGGTTCTTATGTTGATTTTGCACCCGATCGTGTAGCCATGCAAGATGCCACTGCTCAAATGGCCTTGTTACAATTTATGCAAGCAGGTCGTCCTAAAGTAGCCGTACCAAGTACGGTACATTGCGATCACTTAATTTCTGCAAAAGTAGAAGCCAAACAAGATTTACAAGTAGCAACAACAGAGAGTAAAGAAGTGTATGACTTTTTAGCTTCTGTTTCTAATA
>JACCDH010780854.1_pt1 | contig 15458 bp, 15 predicted proteins | sample 7442481 | NCBI WGS metagenome assembly JACCDH01 (sample SAMN15323433, study PRJNA562643) | freshwater metagenome | isolation source: river surface water | place: USA:Blue River Watershed | collected 2017-08-15
CCGCGGGCGCGGGCGATGCCAAAGGTGACCACGGGCTTCCCGTCGGCTTTGCCCATGCTGGTGATCTCACCATAGCTGTCCGAGACGCGGGCAAAATCGCTCAGCTTGACGGTCCGGCCGTTGCCAAGCGGAATATCGGTTTGCGACAATTCGAAAGCGGTTTCAGCATTGCCCAATACGCGCACCGACTGACGTGAACCGGCGATCTCCGCACGGCCACCAGCTGCGTTGATGTTCAACTGGCGCAGTTGGGCATTGACCTGGCTGGCAGTGATCCCCAGCGACTGCATCCGCGCCGGATCAAGCGTTACGCTGATTTCGCGGTTGACCCCGCCACCCCGGTTCACCGAAGCCATGCCCGGAATGTTGAGCAGCCGCTTGGTCACGGTATCGTCAATGAACCATGACAGCTGCTCGATCGTCATGTCGTCAGCCTGAACCGCGAAATAGGCGATCGGATCAGACGAAGTCTGGGCCTTGACCACCTGCGGCTCAAGGATCCCGTCAGGCAGTTCGCCGCGAGCCTGGTCAACCGCGTTCTTGACCTCGTTGACCGCCTCGTTGACATCCTCGCCGATCTTGAACTCGATCATCGTCTGGCTGCGGCCTTCCGACGCGGTCGAACTGATCGACTGCACCCCGGAAATCGTCCGCACCGCCGATTCGACACGCTGGGTGATCTGGGTTTCAATTTCAGTTGGCGCCGCCCCCGGCTGGGCAATCGTGACAATCACCATCGGGAACTCGACGTCGGGATCGTTCTGAACTTCCATCATCCGGAAGCTCATGATCCCGGCCAGCATCAGGCCGATAAAGAGGACGATCGGCACCACCGGGTTGCGGATCGACCAGGCCGAGATGTTGCGGAAGTTCATCGCCAGATCCTGTCTTCGGCCAGCGGGCCGCTTATTACTTTACAAGCTTCGGGTTGACCGTCTCGCCCGGCGAGAGGAACCCACCTGCGCGCAGCACAACCCGCTCGGTACCGTTCAGGCCTTCAATCACGGCAATCCCATTCGCCGTGACCAGGCCGGTCTTGACGTTGCGCCGCTCCGCCTTGTTGCCTTGGCCGACGATGTAGACATAGCTGCCTTCATTATCAGACAGGATGGCGGATTCCGGCAGCATCGGCGCAACCACGCTACCCGCCTTGATCACCGCCGTTGCAAAGCCGCCCGGCCGCAGTTCCGGCGCATAAGGCAGCGCGATGCGGGCAATACCCTGGCGGCTCTGCGGATCGATAACCGGTGCGGTCTGCCAGACCTGGCCGGTGAAGACCTTGGCCCCGCCGACCGGCGTTACTTCAGCCCGAACCCCGTTGCTGACCTGGGCCAACTCGGTTTCCCCAACCAGCGCGCGCAACTCCATCTCGCCGCCCTTGGCCAGGCGGAAGAGCACGCCAGAACCGGCGCTTACCACCTGGCCCGGCTCGACCCGCCGCTCAAGCACAAGACCTGCCGCCGGAGCCACGATATTCAGGCGGCCGAGCTGAGCGTTAAGCACGCCAAGCTGGGCCCCCGCCACGCGAACCTGCGCCGTCGCGGCATCGCGCTGGGCCGTCAACCGATCGATATCGGCCTTCGAAACGAAGCCGCGTTCCACCAGCTTCAGCGCGCGATCAAGATTGGCCTGAGCCAGCTGGGCATTCGCGCGGGCAACTTCGATCTGCGCAGCCTGGCTGGCGCGCTGCTGAACCTGGACCGAACGGTCAATCACCGCCAGGATTTGCCCGGCGCCAACCCACTGTCCCGGTTCGACCAGAACCGACACGACCTGACCACCCTCGCCAGGAACGCCAACCGGAAGTTCGCGCCGCGCTGCCAGCGTACCGGTCACGTTGATCGCTCCCTCGATCGCACCACGGCCGGGGGCGACAACCGAAACGACAGCAGCCTGTGATTTCTTGTCACCGGCGGCCGGTTCATCGTCACTGTGAGTCAGGAACCAGATGCCGATCAGGCCAGCAAGCACGGCCAGCCCGATCATCCATAGCCGGCGCCGCGCACGCCGCTCTTCCTCGGCATCGCCCATCAGGACCGCAGCGGAATCGGTCTCCGCCAAATCGTCTGCTGCTATCCGCGTGTCGTAATTCATGGCCGGACCTGCCCCATCTTGCATCGCCGCAGACCGGCCGCAGTTCGATGACTGCCCCGGCATACGGCGCTGTATTACTCTGCTATATCACTTCGGGCAAGTCCGCAGCGCGGCAGGCCTGACGAAGCGTCGTCTGTTTACCTGTCGCCCCATAGGCTTGAGTGTGTTGCAGCGCAACGCAATGGTCGGCCAACGGCCGATGCGGTTCGGTGAAATGCGCCGGCCGGGCGCCCGGGCGGAATTCGATACCCGAAATCAGCTGCCCCGGAACCAGACTGGCTGGCCCCGGGGCGCGATGGGCTTTGCGGTCAACCGCGCAGTGCCTTGTCCACCGCGCAGAGCCTTTATCGGTCGTTCAGTATTTCAGCTGGCGCTCGTAAAGATCGCGGTAATGCTGGATGCGGGTGACACGCAGGCCTTGCATACCCGAACGATCAACCGCCCGTTGCCAAGAAGCAAATTCTTCCAGCGTCAGGTTGTAACGCTCGCAGACCTCGTCAATGGTCAGCAGTCCGCCGTTTACCGCGGCTACGACCTCGGCCTTGCGGCGCACGACCCACCGCGTGGTGTTCGGGGGCGGCAGCGAATCGATGGTCAAGGGCTCGCCAAGCGGGCCGATCACCATAGCGGGTCGAATTCTCTGGTTCTCGATCATGTTCATCCTCAGCCGTCGTTCGGCGTGTCGGCAACGGCAGCGGCAACAATGTCCTCAGGAGCTTTGCCATCTGCTGAACCACTTGGGTTAACATCATGTGAGGCATTGCAGCCCCATGCCGCTGCAAACGGAGATCGTGACCCGAACGATCCTCCGAGCAACCGCAAGTCATGGATTTCGGCGCGGACCAGTTCTTCCCGTGCGGCATGGGCTGCCTGCAACCGCGCACTCAACGCGTGCCAATCACAACGCCCAGGCGCGATTCGTTGATCGCCGGGCAGCACCCGTTTGCGCAGGCCTTCAATCAGGTCTTTACCGAATTCCATGGGCGCCGTTCTAGCGCGATAAGGTCAACAGCCCGTAAAGCCGCAGTTTACCCGATGGTCATGGACCTTACCGGAAGTCATCGTCCAGAACTGCGGCTTTTTGCCAGGTGGGCGCGAAGCGTGTAAGGCGCGCGGCCATGGTCCAGGCTTCCACTTTAACGGCTGATCCTGCCGCCCTTTTCCAATTGGACGGGCCGGCTTCAGCCAAGCGCATTGTCGTAGCAATGTCAGGCGGGGTCGACAGTTCGGTCGTAGCCGCGCTGGCGGCCCAGAGCGGCGCCGAAGTGATCGGTGTGACGCTGCAACTCTATGATACCGGCGCCGTCGCCGCGCGAAAAGGCGCCTGCTGCGCCGGGGACGATATTCGTGATGCCCGCGCCGTGGCTGACCGCCTGGGGATCCAACATTACGTGATCGATCATGAATCCGCTTTCCGCGAGGAAGTGGTCGAACAGTTTGCGGACGAATACCTCGCAGGGCGCACCCCGATCCCCTGCATCCGCTGCAACATGGGACCCAAGTTCACCGACCTGTTTCGCATGGCCCGGGAATTCGGGGCGGATTGTCTCGCCACCGGCCACTATGTCCGCCGTGAGATCGGCCCGACGGGCCCCGAATTGCATCGTGCACTCGATCCTGCGCGCGACCAGTCCTATTTTCTCTATGCCACCACGCAGACTCAGCTCGATTATCTGCGCTTTCCGCTGGGCGGCCTGCCAAAGCCGCAGGTGCGCGCGCTGGCCGAAGCGGCCGGGTTGCGCACTGCGGCCAAACCGGATAGCCAGGACATCTGCTTTGTCCCCGATGGCGATTATGCCCGGATCGTCAAATCGGTTCGGCCCGAAGGGGTTCGATCGGGCGCGATTGTTCATGCTGAAAGCGGAACCGTGCTGGGCCAGCACGATGGCGTGATCCACTTTACCGTCGGGCAACGGCGCGGGCTGGAAATCGGCGGCCAGCCCGAACCGTTGTATGTGGTCGGGATTGATGCGGCAGCGGCCGAGGTCCGTGTGGGTCCGCGCCGGCTGCTGGCCGTCAGCGCGGCGCAGGTTATCGAAACCAACCGCATCGGCCCCATGCCTGATGCACCGCTGCTGGCCAAGGTCCGCTCCCTGGCCAAGCCGGTGCCGGTCACACTTGATGGCCCGCTGGGCGAGGGAGCAGCCACGACGATCCGCTTTGCCAACCCCGAATACGGTGTCGCCCCGGGGCAGGCCGCGGTGCTTTATGCCGGTGACCGGGTGGTGGGCGGCGGCTGGATTTCCCGGACCGAGGCGTGACCGCACGCGGTTGACCGCACAGCCTGAGCGGTTACGGCGGAACGAACCTGTGTTATAGCAGGTTATACGGATCGTGCGGGACCCTATCATGACACCGAAAGTGCTGACCCCGAGACGCATCGCGGATGATCGCGGCTGGTTCAGTGAAACCTGGAACCGCGATCGGCTGGCGGCGGCCGGGATCGATTACGATTTCTGCCAGGATAACCACTCTTTCTCCCGTCCGGCAGGGACGCTTCGCGGAATGCACTTCCAACTTCCGCCGCAGGCCCAGGCCAAGCTGGTGCGCTGCTTGCGCGGGCGCGTTTTTGATGTCGCCGTCGATGTCCGCCGCGCCTCGCCCACCTTTGGTCAGTGGCGGGGCATCGAGTTATCTGCGGCAAACGGTCGGCAATTGTTGATCCCGGCCGGCTATGCCCACGGGTTCCTGACGCTCGAGCCGGACTGTGAAATCGCCTACAAGGTCGACGCGCACTATGCGGCCAATTGCGATAGCGGCTTCGCCTGGAATGACGCCGCCGTTGCGATCGCGTGGCCGCTTGATGGCCCGCCAGTGCTTTCAGACAAGGACTGTGCACTGCCTGCTCTGGCCGACCTGGCTGTCGAATTCCCCTACGATGGGATCCCGTTAGGAAACTTGCAGGAAATTACGGTCTAGGCCGCGCTGGCGGTCGCGGCGCAATCGAGGTGCTGGCAATGAGGATCATGGTAACCGGCGGCGCAGGCTTTATTGGCTCGGCCCTGATCCGGCACCTGATTGCAGATAGCGACCATGAGGTCCTCAACCTCGACAAATTGACCTATGCTGGCGTGCTCGAGTCCTTGAACGAAGTGGCGGATGACCCGCGCTATCGCTTTGTCAGGGGTGATATCTGCGATGCCGGGCTGGTCGGCCAGCTGCTGGCCGAATTCCAGCCGGACGTAATCGCGCACCTTGCAGCCGAGAGCCATGTTGATCGCTCGATCGACGCACCGGGCGCATTCATCCAGACCAATGTGGTTGGCACTTTCACCCTGCTGCAACAGGCACTGGGGTATTGGCAGGGGCTGCCTGCCGAGCGCCAGGGCGGGTTTCGCTTTCACCATGTTTCGACCGACGAGGTTTACGGTTCGCTGGGCGAGGACGGGCTGTTCACCGAAACGACAGCCTATGATCCGCGCTCGCCCTACTCGGCGTCAAAAGCGGCCTCGGACCACCTCGTTCGGGCCTGGGGTCATACCTATGGCCTGCCAGTGCTGGTGACCAACTGTTCCAACAATTACGGCCCCCACCAGTTTCCCGAGAAGCTGATTCCGCTGATCATCATCCGGGCGATCGCAGGGGAGCCGCTGCCGGTTTACGGCGATGGTTCGAATGTACGGGACTGGCTGTTCGTTGAGGATCACGCCCGCGCCTTGCGCCGGGTGTTCGAGGCCGGGCTGCCCGGTGAGACCTACAACATTGGCGGCAACTCGGAACGTCGCAACATCGAGGTAGTCCAAGCGATCTGCGCCGCGCTCGATGCCAGCCGGCCGCGTGGGGATGGCCGATCCTATACCGAACAGATCACCTTCGTTGCCGATCGCCCCGGCCATGACCAGCGCTATGCCATCGATGCGAGCAAGATCGCCCGGGAGTTGGGCTGGACGCCGCAAGTAGGCTTCGAGGAAGGGATCGCCCGCACGGTGCAATGGTATCTGGCGCGTCGCGATTGGTGGGAACCGATCCTTGAGTGCCGATATGGCGCCGAGCGTTTGGGTTTGCGGACCTGAGCAGGATGGAGCGTCAAATCATCCTTATCACCGGCAGCAGCGGGCAGATCGGTACTGCGCTGACCGACCAGGAATGGCCCGCCCGGGTCACCCTGCTGACACCCCCACGCAGCGAACTCGATCTGCGTTCGAAGGAGAGCATCCAGACATACTGCGCCGCCCGGCAGGTCGACTGCATCATCAATGCAGCGGCCTATACCGCCGTCGACGGGGCAGAGGATGATGCCGATTCGGCCTATCTCGCCAATGCAAATGGCCCCCGCTGGCTGGCTCAGCTGGCCCGCCTGCGCAACATCCCGCTGCTGCATGTCTCAACCGATTATGTTTTCGACGGCAAACTGAACCGGCCTTATCAAGAGGATGACCGGACCGCCCCGCTGGGCGTTTACGGGGAAAGCAAGCTCGCCGGTGAGATCGCGGTTCGCAGTATCGCTCCGCGCCATGTGATCCTGCGAACCGCCTGGGTGTTTAGTGCGCAAGGCAACAACTTCCTGCGCACGATACTGCGACTTGCCGGCGATCAACCACACCTTCGGGTGGTAGCGGACCAATTTGGCTGCCCAACCGGAGCGCGCGACGTTGCGGCCGCGCTACGCACAATTGCCCTCGCCCAGTTGGACCAGCCCGGAGCACCGTCGGGCACCTATCACTTAGTCAACGCGGGCAGCACCAGCTGGCACGGTTTGGCCGAAGCGATCATGGCGATGAGCGCGCAGCGCAACGGGCCCCATGTTGCGGTTTCGCCGATCCGTTCGGACGATTTCCCGCAGCGGGCGCTGCGGCCGGGCAACTCGCAGCTCGATTGCGCAAAGATCACGCGCGATTTTGGCATAATACCCCGCCCCTGGCAGGACGCGGTGGCCGAGGTCCTCGATCAGCTGCTCTCCCCAAAAGCAGGAGGGTCTGCATGAAGGGCATTATTCTGGCCGGCGGCTCGGGCACACGGCTGCATCCGATGACCCTGGTCACATCCAAGCAGCTGATGCCGATCTACGACAAGCCGATGATCTATTATCCGCTATCGACGTTGATGCTGGCGGGAATCCGCGAGGTGCTGATAATCTCCACACCACGCGATACACCAAGCTTTCAGGGACTGCTTGGCGACGGCTCGCAGTGGGGAATGACAATTAAATACGCCGTCCAGCCGGAACCCGAAGGACTGGCGCAGGCCTATATAATTGGTGCCGATTTCATTGCTGGAAAACCATCGGCGCTGATCTTGGGCGACAACATCTATTATGGCCATGGGATCACCGCGCTGTTCGAACATGCCGTTGCCCGTCCGCAAGGGGCAACTGTATTTGCCTATCACGTGACTGATCCGCAGCGCTACGGAGTGGTCGAATTCGATGCAGCGATGCAGGCGGTTTCGATCGAGGAAAAGCCGGTTCGGCCAAAATCAAACTGGGCGGTAACCGGGCTCTATTTCTATGACGCGCAAGTTGTCGACATTGCCGCCAACCTGAAGCCAAGCGCTCGCGGAGAGCTGGAGATCACGGACGTCAACCGTACCTATCTGGAACGCGGCCAGCTATCGGTTGAACTGATGGGGCGCGGCTATGCCTGGCTCGACACCGGAACGCCCGAAAGCCTGATCGATGCGGCAGACTTCGTCAGGACATTGGAAAAACGCCAAGGCTTCAAGATCGCCTGCCCGGAAGAGATTGCCTGGCGCAAGGGCTTTATCGATCAAGCTCAGGTCGAGGCGCTGGCAGAACGGCTCGGCAAGTCAGCCTATGCCGAATATGTCCGCCGCACGATCAGCGGCAATCCGCTCTAGGTCGGCTGCGCAATCAGGCTTAGGCCCTCGGTCGGAAAGTCGGCATCCGTCAGATCATCGAGCAGGGCGCACTGGCCCGGGCCCACCGGCTGGTCGGCAATGGTCACAGTGCAATCCAGCGGCACCACCAGCAACGGTCCAGCATAGCGAGCAGCCACAGCCGGATCGGGTGCGCCATCAAGGCGGTCAAGCCGGAAGTGGGGGCCTTCTACCAACTGTGCCGCGCCTGACGCGGGGAGCTGTCTGTGATGGCCAGCCGGGTATGGCTGCCGAAGCGCGACAGCGGCCCCCTCCTCGATATGCAGCGCACGGGGACGGCCATAATCGTAGAGGCGGTAAGTGATGTCCGAATTCTGCTGAACTTCGACCAGCGTAATCCCTGCGCCGATAGCGTGGACAGTATTGGCGGGGATGTAAAAGAAATCCCCGGCGCTGACCGGATGCCAGGTCAATAGTTGCTCGATTGAACCATCCAGCATCGCAGCCTGCATAGTCGCCGCTTCGATCTCGCGCTGGAACCCGATTGCCAATTGGGAACCGGGTTCAGCATCAAGCACCAGCCAGCATTCTTCCTTGCCCTGTCGCCCCAAGCCCATTGCAAGGGTCTGCTCATCAGAGGGGTGGCATTGGACGGACAACTTTTCGCTGGTGAAGATGTACTTTATTAGGAGGGCGTCGAGTGCAACCGGCGGCTCGAACCAGACTTCGCCGATGGTTTCGCCAGCCGTTCCGCTAAAGGCCTTGGGCAAATCGATCCGGCCCCACGGTTTGGCAACGGCCCGGGTCGACAGCACGCTCATTGGTTGACCGCGCCATCCAGCTTGCCGACCCTCTGGGTGCCGGCATGGCTAGTGACCAGAATCTCATCACCATCGACCACGATCACCACATCCTCCAGTCCGATCACCGAGACCCTCGGGCCATCGCTTGTGACCAAGACATTGCGGCAGTCCACCAGCTCGGCTCGCCCCTGAATACTATTACCAGCTTCATCACGGTCGAGCGCCATGTGGAGCGCATCCCAGCTGCCTATATCCGACCAGCCCATGTCGACCGGCACCATCGCAGCCCGGGTGGTATTCTCCATTACGGCATAATCGACTGATTCCGCCGCAAAGCCATCAAACTCCGCAGCGGCAGGATGGAATTGGCGGCCCTGCTGGTGGCCAGCGGCATCAGCAGCCTGGACGGCAGCAAGGATGCCCGGTCGATGAGCTGCTAGCTCATCAAGGAACGTGCCAACCTGAAAGGCAAAGATTCCGCCATTCCAGGCATAGGTTCCGGCCGCGAGAAAAGCTTCGGCGCGGGCACGGTCGGGCTTTTCGACAAAGCGGGCCACGCGGAACCCGCCATGGAGCAGGGCCTCGCCCCGCTCAAGGTAGCCAAAGCCGGGCTCGGGCCTGTTCGCCTCGATCCCGAAGCAGACGAGATATCCGTCGGCCGCCAGCGCTGCGGCCGCGTGCGCGGCACGACGGAAGGCATCACCATTAACAATGTGGTGGTCGCTGGGGCAAACCAGCATAATCGCCGCGCGATCCAGCCGCAGCGCCGCCAAGGCGATTGCCGCGGCGGTATTTCGCGCGGCCGGCTCGACCACGATGATCGCGTCGTCATTGGCCAGTTGGGCCTCGACATGCTCCACATGGCGAGCCCCCGCCACCACCAGCGGGGCCGCAAATCCGTGGTCTGATGCGGCGCGGGCGGCCGTCGCCGCGAAGAGAGTTGAATCTCCGACGAGCGGCAGAAACGGCTTTGGTTGAGTCGCACGGCTGCGCGGCCACAAACGTGTACCGTTACCGCCGCAGAGAATCACGGGTGTGATGGAAATCGTCATTCTAAATCCTGTAGATCAACATCTTAATGCCAGTGGCGTAACGATTTTACTGAGTCAATCACGGCTACCGCTCCGTCGCCCACGGCTCTAATCGGCAGCCCTCGCCTTCGGAATAGGTTGCCGTCTGGGTGGCAAGCAACGGAAAGCGGGCGGTCACGGTCTTTGCTTCGCGATCGGCGCTCAGGATCACAAGCTCCATGCCAGGCTCGAAATCCTTGTGGCAATCATTCAGGCTGCGTCCACCAAGATAATGGCACGAGCAGGCAACCCGGGCGCCATAGGCTGCGCCCGTCATCGCGAAACTGTTGATCGGCCCCCAGAACCAGACCAACGTGATCGCCAGCCCCGCCGCGACGATCCACGGCCAGCGGCGACGCGACGAACGCATTGACGGAACAGGGTTTACGGTTGCCATCGGCCAGCCTTTGCGCAAGGGATGCACGTCATGCCGACGCGTCGAATGCCCCTTATCTTGCCCTTACTGGCCCTGCCAAGCCTAATCGCATGTTCGTCTCAGCAGAGCACACCGGAACCACCACTGCCGCCTGCTGCCTTGAAGGTGATAGCGCAGGACCCCGGGGTCCGGCGTGAGCGGCTTGCCCGTGCCGTTGATCGCCTGTTCTCGAGCCCTGAAACCGAGGAAACCAGAGCAGTGGTCGTCATGCATGACGGCCGGATCGTCGCAGAGCGATATGGCCCGGGCTATCACGAAAACACCCGCTTCGTCAGCTGGTCGATGGCCAAAACGGTCACCGGGGTCCTGATCGGACTGCTGGTTGCCGACGGCCGCCTGCAGCTGGACGAAAGCGCACCTGTGCCAGCCTGGCAGCGTGCCGGCGATCCCCGCGGTGAAATCACCTTGCGCCACCTGCTGCAAATGCGCTCCGGCCTCAGGCACACCGAAGCCGGGGAGCCGGTTTATGATTCCGATGAAGTCCGGATGTTGTTTCTTGACGGACGCGACGCAATGGCGGCCCATGCCGAAGCCCAGCCGCTTGAGGCCGAACCCGGTCGAAAATGGGAGTACTCAAGCAATACAACTGTGATCCTGGCCGATCTTGCAATCCGCGCCCTGACCCCCAGCAATGACCCGGCTGTGCGGCGCAAAGTCATGAACGACTATTTGCGCAGCCGCTTGTTCGAACCGCTGGGGATGAAAAGCATCGTGCCCGAATATGACGCGGCCGGCACGCTGATCGGCGGTAGCCTGATGCATGCCACTGCACGCGACTGGGCCCGCTTCGGCGAATTCCTGCGCAACAGGGGCAGCGTTAAGGGAGCCCAACTGCTGCCGGAAGGCTGGATCGAATTCATGACCACGGCCAACCCCCGCAACCCGGGCTATGGCGCACAGATCTGGCTCAATCGTCCACAGCCGGACGAAACGGCGCCCCCATTCCCTGGCGCGCCGCGCAGTGCCTTTTCGATGAACGGGCATCTGGGCCAATATGTGCTGGTCTCGCCGGCGCAGAGCCTGACGGTGGTCCGGCTGGGCAAGACCCTTGACGCCCGACTTGAATATGTAAAAATTGCTATAGGAGAGATTGTGAGGCTCTATTCTGGAGGGAGTTGAGCGCAGGTGTCGGGTCAGAAGTCGGGTCAAAAGCTTTTCGATCTTGTAGGTAAACGGGTTTGGGTCGCTGGCCATCGCGGGATGGTCGGATCGGCTATCGTTCGCCGCCTCGCCCAAGAGCAATGCACCATTTTGACCGTCGATCGGTCATCCCTTGATCTTACCGATCGGGCCAAGGTGCGCTCCTGGATGGCTGACGTTCGCCCCGATGCTGTTTTCACAGCGGCAGCAAAGGTCGGTGGAATATTGGCCAATGATACTTTTCCGGTGCAATTCCTGCTGGACAATCTCCTTATTTCAACAGCCATTACGACTTCAGCGCAGGAAATCGGCGTTTCAAAGCTGCTTTTCCTAGGATCGTCATGCATCTACCCGAGGCAAGCGCGGCAACCCATTCGGGAAGAGGCACTATTAACGGGCGCTCTTGAGCCGACTAACGAATGGTACGCAATCGCAAAAATTGCAGGATTGAAGCAGGTGCAAGCCTATCGTCGGCAGTATGGGTGTGATTTTATCAGTGCCATGCCAACCAATCTTTACGGTCCGGGCGACAACTTCGACCTTGCTTCAAGCCACGTCATGCCAGCGATCATGCGCAAGGTGCATGAGGCAAAGCTGTCCAATGCTCCCGTCACAATTTGGGGTACCGGCGCGCCTCGCCGGGAATTCATGTATGTCGATGATTGTGCAGACGCATGCGTCTTCCTTATGCAGCACTATTCCGCTGCCGAGCCTGTCAATATCGGGACCGGCCGCGACATCACGATACTCGAATTAACGCAGGCCGTTATGCGTGTTGTGGGCTATGATGGCGAAATCATTACCGACCCCAGCAAGCCAGACGGCACTCCGCGCAAGCTGCTTGACAATGCACGCCTGACCCAACTCGGCTGGCAGCCGAAAATTGCCCTGCGCGATGGGATAGCCAAGGCCTATGCCGCTTTCCTGGCCGGCGATGGTCGGGGTCTTCAGGGGTAAAGCAGGCCCGAAGTCCAGTTACCGTTTCCATCCCGTTCAAACCGGCGGCGTTCGTGCAACCGGAAAGGACGATCCATCCAGAACTCGAACGCGTGGGGAACCAGCCGGAACCCGGTCCAGTGTGGCGGACGCGGCACCCGGCCAACCAGGTGCTGGGCCGTTACCCTGGCAATCCGCCCCAGGAACTCGGCGCGCGAGGCCAGCGGGCGCGATTGGTCGGAAGCCAGCGCACCCAGCTGGGAATCGCGCGATCGGCTGGCGAAATAGGCATCGGCGGTGGCCGGATCGACCTCCTCGATCCGCCCCTCGATCCGGATCTGGCGGCGCAGGCTCTTCCAGTGAAACAGCATCGCGGCCTGCGGATTGGCCAGCAGCTCACCGCCCTTTCGGCTCTGCGCGTTGGTGTAGAAGACAAAGCCTTCCGGCCCGAATTCCTTCATCAGCACCATCCGTACCGACGGGGCAGCGTCTGGCGTGGCTGTGGCAACGGCCACGGCATCGGGATCGTTCGGCTCGCTTTCCTTGGCCAGGGCAAACCATTCGGCAAAAAGCTTGAGCGGCGGGGCGACCGGGATCGCATCGGCGGATTGCTGTTCGTCCATGGCGGGCGGCATAGCCCCAAGTTGCGCCTCGCGAAAGCCATCTGCACCGGTACGCCTTGCCGTATTGCCTTGGCGCACCTAGCTAAGACCCATGGCCGATCCATATTCGATCCTGGGGGTGGCGCGCGGCGCGGGCGAGAAGGACATCAAGTCCGCCTATCGCAAGCTGGCCAAGGAGCTGCATCCCGACCGCAACAAGGACAACCCCAAAGCAGCGGAACGCTTTTCCGAAGTGACCCGCGCCTATGACCTGTTGTCCGACAAGGACAAACGCGCCCGGTTTGACCGGGGCGAAATTGACGTCGACGGCAATCCCACCGGTTATGGCTTTGGCGGACCAGGCGGCGGCTTCGGTGGCGCCGGTGGCCAGAGGGGCTTCCGCGCCGATGGCTTTGAGGGTTTCGGCGGGGGCGATGCCGGAATTGATCTGGGTGACATCTTTGAGGGCCTGTTCGGTGGCCGCGGAGGTTTTGCCGGCGGCGGCGGTCGAACCAGACCCGCTCCGAAAGGTGCGAATGTCTCGTATCAGCTGGGCGTTTCGCTGCCCGATGCCGCGGCGCGCGCGACCCAGCGGATCACCCTGGCCGATGGCAAGACCATCGATCTCAAGCTTCCCGCCGGGGTCGATGACGGAACCCAGATGCGCCTGTCAGGCAAAGGTGAGCCCGGTCCCGGCGGGGCGGGCGATGCGATCGTCACGATCCGGATTCAGCCGCACCCTTTTTTCCGCCGCGATGGCGACAACCTGCGGCTCGATCTGCCAATCAGCCTTGATGAGGCACTGAACGGCGCCAAGGTGAAGGTTCCGACGGCCGAGGGAGCGCTGATCCTGACTGTTGCGCCCGGATCAAGTTCGGGCAAGACGCTGCGCATTCCCGGAAAGGGATTCAGCCGCAAGGACGGAAGCCGGGGTGACCAATTGGTAACTCTCGAAATCCAGCTGCCCGAAGACGATGCCGATCTGGCCCAGCGGCTTGAGGGTTGGGCTGACCAGCGCAACCTGCGCGCACGGTTGGGCGTTTAAGTCCCCCGTGGAAGAAGTCCCCCTCGAACGCGCCCGGGCCGAGGCGCACCTTGCGCCTGACCTGACGCCCGAAGGCCGCCGCCAGAGGGCCCTGCGCTGGCGCGCCGGCCTGGAAGAGCAGGTAGGCGAAGAAGCCCGGCTGCGGATCGCCCGCTTCAAGCGGGTGGTGCAACGGGTCTGGCTGGGTGCCTGGAACGATGGCTTCATTCATGCCGGCAACCTGGCCTACATGGCGATCCTCGCGATTTTCCCGTTTTTCGTCACCATGGCTGCGGTCTTCGCACTGGTGGGCGAAGAGGCACAGCGGGCCGCCTCGGTCAGCGCCTTTTTGCTGGCCGTACCGCCCATGGTGCGGCAAGTGCTCGAGCCTGTGGCGCAGGACGTGGTCCAGGCCCGTTCCGGCTGGTTGTTATGGGCTGGCGGGATCATCGGGCTTTGGACTGTGGGCAGTTTGATCGAAACGATCCGCGACATCCTGCGCCGCGCCTATGGCACCGGGCCGACCGCCGCGTTCTGGCGACACCGGCTGATTTCGACCGGGGTGATCGTCGCGGCGGTCGTCGGGCTGCTACTATCGCTGTTTGCACAGGTCGTGATCGGAACGGCAGAGCAGATCATCGATGCCTGGTTCCCGCTGCTGGCGGACTGGACCAGCACACTGGCCACTTCGCGACTGATCCCGGCGGTTGTGCTGTTTTTGTCGCTTCATGCGCTGTTCTATACGCTCACCCCCAGCGACTATCGCCCGCGCCGCTATCCCAAATGGCCCGGCGCCCTGCTGGTCACAGCCTGGTGGGCCGGCGTAACAATCGCCCTGCCCTGGGTACTGGCGCGGTTCTTCACCTATGATCTGACTTACGGCAGCCTCGCCGGGGTGATGATCGCGCTTTTCTTTTTCTGGCTGGTTGGCCTAGGGATGGTGGTCGGAGCCGAACTCAACGCCGCGCTTGCCGTAACGCCCGAAGAGGGTGAGATGATCGGTGAGGGCGCGGCGGGAAGCGGGCGGCGCAAGGATGGTGGATCGTAACGCATGATGGGATTGATGAAGGGCAAGCGCGGGCTGATCATGGGGCTCGCCAATGACAAGTCGCTGGCCTGGGGGATTGCGCAAAAGCTGCATGAAGCAGGGGCGGAACTGGCCTTTTCCTATCAGGGCGAAGCGCTGGAAAAGCGGGTGCGCCCGCTGGCCGCCTCGCTCGGCAGCGATTTCCTGCTCGATTGCGACGTATCCAGCATGGATGCGCTCGACGCGGCATTCGCGCAGCTCGCAGCGCGCTGGCCGACGATCGATTTCGTGGTCCACGCCATCGGCTTTTCCGACAAGAACGAGCTGCGCGGGAAATACGTCGACACCAGCCTCGACAATTTCCTGATGACGATGAACATCTCGGCCTACAGCCTAGTCGCGGTGACCAAGCGGGCAGCGGCGATGATGCCCGAAGGCGGCTCAATCCTGACGCTCAGCTATTACGGCGCGGAAAAGGTTGTGCCGCACTACAACGTGATGGGCGTGGCCAAGGCCGCGCTGGAAACCAGCGTGAAGTACCTGGCCAATGA
>JACCDH010007594.1_pt1 | contig 15453 bp, 16 predicted proteins | sample 7442481 | NCBI WGS metagenome assembly JACCDH01 (sample SAMN15323433, study PRJNA562643) | freshwater metagenome | isolation source: river surface water | place: USA:Blue River Watershed | collected 2017-08-15
AGACTCGTCTGAAAGTAATACCAGCAAAAGCACCGATATCCACAGCGCTCATATCAGTCATTCCAGCGTCCGTAAGAGTTTCAAGAAAAGTTGAAGCGGCCACATCAATAGTGAAAGTATCTTGCACCAGCCAGCTCAGTCCCATCGTTGAGCTGAGGATATTAGGTGTGACTTGACGATCGGCCCAGACCTGAACGGCACCGAAGGGTTTTTGCCAGCTAAAGCCTGAAAAATTATCAACGCCCATGTTAAATTGACGACGAACAAAATCTAATTGAGTGACTTCACCCAGGCCAATTTCTTGATGAGAAGCTTCAAGTTCACGTCTAATTTGCTCGTAGAGTGGAGACTCTTCACCATCTGTAGGGAAGGGGGAACTCCAATCATCTGATGCGCTTTTAAGGCTTTTAAGAGCAGAATTGGGATTGGTCTGCGCACTCATCTTGCTACCTAAAACTGCACCTAAAATCTTTGAGCGGGCCGAATTCGAAAGATTTGATTTAGGGGGGACCACACCTTTGAGATTTTTTAGGGGGGCCAGGTTAGAGGATTTTATTTCTGCTTGATTCGATGAATTTTGCAACAACGCGGATTCAATTTCTGGTTTAAGTTTGATATGAGTAAACTCTGTCGCAAAAACACGAGTGCTAAGAGTACATAAGAGAAATAGGCCTAGGGATAGGAAAGTTCCATTCATGGAAAACCTCGGTAGAGTAAGGCGCGAGTCCGTGCCGTATGGAATCAAGGATCGGCACTCTAGGGAAAAAAGTTAATTCCCTTAGTCAGGTTAACCCTGCGAAACCCCGATGAGAGATAAGTTTTTCAGAGGGTTAGAGAGCGGGGAAAAGGGAAAAAATGTCGTTTGATTGGGATAAATTTAGGGCATTACTTGATGAAAGCTATCAGTGGCCTGATTATTATGAGTTCAAGTTTATTGTCAAAGATGCTGATAAGCAGGTCGTATTAGATATTTTGGCAGGTTATCAGATCGTGGAGCATCCTTCTAAGAAGGGGACCTACGTTTCTATTTCTGCTCGAAAATTGATGAAAAGTTCAGATGAAGTGGTTGATATTTATGTGAAGATGGCCCCTCTGAAAGGAGTGATGAGTCTTTAGTAGGTATCAGTGCTTAAGGAGACAAGGATGAGTTTCAAGACAGCATTAGTTTTAGGTGGTGGGGCATTCGGAACATCCATTGCTTTTGATCTCGCTCAAAACTTTCAGAAAGTGATTATCAAAGTTAGGTCTCATGATATTTATGAGCAGATGAAGTCTGGTGAAAACACCGTTTATTTGCCAGGTCAGAAAATTCCTCAAAATATTGTTCCTGCTCTTACTTGGGACGAAGTTGAAAAAGAAAAAATTGGAAGTATTGAGCTTCTTGTTTCTGGTCTTCCTACTTCTGCTATTGATTCTTTTTGTAAGGAGCATCTTCAGCAGTTAGAAACATATCTTAAAACTGGCGTCCCTTTTGTCTCGTTGGCCAAAGGGATTGATCATGAATCACTAAAGTTTTCTGATGATATGTTTGAGACTTATTTTAGTCAGTATCGCCACCAGCTGATGTATCTTTCTGGCCCATCCTTTGCCAAAGAAATTCTCGATAAACAAATTACTCTTGTCTCCCTTGCTGGGTGTGACCGCGAAAAATTAATGATGGCAGCAGAGATGCTTTCCACAGATTTTTTCAAGGCCATGCCGACCACAGATATTAAGGGTGTCCTTTTAGGTGGGGCCCTTAAAAACGTGATCGCCATTGCTGGTGGTATTATGGAAGGGCTTGGTTATAACCATAATACTCGTGCTGCTCTTATTACTCGCGGTATTGTAGAGATGCTTCGTTTTGGAAAAGTTTTTGGGGCCAGACCTGAAACTTTTTACGGTCCAAGTGGAATGGGAGATCTTATTCTCACGACGACAGGGGAGCTTTCAAGAAACAAATCATTTGGGATTGAGATTGCCAAAGGCAGATCACCTGACGAGATTATCGCCTCACAACGCTCAGTGGTTGAAGGTTATAAAACGACTAAAGCTGCTTTTAAAATTGCTATGAAACACGATATTCGCGCGCGAATTTTCAGTGGTCTTTATATGGTTCTTTATGAGAAGCATGATCCTAAGGAAGTTTTGCAGGAGCTGATGAAGCTCCCGCCAAAATTTGATGATGAAAGCTAGTTAAGATTTGATTCAATCTTTTTAATGCTGATTGTTTCCCCTAATGGAATAATTGTTCCATCTGGTTTTTGAAGAAAATAGGCCGGCACTCCTACGATTTTATAGTTCTGCAAGAATTTGGTGATATTATCATCTCGTCTTGTCCAATCTGCACGAACAAGAGTCAGTCCTTTCTCTTGGGCCAATTTTTCAAAGTCTGACGTTTCTAGAACAAGTTTTTTATTCACTTTGCAAGTTAAGCACCACTCAGCAGTGAAATCCATAAAAACCCATTTGCCTTCTTTTTGAAGTTCTTGAAGCTTAGGCTCACTCCACGGGGCCCATTTTGAATTTTTAATAATGGCCGCATCTGCTTGAAGAGGCTTGAGTTCAAGATTTTTAATATTCGTCATGAGAAGGTAAGTTGGAAGAATGGCCACAAGAGAGACCCAATACCATTTGGTTGTAATTTTTTTATAAAAGAAAATGGCAAAGAACAAACTGGCAAAAAGTAGATGGATTTTCCAGTTAAGAGAACTCATATCTACTAAGCTCTGGAAAACATCATAAAGCCAAATAATAGTGACGACGAGTGAGAGACCAAGAAAGTATTTCAACTTCTCCATCCACATGCCAGGCCTTGGAAGGATATTAAGCATGGCCGGGAAAATAGCCGTCATTAGAAAAGGAAAGGCCAGACCTAGGCCAACAAAAAGAAAGATTCCAAAGATAGTGAAAGTACTCGTCGTGAAGGCAAAAGTGAGTGCAGTTCCTAAAAAAGGAGCAGAGCAAGGAGTGGAAAGAATCGTCGTGAGGATTCCAGAAAAGAAATCTCCAGAGAATCCTTCATCGATTTTTTTTGAACCAAGAGTTTTTCCTCCGGGTGTGATGAACTCAAACAGTCCAAAAAGATTTAAGCTCATAACAAAAAGGATAATCATCATCGCTAAAATAAACGCCGGTGATTGAAGTTGGAATCCCCAGCCAATCTGCTCACCACTAAGTTTAATCGCTGCGACGACTCCACCGAGTGCCATAAAGGTTGAAACCACACCTAATGTATAGGCCATATTATGTTTCAGAAGAGCTGAGCGAGGAAGATTTTGATGTTTGATAAGACCAAAAAGTTTAAGACTTATGACCGGGAGTACACAGGGCATTAGGTTCAGAATAAGCCCACCTAAAAAGGCCAGGGCCGCAAAATAGAAAAAGGACTCGTTTCCAGAATATTCTATTTGATCCACGGAAGAGACAGTTTTTCCATCAAACTTATTCAAATCGTTATAGAACTTGAGAAGTGTTTCATTGGCTGCAGAGAAATTATCCACTTTGAGTTTAATAAGGCTCACTTTATTTGAACTGGGAGAGTTGTAGAGAAATTGCAAATCATAAGGGACTGGAAATTTTCCGTTTGTAGGAAGAGGGACTACCGGTTCTTGATAGTCTCCATCCCACTCAATGGCAAGTTTACCGTAAAGAGTTTGTGTTTTGACATCATAGTACAGAGTTTCTCTTTTTAATCCAAATGGAGCTTGAGGAAAAGGAGTTAACCAGTTGAGCTTGCGAGAAAGATTTGGATTTTTGATTCCTTTGAGGGAGTAATGAAAATCAAGAGTCGTCTTATCTTTATTCAGAGTAAGGTAATACTCTAATTCCTTAGGGGCGGATTCTAATTGAGGGAGGGCGTTGAAGGCCTTTTTAAGTTCTTCCTGCTCGAATGGTTTGGCCGGTCTAGTTGAGGCAAACGCATCTTTCTCAAGAGCAATTTTTAGGACACCCTCCCCTGGGATACAAATATCTTTACAGATCAAAAAATTGGCCTTGACTCCTAACTCTTTGCCTTTGAGCTCATTTGGGATTTTAAAAAAGAAATGCTGAACACTTTCATAACCGATAGTGAGGATATCACCGGCCTCAATATGAATTTCAGGAATTGGCCATTCAAGAGCTTCAAGATTTTGTGGTTTGTCGGCAAGGTTAAATTTGAACTGAGAAGCAATACCTGAGTCTCCAGGATTTTTCCAATAGGTATGCCATCCTTTATCGTGATTGATGGTCACTACAAGATGAAGCTTATCATCCAATGAAACAACTTGGGCCGAAGTTGTTTCATTTTTCTCTGTTTGTGCCAGGGAGAAAAAAGAGAAGAGAGAGAGTAAAACAATTAACATATATTTCATAATTCACCTTAATGATGGGCAGCTTTATTGATTTAAATTATATGTCTTCGCTCTTAGTCAGTCGAGAGCCACTTTTCTCATCATACTTTAGTAAAAGACCTAGAAAAGAAGTCAATTCGAAGTCATTTCTTTGTCAACTAGGGGCCCGTAGTCTATAATCAAAGGTATGTCTACTTACCCGCAACGCATTGTCTGCCTAACTGAAGAGTCCGTAGAGACACTTTTTCTTCTTGGAAAGCAGGATCTTATTGTCGGAGTCTCTCACTATGTTGAGCGTCCTCTAGAGGCCAAGAAACTGCCGAAGGTATCCCATTTCCTCTCTGGCCAGTTAGATAAAATCACGGCCTTGAAACCAGACTTAATTCTTGGTTTTTCTGATATTCAAAAAGATCTGGCTCGAGACCTAATAGGACGAGGGCAAAACGTTTTTGTGACTAACCAGAGAACTTTCGCAGAAATTTTTGACTATATTCTGATGTTATCTCGTCTCGTTGGAGCTGAGGCCCGGGGAGTTGAGCTGGTGAACTCTTACAAACAAAAGTTAGATCAGTTTCTGGAGAGTAATAGTCGGAAATTGTATCACCCAAAGGTTTATTTTGAAGAATGGGATGAGCCAAAAATTTCGGCCATTCAATGGGTTAACGAATTGATCCTGGCCGGTGGGGGAAAACCGCTGTTTGCTGAGCACAAAGGTGTGACGGCCAGTGAGAGATTTGTTTCCGATGAAGAGATTATTCAGCGCAATCCAGATGTCATTTTTGGTTGCTGGTGTGGCAAAAAAGTTAAAATTGATCAGTTCTATCACCGTCCAGGCTGGGAAAAAATAGCGGCCATTCAGCACAAAAGAGTTTTTGAGCTCGCTCCTGAAGTTTTTCTTCAGCCAGGACCTGCCTTATTTGAGGATGGACTTGATCTTATGTCCCAGGCCCTTGACTTGATTTAATCACGCACTATATTGAGAGCTATGAAAGCAACACTCATCGTGATGGGTCTCGTGCTCATCGTTACTTCATTTTCTTCTTTGGCCCAACAAAATGATACCGATTTTGATCGTATGAAACGACGTTTGGAGTTGCGAGAAGAGGCCCATAGAAGAATGATCGATAAGGTACTCCGTGGAAGACTAAGTGATCAAGACGATCTTTTTGGGGATCTTGAAAAAATGTTTAACGACATGATGAAAGAGACGGGGACAGGATTTGTTCCTCGAGATGAAGTCACTATCAATTCTCAAAATTTTACGAGTGATTGGAAGAGTGATAACAAAGGGAAGACTCTTATTTTGACACCCAAGGATGAGTCTATCCAGTTAGATATCAATGTTAAAGATCAGTATATAACGATAGGTGCTAAGCAAGAGCGAAAAGATGAGAATAGCTATGTCGAGTCTTCCAGCTCGTCAGTTTTTCCTGTCCCCTTTGAATGTGATGGGAGTAGAGTTCAGATGAAGAGCGTGGATAAATCCATTCACGTTTTCTTTCCTTATAAAGATGCAAAGTCAGCCCCTAAGTCTATTACTTATCCTCAAAAGAAAAACGGCTACCAAAATGATCGCCGCCCGATAAAACCATCTGCTGGTGATGTTGAAATTTAGTTTTTCATCTCTTTAAGCATATGAAGTGTCTGTGATCGAATGTTTCCAACCATCGTGCTGTCTGTTCTTGAGATTGGAGGATAGTTAAAATATGAATTCGCCTTTTTTAAGTTGAATCCTGAGACGGTCGAGGCCACGATAAGTGTGCGCCCATCTTTTAATTCTTTTGCATAGATGATCGAGTAATTTCGATACATGAGTTGAGAAAAGTTTGTCATATCAAGACTCACAAACCTTTCATTCCCAGTGCCTTCAAAAAGTGACGCTTGATCTCGAAAATACTTAGCGATGTGCACATTGGGCTTAACCTCTTTTATAGCTAATTTAAAACTAACTTTAAAAGAAATTCCATAGGCCTTAACTTTATTCGTTACGTCGTAAACATGTCCCCCTTTAGGAATGACAGAGACAGAGCGAAGCAAATCTTTCACCATTTTTTGAGTTGAAATAGATTCAACTGCAAAGTCATTCAACGGTCTTGATGAAATCATGGCAATCTTTGAATTCACCATATGAAGATTTTCTGGATGACTCTTATTGATATTCACTAGATCTGTGACGGCCATTTGAGTAGAGCGAAACTGATCAGGGCCCTGCCATTCAAAAGACATTTGATCTTGTCCACGTTCAAGAGCGGAAGCATCGACTCTAAAATCGAGATAAGCCTCCTCTCCAGCAAATGATGAAAGTGCAGTGACAAGAGTGAGAGCTGTGAGCGCAAGTTGTATGAACTTCATAAATTTATCCTTGTGAGTTTTGAACAAGCGTATCCTACGTCCACTTCATGGAAATTGCATTAGACAGATTCTTAGGCAGATACTTTTTACAAATACTTAAGTTATTGAAATAAGAGAGGAAAAAAAGGCAAGATTTTCCTTATGAAAATTCAATTAAGTCCGACAAGTTAATTAAGGATAATAACCCTGAGGGGGGCTTTATGAAAAAAACCTTTGTGATGTTCTTTCTTCTTGGTCTAATGGTAAGTTGTGCTTCTCAACATGAACGTTCAGTTTCTTCTGTTAAAGAAGAATTTGATACAATGAAGAAGTATGACCACCCTCACTATGAAACTCGAGGGTCGTACCGTTAGGTCGATTTCTTCATCCAATCTGGAGTGGTTGACACCTCAGAGAGGATCCGATGGTAAGATTCTAATCGAGAGAGGATCAATAGGTCCTCTCTTTGATTCGAATCCAACGTCTCAAAATAACAACCTTTAGTCCCTTGATGGTGCTGACAGGTAGAAAATTTACACTTCGTTCCCCACTGCTCAATATCAGGAAAACATTCTTTAAGTTCATCAATTGTCATATCGGCCAAAGACATAGAACGAATGCCTGGAGAGTCGATCAAGGTAAAAGGTCCAGCATCGATAAGCTCGGCCCAAGTGGTGGTGTGAGCACCTTTACCAACCTTACCCAGCTCTCCACTTAAGAGGTTAACCTTTCCATGAGTCAGCTTTGTGATCAGACGACTTTTTCCTACTCCCGAGTGTCCAACCATAATGGCCGTTTTATCTTTAATCAGATGTTCTAGTTCTTTAAGACCTTTAGTCAGAAACCGCGGCTGATAATCACTGTCTTCAGAAGAGACTTCAAAGCTCTGAACTTCGAGCTCATTTAATCGATCCGATTCAAAATTAAGATCAAACTCACCTGTAAAAAGATCCATTTTATTGAAGACAACTAAAGCAGGAATTCCCCAGTAAGCAGAGCGAGTCAGGTAGCGATCCACAAGACCCCTTTTATATTCAGGTTTACCGGCACTCATCACCACCACAATCACATCCACGTTAGAGGCAATAACTTTTTTCTTTTGCTCCCGTGGTATATTTCTAAAAATTGAATTCGTTCTAGGTTCAATTTTATGAATAGACCATTCATGGGCCGCATTTTGAGGAGGCTCTAATTGGACGTAATCACCCACCACTACATGGTCGTCTTTGAGAAGCATCGCTAAGGCCGTGGCCTCGACAATATCGTTAGTCCCTGCAAGTTTGCAGTCAAAGGTACGTTTAGAGGAGCGAAAAACCCGGGCTGGTTGAAGCGACATTAAAATTTTGGCCTTTAAGTTAAAGGGGGATTCCTGTCAAACTTACCATAAAAAGCGAGAACTTACATTGACAACAACTCTTTATCTGGTTAAATTCTTCAGTCTATATATTCGTTGCCTGAACTCCTTGGAATCACGGATTTGAGGGTAATAAATAGTTTTTTTAAGTGCACCGGTAGCTCAGTTGGATAGAGCAACCGATTTCTAATCGGTAGGTCACAGGTTCGACTCCTGTCCAGTGCGCCATTTAAAAAGCTCCTTTTGCAAAAGGGGCTTTTTTTTATGCGCTATTTTTCTTTTTCAAGAGTGCTGGGGCAAGGGAATAAGTTCCCTTCTTAGAGATTACTTCTATATTCCGTCGTGTCCTTAATGCTGCTACAAGCTGAACAAGCTTAGAGAGATCCGATTTATTTTGAATGGGTTCATCCCAGATGAGTTCGTAGATGACTTCCTTAGATAAAGGGCGATCAGCCTCTTGAAGAATGGCATACAGTTTCTCTATTTTAGATCCAGAATCAATTGGCAAAAGATTAATCGTTCTCTCAGATGGTCTGTGTTTGTCTAGGCAAAGGGAAAAAAGACACTTTTGCCCTAGGTATTGAAAGTTTTCACTATAAACACCAGGAACAATTTGCTGTAGCTTTTTCCAATAGATATCCGCCGAGGTGAGATCATTAACCTCTAAAGCTTGAATAACCTTGATTTGATAAAGAAGAAGCGGCGTAGAGATAAAATCTTTATCATAAGCATAGATAGGTGAATTTTTAGTGAGATTATCAAGAAGGGTCTTCATAAACTTGAAATTCTCTGAAAGATAAAAGGTTCGTTGATTTCTTAATTGATGAATCGTTTTGTAGGCACTCTTAAAATCTTCAATCTGTATAAAAAAGTAAAACTCAGTGACCAGATGAGAGGAGAGATCACTCTCTACCATTTGTTGTTTATAGGGCCCTATCTTCGTGAGTATATTTTTGCATGTGAGGTTGTCTTTTAGGGCTACATGGTACATGAATTTGCATCGCAGGATTCTAATCTTTTCAATAATTGTGTCGGAAGGTCTTTCTTCGAGATCTTTAATAATTGAATTCATTTTTTCTAAGTCAGAAATACAGAAATACACCAAAAATAAGTTAAACAGTGCAGAAGCAAGTGAGCTTGGAGCATCACATGTTTTAATGAGTGTAATTGATTCTTCTAGATAATCTCTTGCTTCTATGAAACGTGAGAGGTTAATTGAGGCGAGGCCTAGTGCTAATAGTCTTTGGCTCTCTATAAAATTAATGTCAGATTTTTTTTTGTCTTGAAGAAGTGTTAAGACTTTTTCGTTCTCGTTTTTACGAATAAGAAGATGAGCCTCTATTATTTTTCGCTCAATGTCTGTAAGTCGTTTATCCAATAAATATTTACTAGATTTTTGCGGAGTTAGCCTTATATCCTGTAGAATTTGATAGAATGCTTTTTGTTTCAAGCTTCACTCATTGTTTTATCTCAGAACAAATGTTCTTAAAAAATGTAATGATCTCTTTAGCTTCGTTTTCTGATATTTTATAAGTCTTTGTAACATAAGGTATGAGATTTTCATGACGACTGATCACTTCAAAGTCTTTGCGTATATCTTCTGTGCTTAAGCACTGGAATAAAATCTCATCCTCATGGCAGCTCTTTTTCCCTTTAGAAAGAGCTTTACGAGTAGATAGTCGTAAATATGTTTCTAAAATAGTCGTTTTTTCTGATATGAGACCAATCATTCCTGAACACAGTCGTTCCTGGGCAGTAATTTTTGAGTTGAATCGTTCCAGTTTCTCTCCAATCGTAAGTTCCATGTCAGGTCCACCCGGAACAACAGGCGGATTTCTAAAGCCACCGGAAGTGGGAATTTGTGCATGAGTGAGGAAACTACAAAAAATGAGAATGACCGCAGTTTTCATATTTTTCTTATCGGAGATTGGAGGAAACACTTTAATTTGGGACTCATGATTTTTAGTGTTTTCAGAAGGTTAGCGCCGGTTGCGATGTTTTTAAGGATAGAAATATTTTTTTTTCCCATGCCTCTATGGCAATCGCGATAATGAGTTTATGAATGTGTAATGAATAGATGAGCATTTGCTCGAGGAGATTTTATGAAAAAGTTGATTTTTTGCTTCCTTGCACTTCTTTCTTATTCGGTTTTTGCCCAAGATATTGGGTTTAATTTTGGCAGAAGTAGTGAAGTTGTTATGTCTATTAATAAAGAGATTGGCCGCAATCAGCTAGAGATCAAAAAAATCCTTAGAGATGAGCTCAATTTCCTTGAAGAGTCAAATGCTGACCAGTTTTTGAAATGTGGAAGAATTACAGGATACAGCACCAGCGTCTATGGTTATAAAAGTAAATGTAGAAATGGTTTAACGAAGAAAAAAATTGTGACCTTATTTGTTGATTTAAAGGATGGACAATTGATATTCGAGGTAAAAACAGCTCCTCGACAAAAAATAAAAATCCCAGAAAGTTTTCGATCGGATGACTAAGAGATCACAAGCTCAGTTGATGGCGGAGCCGTCAATTTGCTTGCATTATTTACTATCTCAAAGCTACCATCGAATTATGATTAAAGGTTTTATTTTTGATATGGATGGAGTGATTATCGATAATCACTCTTTTCACTACTCCGCATGGTTTAAACTCTGTGAAGAAATAGGTCATCCTATTACTGAGGATTATTACCGCGATCATTTTAATGGCAAAAAGTCTGAAGATATTCTTCGTATGCTAGATTCCTCTTATACTGAAGATGATATTCAAAGACTTATGGATCAAAAAGAATCTCTTTACCGAAAAACATATGGGCCCCACCAAGTGACGGCCCCTGGTCTTTTGGAGTTTTTATCTTTGCTAAAGAGTGCTGGTTATAAAATGGCCCTTGGCACCTCAGCTCCTGTTCCCAATGTCTTATTCACTATCGATGGCCTTCAATTAAGATCTTATTTTGATCTTATCATTGATGGATCCATGGTGAAAAAAGGTAAACCTGATCCTGAGGTTTATTTGAAATGCATAGAGGGTCTTGGACTAGAGGCTAGTGAATGTGTAGTTTTTGAAGATGCGCCTGCAGGACTTCTTTCGGCCAGACAAGCAAAGGCAAGACGAGTAGGAGTCATTAATTCTAATCAAAAAGAGGAATTCCCTGAAGCGGAACAGTCCATTTTTAATTTTGAAAATTTAACCGCCGATATAGTTCAGGATTGGTTTACTTAGAATTATTATTAGCTAAAACATCCAAAAAAATACTTCTTACATCGAGAGGTTGCTTAAGTTCTTCTAAATGTAGATAGAGAGTGACTAGCATAAGTCCGAGGTACATGAAATCAGCAGACATGCGAACTTTTTTCTCTAAAAGAAAATGGAAGATATTGATAAAGGAGTTTTTAAAATCATCAATATTAAAATTCATCTCAGCGGAGAGAGAAGAGCCAAAATGATTTTTGAAAAGACTCGCCATTTGGTCTTGATCATCTTGGGACCATTGTTCTTGTATAAGTCCAATGGCCTTCAGTCCTGATCGAAAAAGGTCCTCTTCTTGAAGATAGAATCCTTTGTACACATCAATGAGACCAGTTTGAAATTCTTGTTTCCAGTTGGCCCAAATACCATTTGGTTTCCAATAAAGTATTTGGCCTTTATAACTAAAAAAATCCGATCTTAAATCAAGCAGCTGACCTTGCTGATTATAAAGTTGCTGGAAATAAATTTTGAGAAGATTGGTGGCAATCTTTTTTTTCTCGCTCTCTGTCACTTCGGTGGTTTTTTGTCCAGGGAGTTCTTCACTAAACTGTAGTTGATAAGAAGCCAGCTCAGGAGCAACGTCCTTGAGTAGAGGGAGAACTTGATCACGAGAGACGATTCTTTTCGACATCACAGGAAGAACATGTGTCAACTCTTTCCAGTCCACCACATCAAATAGCAGACTTGGTACGTTTTTCAACATTTCTTTAAGAATATCAGGCAAAAATCTCATCAAAATCATGAAGCTATTATGCTATAGTCTGAGCATAAATCCTAGAGAGTCCGACAAAATGCCTAAGAAAATTTTAATTGCGGGTGCTAGTGGCTTTATTGGTCAGGCCCTTATTAAGGAACTTCTTGAAACTACTGACTATCAGTTAGTGGCCCTCTCACGTTATCCTCGTCCATCAGAGAATCCACGAGTAGAGTGGCGTCAAGCTGATCTCTTTTCATTGAAAGATACAACTAACGCTATGAACGGTTGTGATGAAGCAATCTATCTTGTGCATTCGATGCTTCCTTCGGCCTCTTTGGCGCAGGGGAAATTTTACGATTATGATTTAATTATGGCCGATAACTTCAGACGTGCTGCTGAAAAAACTCAATTGAAACATATTGTCTATTTGGGTGGAATGATTCCCAAAAATATAGAGCTCTCTTGGCATTTGAAAAGTCGACTTGAGGTAGAGCAAACTCTCAAAGAAGGAAATATTTCTGTGACAACTTTGAGAGCGGGACTTATTGTGGGGCCACAAGGATCTTCGTTTGTGATTCTTCAACGTTTGATTGAAAGACTACCTGTGATGATCACACCAGATTGGGCGCAGACGAGATCACAGCCAATTTATGTTGGTGATGTGATGAAGGTGATTGGGCGGACACTCAGAGATAAAACACTTCAAGGCAAAATCTTTGACCTCGGAGGAAACATTATCTTGAGTTATCAAGACCTCATGGCAAAAGCTTCTCAAGTCATGCATCGACGTCGAACATTTCTTCATTTGAATATTATCCCGCTTAGTCTTTCTAGACTTTGGGTAAAACTTGTTTCTGGTGTTCATAAGGATTTAGTTTATCCCCTCGTTCTGAGTTTAAAGTACCCCATGCTCGAAGACAGCAAACTCCGTTGGCCCCATCGTGAAGATATTGTCACAGATCTTGATGCCGCTCTTAAACTCTCACTTGATTCAGCTCAAAAGGCCAAGTTTGTGATAAAAGATAAATTTCATGGCTATCGTCCAGAAAAGCGTGATGTGAGATCTATCCAGCGACTTGTCTTACCACCAGGAAAAAGAGCGGAGTGGGTAAGTCGAGAGTATTTTAATTGGCTTCCTCTCTTCTTTTCTTCCATTATTCAAACTGAAATCAATCAAGAACGATGCTCTTTTTATTTGTTTCATCCTTCTCTTAAAATTCTCATCTTAGAAAGAAGCGAAGAGAGAAGTGCGGCAGATCGACAATTATTATACGTCGTCGGCGGGCTTCTTGCCGGGGTACAGAAAAGGGGTAGACTGGAGTTCCGAGAAGTTTTAAAGGGGCAATATGTGTTAGCCGCTCTTCATGAATTTCGTCCAGCACTCCCATGGTTTATTTATCGATGGACTCAGGCCATTGTTCATCTGATTGTGATGAAAGGCTTTGAAGAACATCTGAAATGGATTTATTTAAAGGATCAAAAATGAATGTACTTATTATTGGGGCCAATGGATTTGTTGGCTCACATTTAGCAGAAAAACTTTTGGATCTTGGCCATCATGTATGGGGTGTGGTTCGTGATAAAAAGAACTCTAGGATTACTCATCCTCATTTCCATTTAGTGGAAGGTGATCTTTTAAAGGAGATGCCTGATCTTGGTGAAACGGCCATAGATGTGGCCTATTATCTTGCTCATGGGATGAAAGCAGAAAGTGCTTTATTTGAATATTACGAGGTCAAAGCTGCGACTGCCTTTGCAGAATGGTGGAGAAAACTGAGTGGACACAGAGTCATTTATCTTGGTGGACTTGGCCCGAGCGAAGATGATTTGTCCCCACATCTTCGAAGTCGACAAATGACAGGTAAAATTTTGGCCTTAGGGTCTTCTTGTCTTGAGTTTCGTGCCTCTATCATTTTGGGCGGGGATTCACTTTCTTACGAAATGATTCGTGCTATTAGTGAGCGCCTGCCTTTTAGGCCAGAACTGAAGTTACTTAAAACTCGCTGCCAGCCTTTGGCCTTGAGCGATCTGATGGATTATCTTATTGCTGCGCTTGATTTAAATATTAAAGGACACCAGGTGATTGAGATTGGTGGAATGGAGGCTTTGCCCTATGGTGAGCTTCTTGACAGATATGTTGAACTTGAAAAACTCAAACGTAAAATTATTAAACTCCCTGATATCGATTCAGCCGTTTTTACAAAACTTTTAGACTATGTTGTTCCAGAGTATTCAGCTGTAGGGAAAAAATTAGTTGAGAGTCTGGCCCATGAGACTGTAGTGGTGGGGGCCTCTGCCAAAGAGATTTTTCCCCATATTCATCCTAAGTCCTTAGAGGATGCCTTAAAGGAAGCTCGTTCACAATCAGTTCATGATTATCAACCTTTGTGGGATCGTGATTTCCTTAAAAAGCTTCTTAGTGATAAAATTCTCACACAAGCGGGACTTTTTTCACCAGAAGTTCTACAGCATTTTGAAAAAGTGCTAAAATTTAAGGAGCTCGTCTCATCGATCACAACAAGGAAAGAAAAATAATGTCGGCCATTGGAATTTTTGATTCAGGCCTGGGAGGACTTACTGTCCTTAATGTTTTAAGTAAGAAATTTCCGAACGAATCATTTTGTTACCTAGGTGATATTGCTAGGCTTCCTTACGGAAATAAGTCTCCAGAGACCATTCGTAAGTACGGACTCCAGATTATGGAGTTCCTTCGAACACAAAAAGTAAAGGCCATTATTATTGCCTGTAATTCTGCTTCGTCAGCTTTTCTAGGAGAGTCTAGATATTTTGACCTTCCTCTTCTCAATGTGATTGAACCTGGCTCTGAAGCCGCTCTTCGAGTCTCTCAAGATAAAAAGATTGCCGTTCTTGGAACGACCGCCACTATTGCCTCTCATGCTTACGAGAAAATTCTTAAATCGATTGAACCCTCGGCTCAAGTCATTGAGCAGGCCTGTCCACTTTTTGTTCCACTGGTAGAAGAAGGCTTTGTTCATGATCGTGTTACACAAGAAATTGCTCAGAGGTATTTGAGCCAAGTGAAAAAGCAGAACTTTCAAACAGTGATTTTAGGGTGTACCCATTACCCAGTCCTCAAAGAAGATCTTCAAAAGGTTCTTGGGCCTAATGTTAATCTTATTGAATCCGGAGAGGTTTTGGCCGAGAAACTGACTCAAATGTTTGACTCAGGAAAGTTGGTCAGATCCATAGGAAATCAGCGATCTATCAGGCTTTGCATCACCGATGTGACCGTCCACTTTGAGCGACTTGCTCAACAATTAATGGATGGTCAGCAACTTCTTCCTCTAGAGAAGGTTGTTTTATAAAAAGATAAACTTCTGCCCAGTGTCTCCGAAGAGTTAAGTGTAACTTTCTCGAGGAGAGGCAGATGTCTGATGAAAAAAAAGTGTTCGATTTTGGTGAAAAGCGCAAACAATCCATCGAGCAAAAGCGACGCCAGTTTGAGCGTGTTGTTTTTCAAGAATTCCTAGGTGTTTATTCAGTTATAGATGATC
>JACCDH010788303.1_pt1 | contig 15453 bp, 18 predicted proteins | sample 7442481 | NCBI WGS metagenome assembly JACCDH01 (sample SAMN15323433, study PRJNA562643) | freshwater metagenome | isolation source: river surface water | place: USA:Blue River Watershed | collected 2017-08-15
CCTGCTCGGTCCAGCTTGCAAGGTCGGTCTTGCCGATCTCTTCGACATAGGCGCCTGCGCTCATGCCGGCAGCCGCCAGCGCATTGGTTTCGTGTTTGTTTGGATCGATCATTCCCTTCAACCTTGCAGTGATGTTCTGGCAGCGCCGAGAGCACTGTTTGCTGTCTGGCGCCTCCACACGGATGTAGCGAGGTGCGAATCCATAGCCGCGGGTATCCCTGCGGCAGATCACGCACATCATGGAAACCGGGCTCCAACGACCTCGGTGTAGCGCCCGCTGGGGCGCACGGCGATCTCGGAGGGGCAGCGCAGCTTGGCTGCGCAGGCAATCGCCTCGTCCACCCGGCGAGGCAGCGGCAAGCCCTGGGCACGGTTAGCCCACCAGGAGGCAGCCTTCTGCCGCGGATAGCCCTGGTGCTCGATGCAGATCCATTCGCTGTGGTGCGTGAGCCCGCTCCAGTAGTCCACGCGCAGTGACGGCGGCTTGCCAGGCTTATCGTGACGGGCGTAGGAAACCCGGGTGACCGGAAGCCACTGCGGTGGACCACCGGAGAGGATGTCCAATTCGCTGGCACGGGCCTCGAGCTTGACCTGAGGCTCCGGAAAAATATGCCCACAGTCAGGACACACCCGCGCCGCTGCATGCACGATGCTGTCGCACTCTGGGCAGGGCTTGACCGGGGCCGTTCCGTCCTCGCCGGATTTGGGTGTCTTCGGCTTGATGGCATCAATCGGACCGTGGCGAGCAATGTTTCCGGCGAAATCAAGGACCAGGCAATCGGTCTTACCCGGTGCCAGACGGCAACCACGGCCCACAATCTGCACGTACAAACCCGCTGATTTGGTGGGTCGCAGCATGGCGATCAGGTCCACAGCCGGAGCATTGAAACCCGTGGTCAGCACGTTGGCGTTGGTCAGACACTGGATGCGACCCTGCTTGAAGTCGTTGATGATGGCCTCGCGCTGGGCGCTGGGCGTATCTCCCACGATGGTCTCGCAGGTCACGCCATGTGCACGCACTGCATCGCGCACGTGGTACGCATGGTCAACACCCGCGCAAAAGATTAGCCAACTCTTGCGATTGGCCCCGTAAGTGACGATCTCATTGACGGCACTCTGGGTAATGGTGTCCTTGTCGATGGCCGCCTCCAAGTCTTTGGCGATGAACTCGCCGCCACGGGTTCCCACGCCACTGACGTCCAGTTGGGTCGCCATGCGCTTCGATGTCACCGGTGAGAGGTACTTCAGATCGATCAATTCACGGACTGATACCTCATAGGCGATGTCGGTAAAGATGGATCCCTCGCCCTGGTGCAACATGCCTGAGTCAAGGCGGTAAGGAGTTGCAGTCAGTCCAATGACCTTGAGCATCGGGTTCAAGCGCTTCAAGCCATCCAGAAATTGGCGGTACATGGTGTTGGACGTGCGCGGTATCAGATGCGCCTCATCAATTAGCACCAGATCGCACTGCTGCACGTCATAGACCTTGCGATGGATGGACTGGATCCCAGCAAAGAGGATCTGTGCGCGGATCTCGCGCTTTTTGAGTCCAGCCGAGTAAATACCCGCTGGGGCCTGAGGCCACAGCTTCGTCAGTTCCGCATAGTTTTGCTCGATCAGCTCGCGTACGTGGGTCACGATCAGAATGCGTTGGTCAGGAAATGCTTTGAGTACGCCCTCGACAAAGGTGGCCGCCACCAGGGACTTGCCTCCAGCGGTTGGGATTACCACCAGCGGATTGCCGGTGTTGTCCTGGAAGTAGTTGTAGATGCCCTGGATAGCTGCACTTTGGTAGGGACGCAAAAAATGGGTCATGGTTTCACCTCGTTGTAAAAGTTCGTCTGCTTGTTCAACCCGGCGTCGCGCCAGCGACCGCCAGGAAATTGGTAATCCACCCAGTCCAAACCGGCATCCACCTGCTGGGCTGGCACCAGGGGTGGCAGGTACAGGTGGAACTCGCATGCCAGGCGCTGGTCTGCTTCGCTCAGAGGTTTTTGGTGCCTCTCACACCGCCAGCCACCATCCACTGGCGTGGAGTGCAGGCAGGTCCGGCAGTTGACGGCCGCTGCATCTGCGCCATCCGGCCCCGCATGACAGAGCCCGGCGTGATCGCACATGCGGCACTGGTACCAAGTGGAGTCCTCACTGATCCGCGGTGGTGGCGTGGCAGCAAAGATGACGCGATGCGCCTTGTCCAGCAGACTCTTGGCATAGGCTTCGTCATGCTCGATGCGTTCAACGTACACGTCGTCGGTATCCTTGTTGACCGCCAGGTACATCGCGCGGGTCATGCCTGTCAGATGCATGTAGATCTGCATCTGCGCAAAGTGCTGAGGCTTGCTGTCACGCACCTTCTTTGCCACCAGGTCAGCAAAGCTCTTGCTGGAATGGGTCTTGAACTCCAGCACATGCCAGGTTTTAGGGGCTTCAAGCAAATTGATGGCGGCGCCGTCCAGCGAACCACCAAAGTGCCCCCCATGGGCTTGCACCCGGAACTGGCGGCCCGTCTCAGGATCCACCTCCAATACGGTGGCCCCGGTCTTGCGCAGATTGGCCACCAGGCGTGCCTCTTCCAACTGACCTGTCTCAAAGAGGCGAAGCAGGCGCCCGGGGTGCTTGCTGGATGTGGTCCAGCGAAACACATACCAAAGTGCACGTTCGCATTCATGGCCAATGAGGGACGCGCCCAGGTGGCTTCGAAAGCCGCTGCCTGACTCCGCCTCGTACGCCGCGAATATGGCGTCACGGGTCGGACTGCTGATGGACGGGAGATCAGCCATGGTTGTCCCCCTTGCTGTCATGCAGTTCCCGGGCGCGCTGAAGTACCCCAGCCCATTGCACGTCGTCGCAGTCCGACCGCAGGACTTCAATAAGAGTGTCCTTGAAGGCATCACGGGGAGCGGGACGCGGCAGATGGGCTGCCTGATGGACCAGAGTGGACAGATGCGCCGTAACCTGCGCCAGTTCATTGCGCTTGACGCGCAGTGCCGTTTTGGCGCGATGGAACCAGGCTGGATCCAATGTGCGCTTCTCGTTCTGGCGGCGAATGTCTGAGGTGGCAATCTGGATACGGATGGATGCGATTTCATCCATCAGTTCCACCATCCGTGAGCGGCACCCCTGCACGGAATCCGGCAGGCGCACAGCCTCTGGGGTATGAACGTGCTCCTGCATGGTCCGTCCTTAACCCTGACGCTTCCAGGGCATGCCGTTGGCCGCGGCCGACTGGGGCGGCGCAACTGCGACCGTCTTTCCCACCGGCATAGGTGCACTCGGGCCCGAAAACGATGCCGCGTTGGCTGCCGAGTCGGAACGCGGCAAGTAGCGAATTGAATTGCTTTCCCCGTACATGCCTTTGGGCGGGCGCACACGCACGTCAGCAATCATCGGGATCAGGTGCAACTGTTCCGAATTGCTGACCTGCAGTTTGCCCACGGCGCGGCAGATGGACGACAGGGTGCGCTGCGCAATCTGCACCGCATCAGGGTTGGCATTGACCAGGTTGAGGCGGTCAAACAGCTTGCGTCCGGCGTACTTGCCGTCCAGAACATCCACTTCCAGGTACAGGTACTGGCCGTGCCCGTCCTTGGTGGCGCGCATTTCGCTTGCGACTATTTGCGCAAGGTACTTGCCGGGGGGCAGAACGTCGTAACCACTGCTAGGTTCAACAGAAGCCGCGTCAAAGGTGTGTCCAAAAGATGCCATGGTGATTTACTCCTATTTCGATTTCAGGTGGGGGTTGCGTTGCTGGTGAGAGATTGCTGAGGGAAAAGCATGGGCTGCAGGGATTGCGGCATGGCCTGGGCAAAGGTCTGCCAGTCCAGTGACAAAGTCTCCGGCAGGCCATAGCGGTTTTTGGCGAGAAAGGCTGGGCGTTCGGCCGTATGGATCACGCGCTCGCCCGAGCCCATTGCGCGGTTGACCTTCTTGTTGAAGCCCACGTCCGCTTTGACGGTGCTGATGCGGTAGTTGGCAAACAGCACGATGTCAGAGTGCTCCTGCAACAAGGCCGCAGCCCGTGTGTGCAACTTGATGACGTAGCGGTCGTACGGGTCGTGCTCCGGACTGTCGAAGCGCTTGATATCGGTGTGGGCGATCTGCACCACCGTCATGCCGCGGTCATCGCGCAGTGCGTTCAAACCATCGATGTACTGGCGCCACAGGCTGAGTGCCGCCACATAGCCTTTGCCGTAACCGGCATCCTCAATCGACGCCCAGCCGTTGTCACGGCAGGCCTTGTTCCAGACCAGGGGCTCCAGCCAGTCCGCGCTGTCCACCACCACGGTCTTGAAGTCGTGCGCTTCTGTGTACAGCGCGGCCAGGGCATCCATTACCTCCTCAAAAGTGCGAGCCAACGGGAAGTGGTTGGCAGCCAGGGTTCCCAGACCATCCTCGGTCTGCACGAAAACTGGCGCATTGGCTTCGGCTGCGAATGTGGTCTTACCCACCCCTGCCACACCGTGAATCAAGATGCGGGGTGCCTTGGGCTGATTGGCCCGGGTCAGTTGGTTGAGTGACATGGCCATCACAGCACCTCACCGAAGTTGGCGTCGTTGGCAGCGTCAGGCATTGCACCAGACTTGATCTGCTCCAACTTGTAGGTGGGCTTGCCGACTTTGAGCGTACGGGTGGGCTCAAAAAGCTGACGTACCGCTGGTGGCCAGGCGTTGTATTTGGTCTCGGACACCTTGATTTCGATGCCGACATAGTCGTCCGGGTTTTCGCCCCACTTGCGCAGTGCATCCACTGCACCCTTGAGCTTGGCCTGGTCGTATTCCGGGCGCTTGGGCAAATCTGCGATGACCACAAAACCGTCCACTTCAAAGCGGACTGTGCCTGTGGACTTGCCTGCCAGCTGACGCAACTTCGCAGCGTGTTCGCAGAAGCGATGATGCATTGCAGCGTGCAAAAGCTGTTTGTAATGGCGCGCCGACTCTTCGGCGGATGCAACGTGGTGAATCAGTTGATCGAGTTCTGCCAAGGACAGGTTTTCAAGTTCTGCCATATAGATTTGACCGACCTCGTCGAGCACATTGGGTTTGGGGATCATGGGGACTCTCTTTCAGTGGGAGACAGTGGACGCGGGAGCGGGGGAACTGCATCCGGCCCTATGCAGGCGGGTGCGAATTTCGCGTGGGGTAAGCACGCTGCTGGAACGCACGGCGATGTAGCGATAGTGGCCCTCTTCAACCTTCAAGCTAAACAGGTGCACAAGGCACAACTCGCAGGCGATCCAGGCGCGCCGGGCTACGGCATGCAGTCGGGCGCGTTCTTTAGTAGGCAATGGGCTTCCAGCCTCTGAGCGGTCAACCAGCAACAGACCTTCGTGATACTGAATGGACTGCCCGACCATCGCACTGGCGATCCAATCGCAGAAGGCCGTTTCGCTCAGCGCAACTGGCGGGACATAGACCGTCTGGAGGGCAGTACGTCCAACATCCCCCCCCAGACCGAGGTGACTGCGTGAAGTGGCAATTGGGTTGTGATTGGGCATCATGAAAATTCCAAGAAAAAGTTATCCCTGCACCGCCGCCCGGTGCCGGGCGCGGCGTTTGTTTTCGTTGAAGGTTCTTACCGGGAGCGAGGGTGGTTTTTCTCAGCCACCCCAAGGTCGGTCAGTTGGTCGGCCGTATACCGAACATGCGCAGATGCATCTGCAGGTCCGCAACACGCCGGTAAAAGGTAGCGCTGGACATCCCGGAGTCTCTTGCCGCGGTGGGGAGGTCTTGGTGGGTTGCGAGCAGATCGAATAGGCTCTGCTGTTCGTCACTCATGTATGACAAGGCAGCCAGTACGTCATGACGAGCCGTGGAATCAGAAAACAGATCGCTATCGATGCCCCAGCAATCGCCCACCCCATCAAGGTCAATCGACTCAGAGGTCATACCGCCATCGTCGTTAGCAGCGGGTTGGTTTGGCGTGAAACCATGAACCGCACGATCGATAGCGACAACTTCTAGCGTGTCGATGTACTCAGGTTCTGAAAAGGACAATTTCTTCCGGTCTGCTTTACGGGCATTGAGAAACTCGGCGGTGCGATGGGCAGACACCAATCCCGTGAAGGTACCGGGCGCACCCCTGGCAGGGTCGTACTGCTCCCTACGTTCGAGAATATCGAGCAGTATTTCCTGCTGCAAATCCTCGCGCTCTGCCGGGCTCAGGCCTGCGGTCACGCCAGCCCGATAAGCACGCGTCTTTGCCGCATTGACCGCCGCGCTGTAAAACGGATCGTTCGCGGCTTCACGCACACTGGTGAAACGCACTGCAAAGGGTGCGCTGCCCTTGCTGCGGGGATCCGAGGTATGACCTTCACGGTCGCTGTCATTGGGTGACATGTTTTTCCTTTTTCGTGTTCTTGTACATGCAGCTATTCCACCGGAATCGCTCCCTGAAATCACCGCAATTGCGTTGTGACCTACCGCAATTGCGGCAGCTGGACTGACTGGTCACGGGCCGAGACTTCTCTTTCCCTCGGCGAATTTGTCCTCCAGATTTCTCCTTGAGATGCCAGGCTTGCCGTCGTAATGGGCCAGCACGTGATCAATCACGGCAGACTGGCTGCCGAAGACAGAGTTGGCTTTTCCCGCAGGACTCTTTCCCAGCATCACCGAAACCAATGCGCCCACGATGTTCATGTATGTCGTGTGGGCCCGCGGACCTGGATGCTGTGGCGCATTGACCTGCTCCGCCAACGCATCTCGTTCAGCGACTACGCTGTCGCGATCGGACCTGAGCTTGCGGTATTCCTCCGCTGCCTTTTCGAGACGGGCCTTCAACGCATCGCGGTCGGCCTGCAAGGCCCGATAGGCATCTGCATTGATTGCCGAATGCGTACTGCGCTCAATGTCGTCAAACAGGAACGAGGGTTTGTCCGATGGGAACTGCGCAGCAATCCAGTCCTTCAAATGCTGCCGCGAAATGTGGCGACGCTCATTGGCAACATGCTCTTCGACCACCTTACCGTTTTCCCGGCTGCATGGGAGCAGCCCCTTTTCAATGGCGTCATGAATCGCCCTGCACCGCGGTTCCAAACAGGGGATGTAAGGGTGTTTGTAAATGCCCCTGGCGGACTCTGTACTGATGGCCAAGTTTTCTTCAACCTCTGCAGGTGGAATGCCACACCACAATGCTGCAGCTACCGGTACACGGTAGACCGTGAAATAAGCCTGTACTGCTTCGCAACTGTCGTTTTCCCATGGTTTGTTATTCATAAATTCCCTTTGCTCTTAAAGCCGTCTGTAGCTTTGCGCCTGGTGTCTACAGGCCACAAGTCTTGGTATGTACGGTGAATGCAGACGATGGCTCATTCGCCTTTCGCCTGGAGCATGTCCTTGGCGCCGATGTCAATGGCTCGGGTCTGCAGTTGCCTAAAGGTACTGTCCTGAATGCGATCTTTAAGGTCCCACACGATCTTGTGCGGATTGAATAGCAGTACGTAGTGATAGAGGCCAGTAGGCCCTTCTTTGGCGTCAATGAACCCAAGTTCAACCAAGGAACGCATCCGATCTTTCCAGGTCGTCAATGCACGCTCACCTGTGAAGCCAGCTTCGGTTGCCAGCGTCAGCGGGTTGTCGATGACCAGGATGGCCTGATCGAAGGTCCGACACCACAAAACGAAATAGGTGCTTCCCGCTGGTTTGTTCTTGGTCAGCGTGTCAATGATGTTCATGATCACGGGCATGGTGCGCGGGATGGTGGTGAAGCCGCTGACCTTCTTCCGGTTCCAGAGTTTCGCGTCGTCAAGGTCAGGCCAGCACGCATCGCGCATCGCTTGCGCCTTCTCCTGTCCCTTGGATATCTTCTTTGCCGCGGATGCTGTTGTCATATCGGTGCCCTCACTGAAGTTGATCGGTATGGGGTGAATTCTGCCCGCGCAAAGTTCAACTGGCAATGTAAAAAGCAAGGAATTTAGACACCAGTGATCCTTGAATTATGCTTACTCAGAACTTGAGTTTGCAATATTTAAAGCAATCTCATGCATATCAAACAGCATATTTTCAGCACATTTTTCTGAAATATCTATTTAAATCAATTACTTATGGAGATTTTGCTGTGCTCTCAGTGCTTAGTCATCTTGTTATCACGTCCTCTTTGTTGTCATGGGGAGCGATGAGGCGTACAGGAATATCAAAAATTTCTGACTTTGGAGCATTTGCCTCGCCCAGGCCGCGCCCATGAACGCAGTCGGCTACCGCTGACGGGCATTACCCCACTGAGAAAGACGGACGGCCTGCAGGTAAGAACCTGCATGAACACTGACCAACAAAAGCAAAGAACCGCAGTGAGGAGCATGGCCAGCCCCATGGCCATCGTCGGCGCCATCCTTGCGCAAGGCGTAATCCGCCTATGCGAGAGTCAAGATTCAGTTGATAAATTGACCGAAGAGAGCGTTCATACCGGTGTTTTGACAACCCAGGAGAACACCCTTGAATGATTCCGTAGTTGCACGCGTTGCAGCCCTGAAAACCGCTGACTTTGCCGACCTCAAGCAAATGTGGCGTGAACTGTTCCAGCAGGAGCCTCCGCCCTTCAACCGTCGTTTCCTGGAATGCCGACTGGCCTACCGGATTCAAGAGTTGGCTCTGGGCGGCCTCAAGCGTGAGACAGTCAAACGCTTGGAGCGCCTCGGCGAACAACTGGATGGCGGCAAACAGGCTGTCCGCAGCCGCCGCATTGACGGCAGACCGGTGGCAGGCACACGTCTGATACGCAATTGGGAGGGCACTGACTGCGAAGTAATCGTTGGCCTGGACTACTTCGAATATGGCGGCAGACGCTACAAGTCGCTGTCCAGCATTGCGCGCGCCATCACCGGCACCAACCGCAACGGCTGGACGTTCTTCGGCTTTTCGTCGAGTCGAGGTTTGGCATGAACGCACCACGGAAAGTCTGCTGCGCGGTCTACACCCGCAAGTCCACAGAGGAAGGCTTGGACCAGAACTTCAACTCGCTAGACGCCCAGCGCGATGCCTGCGACAACTACATCGCCAGCCAAAAGTCTGAAGGCTGGTTGATGCTGCGGGACCGGTATGACGACGGTGGCTTCTCGGGTGGCAACATGGACCGCCCTGGTCTGAAACGCCTACTTGAGGACGTGCGCAGCGGCTTGATCGACACCATAGTGGTCTACAAGATCGACCGCCTTTCCCGCTCATTGGCCGACTTTGCCAAGCTGGTAGAACTATTTGACCAGCACAAGGTCACCTTTGTCTCGGTGACACAGGCTTTCAACACGACCACGTCGATGGGCCGGTTGACCTTGAACATCCTGTTGTCCTTTGCTCAGTTTGAGCGAGAGCTGTCCGGAGAGCGCGTACGCGACAAGATCTCAGCGTCGCGCCAGCGTGGCATTTGGATGGGGGGCATGCCACCACTCGGTTACGACGTCGTGGAACGCAAGTTGATTGCCAATACGACGGAGGCCCCCCTCGTCGCAGAGATGTTTTCCCGGTTTGCAAGCGTCCCGTCCATGGCGACCTTGGTCCGCGACCTGCGCGCCAGGGGCGTTACGTCAAAGTCTTGGACGACCTCAAAGGGCGTAGAGCGCAAGGGCAAACTGATTGACAAGGGCTACGTTTACAAGATTTTCAACAACCCGGTGTACATCGGCATTGCCGCCTACAAGGGCAAGCACTATCCCGGCGAGCACCAAGGCATCGTCAGTCAAGAGATTTGGCATCGCGTGCAGGAGCATCTGCAAAACGGGGACCGAAAGCAGAAAGGTCCGCTTGCCGACCGCGCCAGCAAGGCCCCATCACTGCTGCGTGGGTTGCTGTTTTCTGAGCAAAACCGCGCATTCACCCCTGGCTACACCCAAAGGGGGTCGAAGTTCTACCGGTATTACATCAATACGGATGCCATCAAGTTGGGCAAGACCGGATGCGAAATTCAACGTCTCCCGGCAGGTGAGATCGAAACCGTAGTTGTTGAAAAGCTTCGCCACGTTCTGCGCTCCCCCGAGGCACTGGCGCATGCTGTTCGGGAAGTCTCCGACCTGCGCCCCAAGATCAAGGAATCAGAGAGCATCCGGGCGCTGCAGTCCATTGATCCGGTTTGGGACGAACTCTTTCCCTCGGAGCAGGCGGGGATTGTGCGCACCTTGGTAGATCGCATCACCGTGCGCCGAGACGGAATCACCATCCAGTGGAAGGACCAGGGTATGAACAAACTCTTACGCGAAACGCTGACTTCGCCAGCGGCTGAGACGGTATGAGCCACTCGTCCACGGTTGTTCTGACCACCGACATCGCCATGAAGTTTCGGATCCGGGGAGGTAAAACCGTCATGGTTTTGCCTGATGGCACCCGGGCCATTGAGCGCAAGGAAGCCATTGTGGACAGCACCATGGTGAAGATCATTGCTCGGGGACATCGCTGGCACCGGTTGCTGTCTGACGGTGCCTACTCAACGATTGAGGACCTCGCGGCTGCCGAAAAAGTCAACCCTTCATACGTCAGCCGCGTCACTCGCCTGGCATTTCTGTCGCCTGTGATCACGGAGGCGATTCTGGAGGGAAGGCAGCCTGCACACCTGACCATGAAAGATTTGATGGCGCCTTTTCCAGTGGATTGGACCATGCAAGATTCTCATTTCCAAATGCTTGCATGACGCAGCGTGAGTTCCTTAGTTTCAATCAACCGACGGGATAAGTGCTCCGCTGTCTGTCCGGTTTGGAGCAAGCCAGTTCAGGTTCCGAGTGACTCCAGTTGACCAAGAGCAGTCGCTCACGAATGTCCTCGGTTGCAGGCTCCACCTAAGAAACTGAACGCCCGAGTTGGGTTCATGAACAGCGCTTGTCCGCAGGTTCTGCATAGCAGTGACTTGCAAAGCCAAAGTCGATATCGCGACTCAACCGCCTCAGCGTACCTGTCGGACAGCGGTGTTGCTCAAGTGTTCACCGAGCAAAGTGCGCTCGGCAGCGTTCGCAATCTGTTCGCCAACGTCTAGACTGCTGGTGGCGCGAGCGAGGGTGACAGCCCCAACCAGTGTGGACAGGGCCACAAAGGCCGATCCCAGGTCTCGCGGTGCTCCTGGTGAATCAGGGCCGCCCACTACCGCATTTGCAACATCGAGCAAACCCAGCTCGAAAGCCATCCGCGCAGACTCGTCGGAGCGGGCGACTTCCGGAGACAGGCTTTGTAAAGTGCAGCTGACAGACAGATCACAGGTACGCTTGTCCCCCAAATAGAAGCGCACAAACTCGGGCCACCAGCGGGGTCCGTGTTCGGACTGGAAGTATTCCACTCCAAACTTCAGACCTGCCAGGCCACTGGCCACGGCCTCGCGAAACGCCTGCGACTTGGAATCGAAGTGCACGTAAAACGCGCCCGATGTCACTCCAGCCTCCTTGGCCAGACCGTCCACCCCTATGCCTCCGAACCCACCTTTGCGAAACCCCCGGCCTGCGGCTTCGATGATGCGCTGGCGCGTCTGCTGCTTTTGCTCAACTCTGGACACGACGCCCCTCTTAATCTCTGTCAAAAAGCGATTGTAATTGACGAGAGAACGATCGTTATGTATATTCGAATAACGGTCGTTATGTAAATGCCGTACCAGTTGCATGTGCAACGGGTCAACCTTCATCTATTCGGAGTATCTCAATGCCTCTTACCCTCACTCTTACCGAAGGCGTTCTGCCCAAGGGACAGGAAAAAGTAGCCTTTGCTCGTCTGTCCGACGCCATGTTGAAGTGGCACGGCCTGTCCGGCAACAAGGCTTTGACACCCAATATCGTCGGCTCCATCAACGTTCTGCCCAAGGAACACACTTTCTCCGGATCCAAGGAGGCTCCGGTGGCTTTCATCGAATGGAAGGTGCCTTCCTTTGCTTTTGCCACACGCGAAGCTCAGCTTGGCTACTTCGAAGAGGCCACCAACATCGTCCACGAGATGTCAGGTGGCAAGCAACCCAAGGAACACATCTGGGTCAACGTAGTGCATGCGGTTGACGGCGCATGGGGTATTGGCGGCCAAGCGCTGACCAACGCACAGCTTGGGGAGGTGGTCGCCAAGGGCTGAGCGTCGCAAACCCTTACGTGAGTGGCGAAGGACGTCGCTGCTCACGTTTGCCGCAAAAGAACACCAACTGAATTGCGATGATGAAATCAATCCAACTAAAGCCTGTTGCCACCCGATTGCTTCACACCATGCTGCGCGTGGGCAATCTGGAGCGGTCGATTATTTTTTACACCCAAGAACTGGGCATGCGCTTGTTCCGCAAAGAGGAGTACCCCGGCGGCCGATTCACGCTGGCTTTTGTGGGCTTCGAGGACGAACACCGCGCAGCGGTGCTCGAGCTCACTGAGAATTGGGACAAATCCGGCTACGACCATGGTTCGGCCTTTGGCCACATTGCGTTGGAGGTGGCGGATGTGAACTCCGCGTGCGAAATGCTCGCCGCCGCAGGTGTAAACGTAGTTCGTGCGCCTGGCCCAATGACTTTCGATTCACCGGACCGTAGGGAGCCTGAGACCATTGCCTTTATCGAAGACCCTGATGGATACCGGATTGAGCTGATCGAGACTGTAGAAGAAATCGGATCCCTCAACAACGGAAGTCCCCAATTTGCAAAGTGAAGTCACGACCATTTCAACCAACAGGAGTCTCGATAATGCAGTTGTCAAACTATCTTTTCTTCACCACAAGCTGTGAGCCGGCGTTGGAGTTCTACACCCGCTGCGGCCTGGGGCGCACTGTGGAGGTGCTGCGCCATGGCGTCGGCGGAATGCCGGTAAAGAACGAGTCGCTGCGCGGGAAGATCATGCATGCAAAGTTTGAAGGGCCAGGAGTGCTCTTTTATGCGTCGGACAACGATGACGCTGAACCGATGCGTGGCTCGGCACACATTTTGATGATGGAGGACCGAGGCCGAACAAAGCGGCTATTTGAGTTGCTGTCGGAGGGCGGCAGGATCACAACGCCGCTTGGTATCCAGCCATGGGGCGATTACTTCGGCAAACTGACCGACCAGTTTGGCGTGCAGTGGATGCTGAATTGTTCGGTCTACCCTGGCAATCACACACATTGAGCGTCTCGATTTCGCCTGAGACAAAGGTCGATTCAATCTGGGCTGACCGCATCACCAACTGGGTCGTGGCGCCGAGCGAATTTTTGGCTCTGAAGAAGCTGCGTCGGACAAAGTCAGCGACGCGGTATATGCTAAAACAGGTCGCGCGCGCATTTTGTTGGATTGTTACAAGTTGGAGTCGGTCACGATAGCCGACGTTGGGACTGACGTCGAATCGGGATGCTCTGAACCAGCCCGTCGTGGCCATGAACTATGTACCGTTGCGGTCTCGCAGGTTTTCATCTTCAATGCTGCAAAGGGCAAAGAGAAGTCTCAGATGAATGTCAGGTATCTGGCTTGGTTGCGACAAATAAATTCGCTGCTCTAAGCCGATCACTCGCGAATGGCAGAACCTGGCCCCTCGCTGCTAGTCTTCACGTCCAAATATTCGCATGGTATTGCGATTCGCCGCCTTGGCCTTGTACATGGCGATGTCGGCCCGCTTGATGACTTCCCCAGGGCTGGTATTGGTACCCTTGAACAGGGTGACACCAATGCTGCAGGTGCACGTATGGCTGAACTCGCCGAGCAAATAGGGTGAACCAATCACTTCAAGGATCTTGGTGCCAACGGCCAGGGCTTCACCGGTGGCGATCTGCTCGTCGGGTTTCAAGCCTTCGAGCATTACGACAAACTCATCACCGCCCAATCGGGAAACCGTGTCCTCCACGCGAACACATGACAGCAATCGATGGGCGACCTCAACCAGCAGCAAGTCGCCAAATTCGTGACCCCGGGTATCGTTCAGTGTCTTGAAGTTGTCCAGGTCGAGGAACAACAGTGCTCCGAAACTGTCGTGGCGGCCGCTGGAAGGCAGTGCCAGGCTCAAACGATCCAGCAGCAAACGGCGGTTCGGTAACTTGGTCAGCGGGTCAAAGAACGCCAGCTCATGAATCTTGGACTCGTTGGCCTTTCGGGCGCTGATGTTGGAGTTGGTTCCCGCCATCCGGGTGGCTCTACCCGCTTCGTCACGCTCAACGACCTTGCCGCGGCTGCGAACCCAGACCCACGACCCGTTCTTGTGCTCGACCCGACACTCGACGTCGAGCTGGGCAATCTCACCTTTCAAGGTCGCACGGAAACCGGACACAAGGCGGCCCAAGTCCTCGGGGTGGATCAGCGAGCGCACTGCGGAGGGAGTCAACTCGAATTCATCCGATCCATAACCAAGCATGCCAAACAGCCTGGGGTTGTGCACGACCTGCCCACTCAGGATGTCGTAATCCCACATTCCCAGGTCTGCACCCTCCAGGGCCAGTTCCATGCGCTGCTCACTTTGCCGTATCGCCCGTTCATGCAATCGGCTCTCGGTAACGTCAATGAATCCCCACAGTGACTCGCCGCTTTCACCGTCCAACATCGAGCCGCTGACGTCGACCCAGATCACTGTTCCGTCTTTGCGTACATATTCGAATTGGGAGCGGTAGACTTCATTTCTGGCTACGACGGAATACGCCTGTACGCCAAATGTCTCGTAAGCAGCTTGATTTCTGTAGAGCGGGAGTGTGGGCATGCCGGTCAATTCCCCTTTGCCATAGCCCATCATCTTTTCAAACGCTGGATTGGCCCACAGAATCGTTCGATTGCGGACTTTGAGGATACCAATCAGCTCGCTTTCCAGCATGGCCTTTTGTTCCTTCAGCAGTTGCTCCAGGCGACGCTGACTGGCTTTGCGCTCGGTTACATCGCGCGAAGACGCATAGAGGTAGGCACGCCCATTGAGATCGATCCCTTTGGCGTTGATTTCAACGTCGATGATGGAGCCATCCTTGCGGCGATGGCGCGTTTCAAAGGACTGTGGGTTGTCAAGCAGCCTGCGGATGGTTGGAACCAGTTCTTCGGTCGGAATGTGCGCATCCCATGTTGACGCCGATCCAATATTGACCACCTGTGCCGATTGAATTTTGACCAGGGGCTTGAGCCAGCGTTGATGTCTGCTGGCTGTGGATAACTATAAGTTCAATTGTCGTCCTGCATCTCCTTTCTCCCCGCTTTTCTTGCCTGCTCCCTCGCTTTGATTCGGCCCCTTGCCTCATTGGAGCTGTGCCTGAACCGATACGACTCATTGCCCGTTTCCACAATGTGGCAGTGGTGCGTCAACCGGTCTAACAACGCCGTCGTCATCTTGGCATCCCCAAACACGCTCGACCATTCGGCAAACGTCAGGTTCGTCGTGATCAACACACTCACCCGTTCATACAGTTTGGACAGCAAGTGAAACAGCAAGGCCCCTCCGGCTTGGCTGAACGGCAAATACCCCAACTCATCGAGCACCACCAAATCCATGCGCGACAAACTCAGCGCAAGCCGACCCGCCTTGCCTTGCGCCTTCTCTTGCTCCAGCGCATTGACCAGGTCCACCGTCGAGTAGAACCTGACCTTTTTGCC
>JACCDH010220845.1_pt1 | contig 15451 bp, 14 predicted proteins | sample 7442481 | NCBI WGS metagenome assembly JACCDH01 (sample SAMN15323433, study PRJNA562643) | freshwater metagenome | isolation source: river surface water | place: USA:Blue River Watershed | collected 2017-08-15
CTTGTTCGATCTTGCCGCGCACTTGCAGGGCAATGCTCACGCAATAAACGGGAAAGCCGTGGATGAAGTTGGTCGTGCCGTCCAGGGGGTCGATGATCCAGATGTGGTCAGCGGCCGGGTTGCCGTGTTGGCTGCCCGATTCTTCGGCCAAGATGCCGTGGTCAGGGTAGGCGGTCAGCAGGGTGTCGATGATGACTTTTTCACTCGCATGGTCGATCTCGGTGACGAAGTCGTTGACTTGCTTTTGCGAGATGCGAACAGCCTCAACGTCGAGCGCGGCACGGTTGATGATGGCGCCAGCGGCGCGCGCAGCCTTGATGGCCACGTTGAGCATGGGGTGGAGATTGGACGACATAAATTGTGTGAAGAACCAGAACTGGCCAAGGCACGATCGCTTTGACGAAGGCTGGATTTTCCCACGAAATTGCCCCTTTCGGGTCACTTTTGCGCCAGGAGGGGCCGTTTGTCTCAGTGCTTGCGGGTCTTGCATGGACAATCGGGGCATGAAAACGCGATTCATCCTGATAGAAACCAGCCATGCCGGCAACGTGGGCGCAGCCGCCCGGGCCATGAAGGTCATGGGCTTTGACGAGCTGGTGTTGGTCAAACCCCGCTGGGCCAATGTGCTGCGCAAGGAAGAGACCATCCAGCGCGCCAGCGGTGCCAACGATGTGCTGGACAAAGCCCGTGTGGTGGAGACGCTGGACGAAGCCCTGGACGGCGTGACCCACCTGTGCGCCACGGCCATGACGCCACGCGACTTTGGCCCGCCGACCCGCTCGCCCCGTGAGCACTTTGCCGAACTGACCCAGCCCGGCGCGCCCGAGCAGAGCGTGGCCTTTTTGTTTGGCTCCGAGCGCTTTGGCATGAAAAACGAAGACGTTTACCGCTGCCATGTGGCGCTCTCGATCCCGACCAACCCCAAGTTTGGCTCACTCAATTTGGGCTCGGCCATTCAGGTCATCGCCTACGACTGGCGCGAGGCCTTGGGCGGCTTTCCGGTGCAAGACGTGATCGCCACGGCCGACAAGGCCGATGCCCAGCAGGTGGCGGGCATGCTCGCGCATTGGGAACAGGCGCTGACCGACATTGGTTTTCTGGACCCGGCTGCGCCCAAAAAACTCATGCCGCGCTTGAACCAACTCTTCAACCGGGCTGACTTGAGCCCCGAAGAAATCCATATCCTGCGAGGGGTGGCCAAAGCGATGATCCAGACGGCGCAAAGCAAGCGATAGACTAGCAACATGTTTTCACGCCTTCGCTCCGACATCCAGTGCATTCTTGACCGGGACCCTGCGGCCCGCACCGCTTGGGAGGTCTTGACCTGCTACCCGGGTTTGCATGCCTTGGTGCTGCACCGGCGGGCGCATTGGTGCTGGAACCACGGCTTCAAGTGGTTGGGGCGCTTCATCTCGCACATCTCGCGTGGGCTCACGGGCATCGAAATCCATCCTGGCGCCAAGATTGGCGAGCGGGTGTTTTTTGACCACGCCATGGGCGTGGTGGTGGGTGAGACGGCCGAAATTGGCGACGGCTGCACGATTTACCAAGGCGTGACCTTGGGCGGTACATCGCTCTACAAAGGCACCAAACGTCACCCGACGCTGGGCAAAGACGTGGTGGTGAGTGCCGGGGCCAAAGTGCTGGGCGGCTTTGAAGTGGGCGACGGCGCCAAGATCGGGAGCAACGCGGTGGTGATCAAGCCCGTGCCGGCTGGGGCCACGGCTGTGGGCATTCCCGCCCGCATCATCCCGTCCAAGACGGGCGAGAGCGCCGATGTGTCGAGCGCACAGCCGAAGTTCAATGCCTATGGCATCACCCAGGACGACGACCCGCTGAGTCAGGCCATGCGCGGCCTGATCGACAACGCCGCCGCACAAGAACACCAGATCGCCATGATCTGGAAAGCGCTGGAACAGTTGTGCGCCCACCAGCAAGTGCATCTGCCCCGCGACGCCACCACCCACGAGAGCTTTGAGGCCGACAAGCTCAATCAGCTGGTGGGCAAGTAAATCTCTGTTTCGGGCGGAACAGCCGCGAGCGATGTCTTAGGTGTTCTTCACTGAACCGTGGTGATGGCATCTGCTGCCATGAGCTCTTTGCGGCGCTCGTGCAGGCTGCGCCAGCGTTGTTGGGCTTCAGGGTCTTGGCCTGTGCTCGCTTGGGTCAGGGCTTCGGTTTCGAGTTGCTTGAGGCGGTCGATCAACATCATGTTGAGCAGCCTGCGCAGCTCTTGCCGGGCCTCTTGGGGCTCAGGCGGGGTGGCGTCTTCTTGGCCGGGGGTGGTGCCCAGATTGTCCTGGGCCATCCACCGCGTGGCATCTTCGGCAAAGGCCTGGGCTTGCATCTCGCTTTGCAGGGCTGACCAACCCAATGCGCCGTGTTCGTGGAACTGCGATTCGAGCCATGCAAACAGGGGGCCGTGCGGTTCGGGCAGGGCGCAGAGCATGGCGTGGTCTTCGCCAGCCAGCGTTTCCCACAGCGCCATATTGCCCAGCAGCAGGCGGGCGGCGTGGTCTGCGCGGCTGGCGGGGACGGTGCGCGGGCCGGTGTAGACCGGGGGCTGCTCGCGTTTGTATTTGCTGTTGCCAAACTTGCCGCCTGGCGTCCAGTTGGGGTTCTTGCTTTTCCAATTGTTGCCGTTGGATGGCACAAAAGTGTTGGCACCCGTCCAGGCTGATGGCTCGCCGTAGTGCGGCTCAAATGGGGGGTATTCGTCATGCCCTGCACTGGCGTCTTGGCTGAAGGCGGCGTTGGCCGAAACAGGCGACACAGGCGAAAGGGCGGCTGCGCTGCGGGCAGCGGGCGCAAAGCGTTGGTCGCTGGCCGCTTGTTGGCCCCACAGTTTTTCGAGGCCTGCCGTTTCCAGCTGGATGAGTTGCGCCAGCTCTGACAGCAGTTGCTGCTTGAGTGCACCGTCGGGCATCAGCTGCCAAAGTGGACGAGCTTGGCTGGACAGGCGTGCCCGGCCTTCGGCGGTTTGCAGATCGCAGTCGGCGCTGGCCGCTTCGATCAAAAAGAGCGACAGCGGCATGGCCAGCTTGATCTGCTCGGCAAAAGCCTCTTGGCCAAACTCGCGCACATAGCTGTCGGGGTCGTGTTCGGCAGGCAAAAACAAAAACTTGATGCTGCGCACATCGGTGGCATAGGGCAGGGCACCGTCGAGCGCCTTGCGTGCGGCGCGGCGGCCTGCGCTGTCGCCGTCAAAGCTGAAGACCACCGAGTCGGTGAATCGGAACAACTTTTGCACATGGTCGGGTGTGCAGGCGGTGCCCAGGGTGGCCACCGCGTTGGCAAAGCCCAGTTGGGCCAGTGCCACCACGTCCATATAGCCTTCGGTCACCAGCACGTAGCCTGCGCTGTGCAGAGCTTCGCGGGCTTCGTACAGGCCATACAGCTCGCGGCCTTTATGGAAAACCGGCGTTTCGGGTGAGTTCAAATACTTGGGCGTGCCGCTGCCGATGACCCGCCCGCCAAAGCCGATGCATTCGCCTTTGATGTTGCGGATCGGGAACATGATGCGGTCGCGAAAACGGTCGTAGCGCTTGTCGTCTTCCTCGTTGACAATCACCAGACCCGCCTCGGCCAGCAGCGGGTCGTCGTATTTGGGGAAGATGCTGGCCAGCGAGCGCCAGCCCTCGGGCGCATAGCCCAGGCCAAAGCGTTTGGCGATTTGGCCCGACAAGCCCCGACCTTTGAGGTAGTCGACCGCGCGGGGGGTGATTTTGAGCTGATCGCGGTAGGCTTGTCCGGCTTTTTCAAGCACATCGCTCAGGCTGTCTTGCTTGGCTTTTTGGGCAGCCGCTTTGGCGCGGTCTTCGGGCGACTGTTGTTCTTCGGGCACTTGCATGCCGGTTTGCTGGGCCAGGTCCTTGACCGCTTCGATGAAGGTCATGCCCGCGTGTTCCATCAAAAAGCCGATGGCGTTGCCATTCTTACCGCAGCCAAAGCAGTGGAAAAACTGCTTGGTGGGGCTGACGCTGAAGCTGGGCGATTTTTCGCCATGGAAGGGGCACAGGCCCATGAAGTTGGCGCCACCTTTCTTGAGCTGCACGTATTTGCCCACGACCTCGACCACGTCGACGCGGGACAGCAACTCCTGGATGAAAGACTGGGGGATGGCCATCGGGTTATTTTCGCTGATCTGGGCGAGCCCTGAGGTTTTGCCCGATGTGTTTTCAGGTCAGGGTCAGGCAAACTGGGTCCAATCGCCCGATTTACACGTTTGAGGATTCACCATGACCAGCATTTACGACCAGGATTTGCCCCAGACCCCCGCCAACCATGCGCCCATGTCGCCCCTGAGCTTCATCGAACGCACGGCCGAGGTGTATCCCACGCGTTTGGCCGTTGTGCACGGTGATTGGCGCCAGGACTGGGCCACCACCTACCGCCGTACCCGCCAGCTGGCCAGTGCGTTGTCGCAGGCTGGCATTGGCAAGAACGACACCGTGGCCGTGATCCTGCCCAATACGCCGCCCATGGTGGAGGCGCACTTTGGCATCCCGATGGCAGGGGCTGTGCTCAATGCGCTGAACACCCGATTGGACCCTGAGACCATCGCTTTCATGCTGGACCACGGTGAAGCCAAGGCGGTGATCGTGGACCCGGAGTTTTCCGGCACCATGAAAAAGGCGTTGGCGCTGCGCCAAGCCAAGACGCCGCTTTTGGTGATCGATGTGGAAGATGTGCTGTACACCGGCCCCAGCGAAAAACTGGGATCAACGACTTATGAGGCGTTTGTGGCCAGTGGCGATGCCGACTTTGCTTGGAGCCTACCCAGCGACGAGTGGGATGCCATTGCCCTGAACTACACCAGTGGCACCACCGGCAATCCCAAGGGGGTGGTTTACCACCACCGGGGTGCGGCCACCAATGCGATCTCCAACATTCTGGAGTGGGACATGCCCAAGCATGCGGCGTATTTGTGGACGTTGCCCATGTTCCATTGCAACGGCTGGTGCTTTCCGTGGACGGTGGCGGCACGGGCAGCGGTCAACGTGTGTTTGCGCCGTGTGGATGCGCAGGCGATATTCGATGCCATCCGCAACCATGGCGTGACGCATTATTGCGGTGCGCCCATCGTGCATGGCTTGTTGGTCAATGCGCCTGCCGAGATGAAGGTGGGCGTGCCTGCAGGCGTCAAAGCCATGGTGGCGGGTGCGGCGCCACCGGCTTCGATGATCGAGGGCATGGAGGCCATGGGTTTTGATTTGACCCATGTGTACGGCTTGACCGAGGTCTATGGCCCGGCCACCGTGTGCCCCAAACACCCCGAGTGGGAGGCGCTGGACATTGGCGAGCGCGCTCGCCTGAACGCCCGCCAGGGTGTGCGTTACCACCTGGAGCGCGATGTGCGCGTGCTCGACCCCGAGACCATGTTGCCCGTGCCACAAGACGGCGAGACCATGGGCGAGATCATGTTCAAGGGCAACATCGCCATGAAGGGCTACCTGAAGAACCCCAAGGCCACGCAAGAAGCCTTTGCGGGTGGCTGGTTCCACAGCGGGGACTTGGCGGTGCAGTACCCCGACGGTTACATCAAGATCAAGGACCGCAGCAAGGACATCATCATCTCGGGCGGCGAGAACATCTCATCGATCGAGGTAGAAGACGTGCTGTACCGCCACCCCGCCGTGCTGGCCGCCGCCGTGGTGGCCAAGCCCGATGCGCGCTGGGGCGAGACGCCCTGCGCTTTTGTGGAGCTGAAGGCCGACGCCCAGGTCACGCCCGAGGACATCGTGGCGCATTGCAAGCAGCATCTGGCGGGCTTCAAGGTGCCGCGTGCCGTGGTGTTCGGCGAGTTGCCCAAAACCAGCACGGGCAAGATCCAGAAGTTTGAATTGCGCAAGCAGGCGGGGTCGGCTGCGGCCATCGACGTCTGATCAGACTCGGACTGCCGCCATGGAAAAAGCCACCTAAGGTGGCTTTTTTCATCTTGCGCTGTCAGCGCATGGCTGGGTCAGCGATGGCTCAGGCGATCACTTCTTGTTTTTCTTTTTGCTCTTTTTGCTTTTCTTTGCGGCTTTTTTGTCAGCCTTTTTGTCCGCTTTTTCGGCTTTTTTTGCCTTGGCGGGAGCTTCGGCTTTGCCTGCAGGCGCTGCCGCAGGGGCGGGTGCTGGCGCAGCCGTCACGGCAGGCACGACAGCGGGGGGTACGGCTGGTGCTGGTGAAGCTGTTTGGGCCATGGCCACAGCGGCCAAGAGGCTGGTCAGGAGGGCGGAGATGGACTTGATCATGCTAAGCCTTTTCGATGTCAATAAATGAAGTCAACGCCATCATTATGAGAGTGCGAACGGGCAAATACGCCGACCGTTTGATTTTTATTCAATGTCAAAGGCATGCGTGCCAAATAGACCCCGCGCACGGTCGGCAAAGTAATGCTCGAGGGTTTCGCGCACAGTGCGAAAGGCCAATTCGTCCCAAGGGATCTCAGATTCGGTGAACAGTTTCGCTTCCATCGTTTCGTGGCCAGGGTCGAATTGATCGCTTGTCAGGCGGGCTCGGTAGTACAGATGCACTTGTCCGACGCGTGGCACGCTCATCACGGTGAACAGGTCTTCCATGATGAACTGTGCGCCGGCTTCTTCGGTGGTTTCTCGGGCGGCGCCTTGTGAAGTGGATTCGCCCAGCTCCATGAAGCCTGCGGGTAAAGTCCATTTGCCTTTGCGCGGTTCGATGTTGCGTTTGCACAGCAAGACTTGATCGCCCAAATGCGGCACCGTGCCCACCACATTCAAGGGGTTTTCATAGTGCACCGTGTGGCACACGGTACAGATGGCGCGTTCTTTGGTGTCGCCGTCATCGGGCAAGCGCCTTGCAACAGGTGCGCCGCATTGTCGGCAGTGTCGAATGGTGCGGTCAAACATCATGGGTGCTTCGTGTTTTTGGGTTCGGTCACAGTCTAACCATTTCCCATCAGAAAAAAGCCTCCAGGGTTTCGAACCGTGGAGGCTTGGACCGTCGTGACTGTCCGATCAGGTCAGGTACGGGATCAAGAACAAGGTGATGCCCGGGAAAAACAACAACAGCAAGGTGCGCAGGGTGTCGCTGATCAGGAAGGGCATGATGCCTTTGTAGCTTTCGCTCAGCGGCACATCCTTGGCCATGCCGTTGACCACATACACGTTCAAGCCCACTGGTGGCGCCAGCATGCCAAAGCCCACCGTCATCAGCACCATGATGCCGAACCAGATGGCCGTGTACTCAGGCGTCATGCCGAAGTCCAGCTTCATGATGATGGGGAAGAAGATCGGGATGGTCAGCAAAAGCATGGACAGTTCGTCCATGACCGCGCCCAGCACCACGTACAGCAGCAAGATGCCCGAGACCACCATCAGTGGGGCCAGGTTCATCGACACCACCAACTCGGCCAACTGACCGGGCACTTGGGTGCGTGCCAAAGAGGCGTTCATAACGTCTGCGCCCATGAAGATCATGAAGATCATGGCCGCGCTGATGGCGGTGGCATGGAAGCAATGCAGGAACTTCGCCCAGGTCAACTCGCGTTTGAGCAAGGCCGCCACAAAGGTTGACGATGCACCGACTGCAGCGCCTTCGGTGGGGGTGAAGAAGCCTGCATAAATGCCGCCAAACACGATCACGAAGATGGTGGCAATCGGCAAGATGCCCTTGAGGGATTCGAAAGTGAGTTTTTCGACTTCTTCGCTGTCAGGTGCCTGGCCAGGCACCACACGCACATAGATGGCGATGGCGATCATGTAGCCGACCATGGCAATGATGCCGGGCATCATGGCGGCCGCAAACAATTTGGCGATGTTTTGCTCGGTCAAGATGGCATAGATCACCAAAGGAACGGACGGCGGGATCAAAATGCCCAGCGTGCCGCCTGCAGCCAATGTGCCTGTGGACAGACGGCCAGAGTAGCCGTGGCGTTTCATCTCGGGCAGGGCCACGCCGGTGATGGTGGCGGCCGTAGCCACGGAAGAGCCGCAGATGGCCCCGAATGCACCGCAAGCGAGCACTGCGCCCATGGCCAAGCCACCCTTGAAGCGACCCATCACGGCCGCAGCGAACTGGAACAGCGCCTTGCTGATGCCGCCTTGCGTGGCAAAGTGACCCATCAAAATGAACAGCGGAATCACCGACAGGTCATAGTTGGCCAGTCGGGCAAATGCCAGGTTGTTCAAGAAATTCAGGTAAGGCGTGACACCGGTTTGGAGGATGAAGCCGGCAGTGCCGGCCAAAAACATGGCGCCCGCGATCGGCACGCGGATCACCATGAGCAACAGCATGATGCCGAAAATCAGCAAAGCCAAAGTGATCGGGGTCATGACACGGCCTTATCGTTGTTATCTGTTTTGGAGAGTGTCTGCATCAGCGCAATGACGGCGGTGATCCCGAAAGGAATGCACATGCTGGTGAACACGATCCAGTCTGGGAAGCCCAACAACATGGAAGCACCCATGGTTTCTTTGGCATTGATGGCCGCCGCGCCGCAGCGCCAAGACAGCAAGGCAAAGATGATCGTCATGAACAAGGATCCCAAGCGGTCGAGCTTGAAGTTGGTGGCGTCACTGCATTTGGCGGTGAAGAAGTCCACGATGATGTTCTCGCGCTTGAGCTGGCAAAGAGGCATGAACAGCGCAATGGCAGCGCCTGCGCCCACGCCGGTTAATTCAAAATCGCCAATCAAAGCGGTTTCAAAAACGTTGCGGCCGATCAGGCTGTAACAAGTCATGAGCATCAGGCCGGTCATGATGAGACCTCCCAATATGCTGCAGAGTCGGGCAAGCCGATCTAAATAATGAGAAAACATCATGTTGTTCAAACGGGAGTGGGGGGAATTGACTGTGGACGGTTAGGAGGAAGCAGCGTCATCCATCAGTGTAAGCAATCGTAGCTGTAAAAAAACCTGGGCCAGCTGCTGACAGCCTTTGCCCAGGTTGATCGAATCGACTTATTTGGTGTATTGCTTGATCAGGTCGGTCGCGCTTTGCAGCATGCCCTTGCCGTCCATGCCTTTGCCGGTCATTTCAGCCACCCATGCATCGTCCAGTTGGTCGGTGGCTTTCTTCCACTTTTCCAGTTCAGCCTTGGGGATGATGCTGATCTTTTGGTTGGCAGAAGCTTCAAACACTTTCTTGCTGGGCACGTCTTGGCCCGCTTGTGTTTTGCCAAAGAAGGCAGACATTTCGCGACCAGAGTTCTTGTCGATGACCGCTTTCAGATCGGCAGGCAGCGAGTCGTACTTGGCCTTGTTCATGGGGACCACGAACACGGTGGTGTACAGCGCGTTGTAGGTGCGATCGGTTTCGGCCGTGAAGTTGGTCAACTCGTTGACCTTCAAGCCGGGCGCCACTTCGTAAGGGATCACGGCGCCGTCGATCACGCCTTTGGACAAGGCTTCAGGCACTTGCGGCACAGGCATGGCCACAGGTGTGGCGCCCATCATGGCGACCATTTTGTTGACCTGACGTGTGGGTGCGCGCACTTTCATGCCCTTGAGGTCGGCCATGGTGGTGACGGCCTTGGTCTTGGTGTAGATGTTACCCGGGCCGTGCACGTGCACAGCCAGCATTTTCACGTCCTTGAAGTCTTCTTGTGCGTACTTCTGAGCGAAGTCCCAAGCGGCGCGGCTGGTGGCCTCGGCGTTGGTCATCATGAAGGGCAACTCGAACACTTCCAATTTGGCCAGTTTGGGTGTGTAGGCTTGCAGGGTCCAGGCCACGTCGATCACGCCGTCACGGGCTTGTTCGTAAAGCTGCACAGGTGTGCCACCCAATTGCATGGCGGGGAAGATGTCGCACTTCAGGCGGTCTTTGGAGTCACGGGCAAGGGCTTTGCACCAGTCGCCGAGCATGGTGGTGTGCTGAATCGACTGAGGGCCCAAAAAGTGGTGAACTTTCAAGGTGATGGTTTGGGCTTGAACGCCCAAGCCCGCGAGTGCCAAGCCTGCGGCGAGGGCGGATTGTTTCAACAGTTGTTTCATCAGAGAGCTCCTTTGGGGTTTATCTTCAGGGATTATCTTAAAACCAACCGATCGGTCGGTTAATTGGTGTTTACCCAGTGAACGAACATTTTTTCTGGGTTCGATGACCCATGACGAAGATTTCAAAACCAATGACATGCATTATCTTGCAACTAATTTTCGCTTAATTAGGGGTAAACACCATGTTTAAGAATTTCCATGCACTTTTTTTCATTATTTGATTTTGACGCTCAATGGGCCAAGTCCCTCGACTTGTCCGACCATGAGGTCACCAGAGACAACAGCAGCCACACCTTCAGGTGTGCCTGTGAAAATCAAGTCACCTGCCTTCAATTCCCAAGCGGCCGATAGGTGTTCGATTGTCTCGGCCACGTTCCAGATCAGTTTGGACACCGAACTGCGCTGGCGGTCCGTTCCATTGACTTGCAGGCTGATTTCGGCACGGTCAATGTCACCGGCCTGCTCTTTGCGTGTGATGGGACCAACGGGGCCGGACGCATCAAAAGCTTTGCCAATGCACCATGGGCGGCCTTGTTTTTTCATCTCGTTTTGCAAATCGCGGCGGGTCATGTCCAGGCCCACGGCGTAGCCGTAAATGTGTTTGACCGCATCGGCTGCGGAAATGTTTTTGCCGCCCACCCCGATGGCGACAACCAGTTCGATTTCATGATGGAGGTTTTGGGTCACGCTGGGGTAAGGCATGCTGCCTGTGTGTCCTGCATCGACCACGACCAGGCTGTCGGTGGGTTTGAGGAAAAAGAAGGGCGGCTCTCTTCCTGTGAACCCCATCTCTTTGGCGTGCTCTTCGTAGTTGCGGCCGACGCAATAGACACGGTGGACGGGAAAGCGGTCTTGCTGGCCGACAACCGGCAATGAGACCACGGGCGTGGGGTCAAACACAAAACTCATGGCGGTCTTTCTCAGGGGTGGTGCACTGTGGTGCTTCAAAGTTCGTATGTGGGCTTACTATAGAGGGTCGGCACGCAGGTGCCGCGCAGTGAAAACCCTAGCGAACCAGGAGACCAGCAGGCATGAGCAAGCGTTTGGAAGTGGCCACGGCGCCCGGGCACCTCATACGCCGAGCGCAGCAAATTGCGGTGGGCATTTTTGCCGAGTGCCTGGCCGAGTCGGACATCACGCCTGTGCAGTATGCGATTTTGAATGCCCTGCGCGACACGCCAGACATCGACCAAGTCACCTTGGCCAAGCGTGTGGCGTTTGATCCGGCCACATCGGGCTCGGTCATTGGCCGCTTGGAGGCCAAAGGCTGGTTGGCCCGGCAAGCCCATGCCACCGACCGCCGCCGCAAACTGCTGGTCATCACGCCCGAAGGCATCGAGGCACTCGTGGGCATGCAAACCGCTGTGGCTGAAGTTCAGGCACGCATCCTGGCGCCTTTGAACAGCGCTGAGCAAAAGCAATTTGTCGATTTGCTGGCCCGCTTGGTGGCGGGCCACGAAGCCCAGTAAGCCCTGGATCAGGCAGACTGGAACGTCAAATTGAAGTGCTCGACCTGAGGTGGTGCCGCAAAGAAGGGCCCCACAATGGCCCGCCACTGCGTGAACAGCTCGGATTCGCGAAAGCCGACGGTGTGGTCTTCCAAGGTGTCCCAGAAAATTTGCAACACATAGCGCTCGGGGTTTTCAATGCCATGGTTGACCTTGGCGCCGCGAAAGCCCTTGGCTTGGCTGGCGATGGTGTTCAGGCCCTGTTCGATGGCTTTTTGGAATTCAGCTTGCTGTCCAGGTTGGATGCGGATGTCAGCGATTTCTAAGATCATGTGGCGCTCAAAGTGGGTGTGAAAGGAAGCAGAACCATAACGCAATTGAAGGGAGTGTGCCTTTGCCTTCATGGTGGGTGCTTGGTCATCGGTCGGCCACAGGGTCTCTCGTGGCCCGCCAGACCAGCACCGCAAACAAGATGGACACGATGGCCAAGGCGATGGTGCTGGTCATCCAGAACGTGTCCACACTGGGGCGCGCAACCCATGACCCCAAGCCTTGGTAGGCCAGGCGGTAACCGCCATAAAGCCCCAACCCCCAAAGCAAGGCGGTGTAGATCAACAGGGGCGCCATGGTGATGCGGTAGCAACGCAGCAAGAAAGCGCAGACGGCTTGCACTGCATCGGCCAGGTGGTAAAGCGCGACCCAGCCGAGCCAGACCGTGGCAGCAGCAGCGACCCCTGGGTCGGTGGTGAAAGCTTGGGCCACTGGCGCCCGGAACGCTGCCAACAGACCTGCGCCGATCAAGGCGGCCACCACCGATAGGCCAATGCCCAGACCCGCTGACTGCCTGGCTTTGTGCACTTGTTCAGCGCCCAGCCAATAGCCAGTGCGTGCGCTGCTGGCGATGCCCAGGGCCAGCGGCACCATGTAGAGCACAGCCGCCAGGCTCGAGGCAATCTGGTGACTTGCGGAGGACACCGCGCCCAGGCGGGCGATGAACAGTGCCATCAGGGTGAAGGAGGTGACCTCTACCATGATGGATAAACCCGCCGGCACGCCCAGGTGCAAAAAGCGCCCCAGTTGCGGCCAATCCGGCGCCTCCATTTTTTGCCAGAGGCGATAGGGCCGGTAAATGTCTTGTGTGCGCAGCAAGATGACGCCCGTGCCCAGCATGAAGGCGTTTACCCCCAAGGTGGCCCAAGCGCAACCCACCACGCCCATGCCTGCCCATTGAAGGGGTGCCGATTCGATGCCAAACGTCAGGACGTAGGACAGCGGCACTTTCACCAACAAGGCGCCCGCTTGCAACCAGGTCACCAGCCTTGGGTAACCTAGGCTTTGGTTGAACGTGCTGTACATGCGAAACAGCAAAGATGGCACCAAGGCGATCGCCAACACTTGCAGATAGGCCTTCACCTCGGGCCACAAATCAGGGGGGACATCGGTCCAACGCAACCAAGGCTCTGAAAACCACAAGCCGGTGCAGCCGATCACGGCTGCGCCTGCGCAGATGTAAAGCGCTTGCCGGACCGATCGGCCCATGTCGGCTGTGCGGCCTGCCCCTCGCAATTGCGCCCATACAGGCAAGAGGGCTTGCAGCATGCCGTTGAGGGCCACATAGATGCTGATGTAAATCGAAGAGGCCAGGGACAACACCGCCAGAGCCTGAGGGCTGTAGCGCCCGGCGATCAAGGTGTCGGCCACGCCAAAAGCGATCACGGCCAACTGCCCGATGAGCACGGTGCCCGCATGGCGGGCGATGATGCCTAGCTCAGACATCGATCAAGGCAAGGCCACGCTGGGCTTGAAGATCAACAGGCTTTCTTCTTTGCTTTGAACGCGGCGGGCCTTGCCGGCCTCGGTCCAGCCCAATTGCTGGAGTTTGGTTGAAAGCAGGGGCAGATGGGCACGGTCCACCACCAACCAACGGCAGTGTTCTTGGGGTTTTTGAGCGGGCAGCAGTTTGAGTTGGCCATGGAACTGCAATGCGGCGCCTTGGGCTCGGCTGATGCCGGCATATTGCAGGCAGTCCACCGGGCCGGTGACGGCCGTGACTTTCTTCACCATCGGCGCGTAGCTGCGTGCAAAGTCCAGCATGGGCAGCCACAGGCTCATGACCAAGAGCCAGCACAGTGCTGCGCCGCTGGCTGGCAGCACCATGCTTTTCCACAAGGCGGTGCGGTGGTGGCCGATGCGCCACTTCACCAAGCCCGCCCACGCCAGCGTCGCGGACAGCGCCAAGCTGAATGTGATGACGGAAAACTCAGGCACAAAGCCGGGCACCAAGCGGGCCACGTTCAAAGCGGGCTGGGCTGGGACCCCGGTTTGCATGGCGATCCAGACCACCCAAACGATCAGCGCACAAACGCTGAAAAACAGCAAGGTGAACCAGTCGATCCAGGCGCTCAGGCTTCGGCGCAATGTGGGCAAGGCAAAGGCCGCCAGGGTGGCCACGGCAGGTAAAGACACCAGCAAGGCTTGGTCCGAAAGGCCCGTGAGCCAGGTGCTGGTGATGACCACCAAAGAGAACCAGATGGGCAAACCCAGGTGCGGGTAGCGCCAGCCTTGAGCCAATTGGCCGCGCCAACGCCACAAAGACCATAAGGCCAAGGGCCAGGCCGGCCAGGTGAACCACATCAGCAATTTGGCCAGAATGTGCACATCCACCAAGTGGTGTGGCACCACGCGCCAGCGCCACAGGTCGAGTGCGCCTGCGGTCGTGATGCACAGCAAGCAAATCAAAGCGAGCAAGCCCAAATCGAGCATGGTCAAGCGGCGTTGCTCGGGATCGGTTTGGGCCACAGCTCGGATCAGTGAGCCACCCATGCCCAGCCACAGCGCCAAGCTGGGTGCGCCGGACAAGGTCAGGCCGAGCATGCCGATGGCGATGGCCATGCCGCTTTGGATGCGGTGGCGAGGCAAAGTGGCCAGACCGAAAAAGAGCAGGGAGGCCAAGCACAGTTGGCTCAAGGCAGGTGTGGTTTCGTGCGACAGCCTGGCCAAACCCAGGCAGGCCATCAAGGCCAGCAGGCCACCGTCTGCCAGGGCACAGGCATAGTCTTTGGGTTTGGCTTCACCACCAAAGGCAAAGGCCACAGGTTGTGCTGCAGGGTGTCTGGCCAGTGCATAGACCGCATACCAAGTGGAGGCCAGCGTGAGCGCCAGCATGCCAATGAAAGGTATGCGAGCAAAAATGTGTTCCCAGCCGGCAGGCGACCAGCGGATGGCTGCAGCTCCCAACCAATAGGGCAACAAAGCCAGGCTGTCGTCTGCCTGGCCCAGCAAAGTGGGCTTGAGCCAACTGACCCATTCACCAACTCCAGGCTTGGCCAGTTGAAGCATGTAGCCAAAGGACTCGATGTCATTGGCTTTCCAGGGCGCACGGCCCCAAAAGCCCGGCAATACATAGGCGGCGCACAGCAAGATCAAGGCCAAGCGCGGCAGGCGGCGCACGGCGTGTTGGGCAACGATGGCGGGTGTGGGCTGGTTCACAGGATCACAAGATAGCAGGTCTGGGATGCTGGAAAAGGGGGGAGCCAATGCATCAAGGGCAGGCCGGTTGCCCGGACTGCCCTTGTGAGGATTGCGACCAGCGGATTACTTGCTGGTGGAAATCTTGCCGAAACGGTTGCGGAATTTTTCCACGCGACCGCCCATGTTGTCGACCGACTTTTGGGTGCCGGTGTAGAAGGGGTGTGATTCGCTGGTGGTATCCAGCTTGAACAATGGCAACTCGCGACCGTCGATTTCGATGGATTCCTTGGTGTTCACGCAAGAACGTGTCACGAACTTGAAGCCGTTGGACATGTCCTGGAAGCACACTTCGCGGTAGTTGGGGTGAATGCCCTCTTTCATGGGTTTTTCCTTAAAGTAAACCACGGTAGCCACGCCTCAGCCTATCTGAGCGCACTTTCCGCAAAACCTGTTGATTATAGGGGATCAGCCGCCGCGTCGCATCATGTCGAAGAATTCGACGTTGGATTTGGTCGCTTTCATGCTCTTCAAGACCATTTCCATGGCCTCGATCTCGTCCATGTTGTACATGAACTGACGC
>JACCDH011710553.1_pt1 | contig 15449 bp, 15 predicted proteins | sample 7442481 | NCBI WGS metagenome assembly JACCDH01 (sample SAMN15323433, study PRJNA562643) | freshwater metagenome | isolation source: river surface water | place: USA:Blue River Watershed | collected 2017-08-15
CTAACGTTATTATGTCCGGGATGAACCACCATTCCGGCTTCTTTATTTACAATCAACACATCTTCGTCTTCGTAAACAATATTCAACGGAATATTCTCCGGAACAATCTCTGTATCTTTTGGAGGTTGAGGAAGTACAATGCTAATCACATCGAGCGGCTTAACTTTATAGCTGCTTTTTATGGGCTTATCGTTTACTAAAATACTTCCGGCTTCTGCGGCAGCTTGTAGTTTTGTTCTACTTGCGTTTTGTAAGCGAATCATTAGAAACTTATCAATACGCATCATGGTTTGACCTTTGTCTACCACAATACGATGATGTTCCCACAATTCTTGTTCTTCGCCTGCTTCTCCGTCTTCTAAATCATCATCAATAGCAGATGGAATACGCTTAGGCAAATCAGCTTCGTCTTTAAATTTATTATAGTACATGAGCTACTTTATACAATACAGGTTTACTAGGACTTGCATCCGTTTGAAGAGACGCAATTTGTAAATTCAATAAATAGATATCATCCTCTACTTCATCCGGAACAAAAGCCATTTCAGTAATGGTAGCATCCATTCTCGGATTTTCGGGGTAATTCCAAAATGCATGATGTGCCAATAACGCGCCACCATCTTCTTCACGATCAACCGATGGTAAATCAATGAGTAAATGTTTCACCCCTTTCTCTCTCAAAAAGGTGCACAATTCCGGTTGCAAATACGTAGGATTATTTCCCGAGTACATAGCCGATAATTTAGCGGTAGTATTTGGAGTTGTTCTGATAACCAATGCATCAACCAAAGGATGTAAAAATGGCTCTACTGCATCCAACATCACCACAGCATCACCATTCACTTCTTGTGGTGCAACAGTAATTACTTGTGCTAAAAAGAAGAACTTTTTAAGCACCTGATGAATGGTTACGCGTTCGCGACTGATATGTCCAACACACTCGGTGTGTGTGCCATTGCCATGTGCATTAATGAATAAATTCTCGCAGTTTACACTCCCACCTGCAGCCACGCTGCCAATAAATCCGCCTGCTTTAAACGGCTCGAACAAAGGCGCTTGAATACCAAAAGCATTCGGGTTTTGTGCACCACTATTCATAGCAATGCTGATATCAATCGGTTGATGTAAATCAATGGTAAATTGTTGATCCTTGTACTCAATATTTGCGTGCATAGTACGTTATGGTTTGAGTTTGCGAATATCATTATATATTTGATTATAAGCTATGCGTGTTTACGAACAAAAATTGCGTTGGAAAAGATTACTGTTTTTGGTGGCCATTGGAATTGGAGCCTTAAGTTTATGGTATACCAATAAACTGGTAAACAAACTGGCCTCCGAAGAAGAGAAGAAAGTATTGCTATGGGCCAATGCCACCAAGCAATTGATTAACGCCAACGAAAATACAGACATCAATTTTTTATTAGATATCATTAAAGATAACACTACTATTCCGGTTATTTTGGTTGATAACGACAGCAATATTATTGCTAATCGAAATTTGGACAGCACTAAAGTAGACGACCCTAAATACCTGAAAAAACAATTGGGGGTGATGAAAGAAGAGCATGAGCCCATTAAGATTTTGTATGATGAAGCCAATAAAAAATATAACTACCTCTATTATCGGAACTCGTTAATCCTTACTCAACTCAAACAATATCCATACTATCAACTTAGCGTAATTGCTTTGTTTGTATTGGTAGCTTATTTAGCATTCAGTTATTCGCGCAAATCGGAGCAAAACCAAGTTTGGGTGGGTATGAGTAAAGAAACCGCACACCAACTAGGCACGCCAATATCTTCACTAAATGGCTGGATTAATTTACTGCGAGATACGGACGAGAACGGTAAAGAAGAAATCTTACAAGAGTTTGAAAAAGATGTGAAACGACTGGAACTTATCACCGAACGTTTCAGCAAAATTGGCTCAGCACCTATTCTTCAAGCCGAAAACATAACACAAGTTATGAATCGAGCGATTGATTACCTCAAGAACAGAACTTCAAGCCAAGTTGCTTACAGTATTTATGCCAACGACCCCGATGCTTTAGCCATGGTGAATGTACCTTTATTTGATTGGGTAGTTGAGAATATTTGTAAGAATGCCATTGATGCCATGAGTGGCTCGGGAAGTATAACCGTAAACATTAGCACCGAAGCCGATAAGGTGTATATTGATATTCAAGACACCGGAAAAGGCATTCCACCATCCAAGCGCAAAACCGTTTTTAAACCCGGCTACACTACTAAAAAAAGGGGATGGGGGCTAGGTTTATCGTTAGCCAAACGTATTATTGAAGACTACCACAACGGAAAGGTTTTTGTAAAAGATTCCATCGTTGATAAAGGAACCACCTTTAGAATAGTATTAAAAGGAGGTGAAAGTGCTTGATTTTTTTAAGCATTATCGCAGCAGAAATTTACCTTTGCATAGGTATTAACCACCCAAAACAAATTTCGTTCTTTAAATAATTACTAAGGTCTCACTGTTCTTTAAAATATGGTCTCATAGTTCAATGGATAGAATAGAAGTTTCCTAAACTTTTGATGTGGGTTCGATTCCCGCTGAGACTACAAGTTTCAATGGATAGAATAGTCCCGCCTAAAGCGGGATTGATGTGGGTTCTCCCGAGAAATCGGGACCGCTGAGACTACAAGTTTCAATGGATAGAATAGTCCCGCCTTAAAACGGGATTGATGTGGATTCTCCCGAAAAATCGGGACCGCTGAGACTACCAATTTAAATGGATAGAATAGTCCCGCCTTAAAGCGGGATTGATGTGGGTTCTCCCTAGAACTCGAGACCGCTGAGACTAAAAGGATGCCCCCTCTTCCTTGCCGTTTAACGCTTTACTTATAAACCCAATTGTAAAGATGATTAAACAACAAATCCTCATCATCGAAGATGATTTGCACCTTCGCAAAAACATGGAAGATGCCCTAACACTGGCCGGTTACGAAGTAATCACCGCATCAAATGGTGAAGAAGGCTTAATGCTGATTGAACGACATAAACCGGCATTGGTGTTATGCGATGTGGTTATGCCGGTATTAGGTGGAATTGAAGTGGCTCAAAAACTTCGCAGCGACTACTCTTACGATGATGTAAGCTTCATTTTTATTACTGTTGCCAATAAGGTTGAACAAATAAGAAAGGGAATGAAGATTGGTGCCGATGATTACATCACCAAACCCTTTTCTATTGATGAATTATTGGAGTCTATACGAGCACGTTTAACTAGGTTTGAACGCATCAGAAAAAGTATCTCTAAAGGTTCTTCGTATACCAAAATCGCCAATCAATATGCGGTGCTCACCCCATCAGAAAAACGTATCATCAAGTTGGTTGCAGCAGGCACTTCAACCAGAGAAATTTCCGGGCAACTTAACATCAGCGAAAAAACCGTAGAGAATCATCGCCAAAATATTGTATTCAAACTCGATTTAGAGGGCAAAAACTCCTTACTGAAATATGCGTTGGAGCACAAAGAGATTTTAATATCGCTTTAGGTGTTACCACCCAAACTAACCGGGCTTGTTAAAAGTAGATTTGTTTATGCAGCGCAAAATCCTACTCATTGAAGATGACGAGTCTCTTCAAAACACGGTGCGTGATCTATTGGAGTTAAACGACTTCGAAGTTCATGCGTTTACTAATCCCGATGATGCGCTTGTAGCATACAGCAAGGAGAGGTATGATTTGGTGTTGTGCGATTACATGATGAGAAGAATGACAGGACTTGACTTTCTCAAAATTATCCGCACTAACTATCCCAACAATTACGTTCCCTTCATTATGATTACGGCTTTTGATGAAAAGAGCTTATACCGTGAGGCCATGCTTACCGGTGCAGATGATTTCATTAACAAACCGTTTAAAAGTGCTGATTTACTCAAAGCTGTTGATAGGCAATTAGAGAAAACTACATTTTGGCTTAAACGATTAGAATCCTTAGCTAACTTCCCTAATGAGAATCCCAACCCAGTTACCCGAGTTGATAACCTCTTATTTTACTACCAATTTAGCAATCCCGCTTTTCAAACTAAGTACGATGTTCTTACGAATGAGGAAAGACAAGTTTTTGATCAGTTCATACAGCGAAACGCATCAAAAGCCGCGATGAACAATATTACCTTGTTAGAGACATATGAATTTAAACAGCGCTATTATCATGTAACATTCTCGCCTCAAATTAATAAAGGTTATACCAATATATACTTTAGTGAGGTAACACAACTTGTAGAGGCTGAAGAACTCATTAAAAAACAAGATGCATTTTACAAAGAGATTTTAGATAATCTTCCGGCTGACTTGGCCGTATTTGATCAAGATCGTAAATACCGATACGTAAATCCAAACGGTATTAAAAATGCTGAACTTCGTTCATGGATTATTGGTAAAACAGATGAGGATTATCTGGCCTATAAAAAAATAGGTAAAACCGAAGCATTCTTCCATCGAGAAAAAGCATTCGACTCGGCTAAACAAAGCCTTTCTGATGCCGTTTGGATGGATGAATACATGCTGCCGAATGGCAGCCCACAGTTTGTATTGCGCAAGTTTCACCCTGTGGTAGATGCAAAAAATCAAGTGAACTTGGTTATTGGTTATGGAATTGATATCACCGATCGTGTATTGGCCGAGAAAGAAACTGTTAAAAGCCAACAACAATATAAATCATTGTTTGAAAGTAACCCACAAATGGTGTTTATCTTAAACCGTGATGGCTCTGTATTGAATGTGAACCAAGCTGCGATAAAACAATTAGGTTATCCTTATGAAGAGTTAGTGAGTCATTCCGTATTAGGTGTATTCCCAAGTGAGCATCATGAAATTGTTTTAAAAACTATCGAACAATGCTACAATAACCCGGATAAGCAGTTGGAATGGGAATTGGTAAAGCACAAAAAAAATGGTACACTCATACACGTACATGAAGTAGCACAGGTTGTTTACTTTGATGATGAAGAACCCAAATTGCTTATTGTATGCACCGATATTACCGAGCGTAAAGAGGCAGAGATAAAACTGAAAACATTGGCACAAGAGCTAGGCAAACAAAACGAGGATCTAAGACGATTTGCCTATATTACTTCACACGATTTGAGAGCTCCTGTAATTAACCTTAATGCGTTACTCAACCACTTTGATGAAGAAAATCCGAATAACCCATTAAACGCTGATTTGATTCAGAAATTTAAGCAATCGGCTTCACGTATTTCCGATACCTTAAACGATTTACTGGAGGTTACCAAAATTAAAGATAAAGCTCATGCCGAAGAGCGATCTAATTGTGACATAGGCAAATGCATAGCCGACTGTATTGCTGATAACACTGAAAAAATTAAAGAAGTACAAGCCACTATAACCACAGATTTTAGCCAGGTTAATGAAGTATACTTTAGTAAAACCGTGCTCAATAGTGCCTTTACCAACTTAATTACTAACGCTATAAAATACCGCAGCAAAGACCGCCCATTAACACTGCAAATAAACGCGGTTATGGAGGGCGACCAATGTGTAATTAGGTTTACCGATAACGGTATTGGTATGGACATTGAAAAATACCGCAACCGATTATTCACCCTATACCAACGCTTTCATCCGCATATTGAAGGTAAAGGCTTAGGACTTTACTTAGTTAAATCGCAACTCGAAGCACTTGGTGGCTCACTTCAGGTAGAGAGTACCGAGGATGTTGGCTCCACATTCATTATTCATATTCCATTAAACACCTAATAAATGAAACAAGCTACAACCCTAAAAGTAATGTTAATTGATGATGACCCCATCAGCAATTTTTTAAGCAGCATGGCGATTAAAAAAAGCATGATGGATTTACCCATCATTGAATTTCAAGAGAGCGAACATGCGCTTGATTACTTATTTGATAACCGCACACAACACGATAAATTGCCGAGTATTATTTTACTTGATTTAAATATGCCCGGTATGGATGGTTGGCAATTTTTAGAAGGTTACAAACAAATTAAACACCACTTCCCTACCGAGCCTAGGTTAGTTATACTAACCACTTCGGAGTATATAGAGGACTACGAAAAATCAAAACAATATCACTTTGTAAATTCGTATTTGATAAAACCCATTACGGTTGATAAAATGAATACACTTTACTCACAACTTAATTTGATACATACTTATGAAAAAGGTAGTACTGATTGATGACGACACGGTAAATAACTTTATTACAAAACTTACCTTAGAGCGCAACCAACTGGCTGAGGTGATACAAGAGTGTGTAAATGGCAAAGAAGGCCTCACTTATTTAAATGCACTTTGCTGTGAAAACGATGTAAGAAAACCTGATTACATTTTGTTGGATATTAATATGCCCGGTATTGATGGTTGGCAGTTTCTTTCGGAGTACCAACATCTAAAAGACGACTGCAAGGCACCGGTATATATTTTAACTTCATCCGATCACGAGGATGATTTAGACAAAGCACGTTTGTACCAAGAAGTAAAAGGATACATTACCAAACCCTTAATGCCCGATAAGGTAGCTACACTTTTTGGATAAGAATAGGCGTGTATATTTGCAGCCTCATTCTTAATCATGGCTAAACAAAAACTAAAGCGCTTTGCCGAATTCTCGGCCTACCAACACACCTTCGATTTTCCCTATCACTTAAAGGGAAAATGGCATGCCGAAGTGTTTAAAAACAACAACCCTATTGTATTGGAATTGGGCTGTGGTAAAGGCGAGTATACCGTTGCATTAGCTCATGAGTACCCTGAAAAAAACTTTATTGGAGTAGATATAAAAAGTAACCGCATGTGGGTGGGTGCTAAAAAAGCCCTCGAACAAAACAAAACCAACGTGTGCTTTATGCGTGCACTCATGCATAAAATTAGCGAGTTATTTGATGCCGGTGAAGTAGATGAAATTTGGATTACATTTCCCGATCCGTTTGTACGCATACGTAGTGCTAAACACCGCCTAACACATACACGCTTTTTACGGTTGTATAAGCAATTGCTTAAGCCCTGTGGGTGGGTTAACTTTAAAACTGACAGCGATGAGCTGTTTGCTTTTACTCAAAACATGCTTGCACACTTGCATATTACACCATTAGTAACCGATTACGATGTGCATGCTAATCCGCAAGCAGAACCCATGCTTAAAGAGGTGCGTACCTACTACGAGAACTTGTTTATGGGTAAAGGCAAAAAAATAAAGTTTACCCGTTTCACCCTCGACCAACTTACGGAAGAAAAAGCCGCTGCGTTTGAAGATTGGTTTGAACAAGAACGCCAAAAATTAGTGGAGGCCGGAAAAAGTACAGGAATTTAACGGCTGTCAATCCAATTCCGAAATATCCTTCGTTACTTTGTAGCATGCAAACGGTTCGAATACATCAACACGTATTTACCTTCGAAGACATCAAAAACCAAGTACTTACCGTTAACGATGAGTACCTGGATTACACGTTGCTTTTTTGCAAGCAATGGTTAACCGGTGTTCAAGAGTTTACCTTTACTACTTCGGGCAGCACAGGGGCGCCAAAGGCCACGGTAGCTTCTCGTAAGCACATGTTGGCAAGCGCACATGCTACCATAGCTGCATTACAACTCACACCAAACGAACATGTGTTTTTATGCATTAGTGCAAAAATGATTGGTGGCGCCATGATGTTGGTGCGTGCATTAGAGTTGGGTTGCGATATTACCATTGTACAGCCTTCATCAAATCCGTTTGATTATTTAACCAACAACCACTCGTACACATTTGCTTCGTTTGTTCCCATGCAAGTGTACGAAGTTCAAACCGATACAAGCATTGCAGAAAAACTGAATGGGTTTAAGCATATTTTATTAGGTGGTGCTCCGGCCAATAAGGGTACATTGCAAGCGTTAGCCAACTTGCGTGTTGCAGTTTGGCAAACCTATGGCATGACAGAAACCTTAAGCCACGTGGCACTTAAGCGTGTGGGTGTTGATCAATATTATACTGCACTGCCTGGTGTGAAACTGAAAAAAGATGAACGCAATTGCTTGTGCATTGAGGCAGAAGTAACCGATAACCAATGGCTGCTTACTAACGATGTGGTAAACTTAATTGATGATACACACTTTGAATTATTGGGTAGAATTGATGATGTAATTAACAGTGGTGGTATCAAAATATTTAGTTATGATGTGGAGCATGCCATTATCACTAAAATGAATGAATTAGAAATGCCACCTAAACCCATGTTTGTTTGCCGCAAACCGGATGAAAAATATGGGGAAGCAGTAGTAGTTATCATGTTGGGCGAACCACTCCCGGATAGTATTATTCAAGAGCTCATAAATTCTTGCAAAGAAACACTAGGGAAGTATGCTGCTCCGAAACATTTCTATTTTGTGCGTGAATTTGAGAAGTTAGAAAGTGGAAAGTTGGATAAAAAATCAACACTTAACAAACTGTTAAACAAAGGCTAACAAGAGTTTATCTACAACATTCCTACTCATCTAAAAATAACTTTTTTTAAAAGTAGAGTTTTTTATATTCGCATTAAACAAAAAAACAACGACTATGTACTGGACTTTAGAATTAGCATCATATCTGGACGATGCCCCATGGCCGGCAACTAAAGACGAATTAATTGATTATGCTATTCGTAGCGGTGCCCCATTAGAGGTAATTGAAAACCTACAAGAAATGGAAGATGACGGTGAACCTTTTGAAAGTATTGAAGAGGTATGGCCTGATTATCCTACGAACGAAGATTATTTCTATAACGAAGACGAATTGTAAAAAAGAAAGGGGTTATCCAATTGGTTAACCCCTTTTCTTTTACACTTAAATAATAAACTAACTATAATTCGTCAATTACGTTTTCATTTTCATCGGCCACTAACGGGCTTTGGTACTTGCTTAAGAATTCATTCTTATGCTCGGCCACATTTACTGCGTAACGCAAGCCTGCGCCTTTTCCAATTACCTTCACTAAGTTTAGTTCAAGTAACGTAGCAAAATCGCGTTGTATGGTTTTGCGGTTGCAATCAAACTCCGACACCAATTCTTTGGTGCTGATAAATCCTTTGTGTTGAATGATGTACATGATGAGTTTTTGACGTTGATTCAACACTGCATCATCAAATTCTTTCAATCTATATCCGCGCTCAAACACATAGTTCATGATGTTTTTCTGGCGCGGATTTAATTTATCAAACTCTACTTGTTGGCGGAAATAAGAGCGCAATAGCGTTTTTAAACGATCGAGCTGACTTACGTACAACTGCATACCAAAGTCTAACAGTTGTTGCTCAGTGGCTGCAATTTTTTCTACATCACGGGTTTCGCCTAAGAAGCCTTGATACTCGGCTTTGTTTACATACAACTCATGCTCTAAACTTAGTAAACCATTCATGTTTACTTGCTTTTTAGCTAACCAAAAGTTTTGTAGTAAAGTGGCTATTTTGGATTTCGCTTCCGAGAATAAACGAATTTGTAAGAGTTTAAAATGCAATACCCAACTCTGAATCACCGGATGATGTTCCGAATCGTGGTTCATGTATTCAAACAAACTCTCTAATTCTAACTCAGCTGTAGGACTTAATTTTTCAGGAGCTTTAGTGGCATTTACCGTAAATAAATTTACATCTTCACGATTGTTGTATAAATCCAGTACTAATATTTTTTGCAACTGGTACAACATACCAACAGTTAATGGTTGATCTAATTGAGTCTGTAACCACTCTTCTGCTTTTACATATTGCTCAATTCCTCTCTCGGCAAATGCTTTTGGTTTTATTTTCCCTTCAACAATGTACTTAACCGTTTTAATATCGATTAGGTTATGATCGAGTGCATTGGCATAGTACGTGCGTAAAATGGCACTATTGGTTTGCTCAATTTGCTGAATGTGCTCAGGCAAATCAATGAAATCATAAATCTTTAATAACTCAGCATACTGCTTGAAGCAATCATAATGATAGCCTTCAATGCTTATAGCCGGTTCCAGTTTATTTACCAATATCATACACCTCAAAGCTAATAGGCAAGGCAATTGCTTTTTTGCTACCCTTGTTTTACGAAACGGTGGATATTGTGGTTTTCGTAACGTTAAATCAACACAAACCCTACAGAGTGCTTGTTTAATGCGACAATCGCTTCATCAAAAAAAATAGACAGCATGAAAAAAAGCACGTGGATAATTGGTGAATAAGCATGGGAAACCGCACCCATATTGCGACACTAGAGTTCTTCCAGTCGAGCTAAATAGTGTTCTGCTTGTTGCACTATTGCGGCACGTTCATCTGCAGGCATTTTATTCCATACGTTATACATCATACCTAAACGTTGGTTGCCTTGCAGCAAAGTACGATTACGTTCAAAGAAATGCCAATACAAACTATTAAATGGACAAGCCTTTGCACCCACTTTTGTTTTCTTATCATAAGTACAACCACCGCAATAATCACTCATCTTATCTATGTAATTTGCTGATGAGATGTATGGCTTACTGCCAACAATGCCCCCATCTGCATATTGACTCATACCCCGTGTATTGGTGACCTCTACCCATTCAATCGCATCCATGTATACGCCCAAATACCAGGCATCCACTTCATCCGGATGTATGCCCGCAAGCAACGCAAAGTTTCCGGTAACCATTAAACGCTGTATGTGGTGAGCATATGCTTGCTGTAAACTTGCACTCACCGCCTCTTTCACGCAATTCATTTTGGTATTCGCATCCCAGAAATAGTGCGGTAGTTTGGTTTGATGATTGAAGTAATTGAGTTGCGCAAACTCCGGCATCTTCCACCAATAAATACCACGCATGTATTCACGCCATCCAATAATCTGACGCACGAATCCTTCAATTTGAGGTAATGTAATGGTAGATGGTTTTGCTTTCCATTCCTCTACTGCACGCTGCACCACTTCTAATGGCGAAATCAATTTGGTGTTTAACGCGAATGATAACAACGAGTGAAACAAGAACGGTTCCTTACTCGACATCGCATCTTGAAATTGCCCAAAAAATGGCAACGACTTTGTCACAAACACTTCTACTTGTTGCAAAGCTTGTTCACGTGTAATCGGCCAATGAAAAGCATCTGTGCGTATCTCACCAATGCAAGTAACACCTGCTTGTTGTATCTCTTCTACCAACTTAGATACATCAGTTTTGCTCACGGTTATTGTTGGTGCAGCAGGTGTGCCTTTCCATTTATTTCTGTTCTCTGCATCGTAATTCCATTTACCACCCACGGGAGCATCACCGTCCATTAACACCTGATAACGTTTACGCATTTGTCGGTAAAACGTTTCCATCAACACTTGCTTCTTTCCTTCAAACAATTGCTTCACCTCTATTCTACTACTTAAAAAGTGTTCGCTATCAACAACTGCAAAGGGGATAGAAATCGAATGCGTAAACGCTTTTAGTTGTTCATCTAATCTATACTCATCCGGTAATTGGTATTCAAACCGCTCTATTCCAAACTCCTTAATACATTGTAATAAGTTGGCAGGTAAATTTTGCAAGTTGCGTTGATCCGAAATGGTATAATATACCACTTGATGTCCGGCTTGCACCAGTTGTTCCTTAAACGCCCGCATGGCTGCAAAAAATCCAACTACTTTTTGAATATGATGCTTCGCATAATCAGTTTCTTGCCGCATTTCAAACAACGCATACACCACTTGGTTATTCACTTCTTTAAACCACGTGTGTTGGCTGTTTAATTGATCACCTAAGAGCAATCGTAATGTTTTCATACCACCGGTTGATGCGGTTTTGCGTATGGCAATTCGGCAATTTTCTCTACGCGGTAATAGGTTTCCAATCCATTCACACCAATGCTTCCCGTATGTGCTAATTGAAGAATATGTTCTTCGTTAAATGCTCCTTCCGGCAAATGTATTTCTTGTATTTCGCCAATCATTAATATGGTTTGATTAGCTGTGATTAAATGCTCTTCAACAAACTTCAACCCAATCTTAACCGCACTTTCTTGCACGTATGGAGCAGGCAAAGTATCCGAATAAAACGGTGTTAATCCCGTTGCCTCAAACTCCGATGTTTCGTAGCGTGCACTAGTTTGATGTGCTTGCTTGTAAAACGATTCGGCAACATGATTAATGGTGAAATATCCGGTATCCCTTATGTTTTTATAAGTGCCTCGCGGAACCGAAACCGGACGCATGATAAAGCCCATTAATGGAGGATGCGCGCCAATGTGCATCACCGAATTAAAGATGGCCAAATTAGTAACTTGCTCTGTACTTACCGTACCAATTAAGTTTGCACCACGCACACCGGGCAACGAGTTAATTAAATTCGTGCGATGTTGCTTTTCCATCGCAAGAATAGCTTCACGTGTAATAATCATAACTAACGAATGCTGCTTAAACCTCCATCAACAGGAATAATTTGTCCGGTAACCCATTGGGCATCCAATAAAAACTTTGCCGCTTGAGCCATATCTTTTGGTTGTCCTACTGCTTTAAGCGGATGACGTTCAGCCGAGGCTTGCAACTTGGCTTCCGTGTTTAATAATTTTTCGGCTAAAGGCGTTTGCGTTAACGAAGGTGCGATAGCATTTACGCGAATGCGCGGAGCAAACTCTGCTGCTAAACTCTTAGTTAATCCTTCTATAGCTCCTTTAGACGCACTGATGCTGGAGTGAAATGGCATACCTGTTTGAACCGCCACTGTACTAAACAATACTATTGCCGACTTATCGGAGAAAAGAGGTAAATAGTGTTTAATAACTTGAATAGCTCCCAACACATTTACTTTCCAATCTGCTAAAAAATCTTCAGGTTTTAATCCTTTAAATGGTTTTAGGTTGATAGAACCCGGACAATAAACTAGTCCATCAACAGGCGTAGTAATTTCCGGAAACGTTGGTTGTTCGGCAGTTACATCAAAAACATGATGTTCAACTTGAGCTATTTCTGCTAAGTTCCCGGCAGTTCTGCTTAATGCAGTTACACGATTTCCTTCTTGAGTTAATTGTTGAGCCAACTCGTAACCAATACCGCTACTAGCTCCAATAATCAGGTAATGCTTCATACCTATTCAAACAAACCTGACCGATAAAAGTTTACTAGCCTACCAGTAATAGCACTAGCGCATAGCAACCAAATGCTAACGCAGCCAGATTGAATAGGAGCATGGTAAACTTCGATTCAAACACCACTGCATTTTGCTTTCCTTGTCTAGACCACCAGCGCAGATAAGCTGCAACAGGGGCCAAAAACAACAAGAATACATAGAAAGGAAATAAGTGTTTGGTACTAAAGAAATGAAGTGCAAACATGAGTATGGCTGCAACCAACATACTGTTTACTAACATTAACGTGCGCTTATCACCCATTCTGAGTAATAAAGTCATATCACCAAAAGAAGCATCTTCGGCACGCGTAAAGAATTGAGTAAGCACATAAAACGCACCAACTAAAATAGAAACTCCTTGCATGGCCAATGCATTCACATCCATACTTGTAGCTTGGAGAGCATGCTCTGTAATGGCAAAAAGTAATGCTCCATTACTAATCATCACTATTAAAAAAGAAACAATGGCAAAGCGCTTTAAGCGGATAGCGGGATGAAAATATACTTTGTATGTTAGGATGTAAATAAACACTAACATGGCTACTTGGCCTGAAATAAACGTTGCTCCCAAAATGGCCAACACATCAAGCACTAATGAGGGTTGCAGTACTTTTGAAACGCCTTGCTTCACGTGGCTTTCAAACAAATAAGTCGAAGGCAACGCCAACACATGCATAATTAATAATGCAAGCACTCCATTAACCATTTCATCAGAAACTGTTTGTGTAAAAGCAAACAACGAAACAGGTAATAACCAGAGTGAGTAAAGGCATGCACGGAAGTAATTTTGAAAAGAAAACATGATGCGAACTTAGGCGATAAAAGACATTTAAGAAAATTTTATTAATTACCTCAAACGCTTATTAATAAAGGGTATAAGCAAGTATAGGTGCACAAATTACTCTTGATGAAAAACACCCAAAATGCAGGTGTGTAGGCACCCATAAGGTTTTTGAATAAATTTGTTTAAAACAACTCACATGGAAAAGCCACATATACTCATTGTAGAAGACGAAACCACTTTAGGAACCTTGCTCAAAGAAAACTTAAAAGCAAAAGGCTTTATGGCTAAATTGGCTAAAGACGGTGAAGAAGGCTGGAAAACATTTAGCACCGAACGTTTCGACTTATGTATACTAGATGTGAACATGCCAAAGCTAAATGGGTTTGAGTTAGCTAAACGCATTCGAGAAAAAAATGATGTGGTTCCAATTATCTTCTTAACAGCGAATTCATCGCAAGATGATAAAATTATGGGTTTTGATTTTGGCGCAGATGAATACATCACTAAACCATTTAGTTTAGAAGAACTAGTGGCTCGTATGAAAGCCATTTTAAAGCGCACTCAATATGCAACTCCACAAGTTGTATTAAATGAAGAAAACTACCAAGTAAGTACTTTAAAACTCGACTTCACCAACCACAAGCTATACGTTGGTACCGAGGAAAAACGCGTAAGCAGTACCGAGGCACAATTGCTTAAATTGTTTATCAGTAATAAAAACAAATTAATCACCCGTAATAACATCTTACTTCAAGTGTGGGGACGCGATGATTATTATACCGCACGTAATTTAGATGTATACATCAATAAGCTCCGCAAGCTGGTTAAAGAAGATACTTTAGTAGAAATCATAAATATTCACGGTTCAGGTTTTAAATTAGCAGAAAAAACAGAAGCTGTATAATGCTAAGAAAAGCACTGTTATGTCTGTGTACTTTTGTATTAACCATTTGTGTTTACGCGCAACAGGCTGATAGTTTATGGCAAGCAATTAACAACGCTCCTGAAAGTCGTAAGTACGAACTTTACATACAGCTCACCAATACTTACATCAATGCCAATCCATTAAAGGCTATTGAAACTGCCACACAAGCTTTAGAGTATCCGCACAATGCCACACAAGATGCTTCAGCAAGGCAATTAATCGGAAACTTATATTTCAGAACGGGTAACCTGAGCAAAGCGATTGAGTATTTTCAAAAGAGCATTTTAGCAGCCGGAGAAAGTGCCAACGAACGTCAAAAAGCCTTATCGCAAAGCAGCTTAGGTGGTGTGTATTTCATGAGCGGAAACTTGTCGGAAGCAGCATCAAATTACTTACAAGCCCTTCGGTATTTCGAAGCTCAGCAAGACAACAACAGCATGGTAAATGTGTATGCCGGGTTAGCAAACATTTACACTAAACAAAACAACTTTGGCAAAGCATTAGAATACAACCTTAAGGCTATTAGTATTTACGAAGCATCGAGCAACACCTTCAAAAAACTCTTAGGTTATGATCAGATTGGAAACCTATACCTAAAACAAAATAATTACTCAAAGGCTAACGAGTATTTTCTGCGCTCACTTAACTTATACAAAG
>JACCDH010047143.1_pt1 | contig 15444 bp, 11 predicted proteins | sample 7442481 | NCBI WGS metagenome assembly JACCDH01 (sample SAMN15323433, study PRJNA562643) | freshwater metagenome | isolation source: river surface water | place: USA:Blue River Watershed | collected 2017-08-15
AAAAGTTATACTATCTACACCATTTAAGCTGAAAGTAGATAATTTACAATCATAACAGTATAAAGATTTTAATTTACTTACACTATCAACATTTAAACTCTCCAATTTGGTAGTATTAATAGAAATAACTTCCAAATTTTTCATACCACTTACATCGATAGATTTTAAAGTAGTATCACTATTAAAATAAATATTTTTAAGGTTAATCATTCCTTTTACACCTGTAAGATCTTTTATTTTATTTTTAGGAATATCTAAGGTTGTAAATTGCTCTAAATCAATATTAAAAACGTAATCGTTAAGTTTACCATCTAAATCAATTCCTGCATCTAACATAAATTGTTCAAAAGCATCATCAGGCATGTAAGTACGCTCACAATTAGTAGAAACACTTGCACCTAAATCTGAAAGTATTTTATCTAGACTTATTAAATTTTTAAGCATAAATGTATTGGGAGTTGCAAAGCAGTATAATAAAGCATTGTTTCTAAATTCAAAAAGGTTAATTTTATTGTACAAACCTTCATCGATGCTACATGTTAAAAGCTTGTTATTTGAAGCATTAAGTGTGGTTAAATTTTTTGTAATACCAACACCTACTATTAAGGTTTGTAATTGATTACTTGAAATATTCAAATCTTTTAAAAGCGGTTCGCCTGTTCCTCCAAATATATCATTTACAAATACAGAAATATTGTTACCTGCACAATTAAGCGTTTCTACATTAACAGGGATTTTTACAGCTGTTAGTTTATTACTTGCACAATTTACATTTTTTAAAGAGGTTAATGTTTCAACTGAAAAAGTATTTTCTAATACATTACTGGAAACATTTATTGAAGTTAAAACAGTATTTTGTTGCAAAGAAATGGTTTTCAATAAATTATTGCTCACATCTAAATAGGTTAAAGCAGTAAAATTAGAAAGATCAATGGTACTAAAAAGATTTCTGTTAATACTTAAAGAAGTAATTTGGGATGGATTAGCAATTTGCAATGAATTTAATCTGTTATTGTTTAAAACTAACGTTTTTAGGTTTGGAAGTTCTCCATTACCAATTTCAAATGTAGTAATGTTATTATTTGTACATCTAAAATCTTCTAAAGCAGCAAACTTCTCAATTCCTTTAAGGCTTTGTATATTATTTGCAAATATCTCGAGAGATTTTATAGTGTTAATATTGCTTACTAATACGGAATCGTCCAATACATTATCATATCCTTTTCCTATTAAAAATTGTTCAAAAGCATCATCTGGAACAAAAACTTTTTGAGCGAATGACTGAGAAAAAGCTAATGCTAATAATACAGAGAATGTAACGGATAATTTAAGAAATACTTTTTTCATGGTTTTAATTTGATAAATTTAAAGCTTGTAATAATAATTGGTTTTAACTACATAATTATTTTATTTGTAAAAAATTCATTAACAACACTTTAAATACTCGTAAATTCAAATCTAATACTATTCTTGAACGATTTTTTACAATGGGTCAAAGTTAAATCTAATTTCTTAGATTTATATTCATTTTGGTAGTAATAAAATTATAATTGTATTCATTAAAATAGAAAATATTTATTTAGGATTATCAAAAACAACATTTGTTCATTTCTTCCTTATTTATTTTCCCCAATGTCAGCCTTCTTTATCAAAAACTTATCATACTGATTCCCATAAGATTTTACAGGAATTTGAAGTAATTTACACCACTTTAATTAGATTTTAAATCTTTGCTTGAAATAGACAAATACCTAAAAATAAACTTGCGTATCAATTTATTTGTGATTAAGATTTTTGAAGTGTTTGCAGTATTTTTAATACCTGTGGAACAAGTAATTTTTGATGATTGGTTACGATGAAATTTGCATACTCCCTGCGTTGTTCATCGGTAATTTGATTTTTAATTCTTTGCACAATAGCTTCTGTATTACTTGTATCTCTTAGCACCGTTCGATTAATACGTTCCGCTAAAGGAGCTTCCACTACAATAATTTGATCACATTTTTTATACCCTCCAGATTCTACTAATATTGCAGATTCTTTAAAAAAAATATCACCTTTTTGCTTTTGCATCCATTGCTGAAATAAAGAATCTACATAAGGATGAATTTTACTATTTAACCAAGATAATTCATCTGGTTGATTAAATACAATAGCTGCAATAGATTTTAAATTTACAACATCCTCCACCACTACACCATCCCATCTGTTTTTTAATTCGTTGATAAAATCCAAATTTTGATAAATTGTTTTAGCCTCTACATCCGCATTAAAAACAGGGAAACCCAAAATTTGGATAATTTTACACACCGTAGATTTTCCGCTACCTATTCCTCCTGTTACACCTACAATCATACTTAATTTCTTTCGATAAACTCCACTTTGGCTGGATAAATTTTTATTTCTTTTACAAAATCCGGAAACTGTTCTAGTTGTACATTAATTCTTTCATCCTCTAAATTCACTTTTTCGTAATCTACCACTACTTTAAATGATTTTTTGCTGATTAGCTTAAATTGCTCCATTCCGCAATAAAAAGTAATATCCACTTTTGCAGGAAAAAATTGTAAAATTTTGTTGGGCGGACAATTTGTACAAACAACCGGAACGGCAATTTTTTGTAATTTTAAAACATCTAAATTGATTTTAAAATCGATGTTTTCAGGAATAGATTTTTTAATACCAAAGGGTAATTGAATTGGAATTTTACGCTCCAAACGATTGTTTTTGATTGTAATTTTACCAATATTGGTTTCCCATACTTTTAAATTTTGAATTTTAGATTTTGCGCCAATTATTACAATAGAATCTGGTTGGACATTCACCGATTGAATAGTATAAAAAGTAGAGTCGTAGGAAGCTTTATAGGTAAAATTTATAGGTAACTTTTTATTTACCATTTTATCCGAATAAAAAACAATCGAATCTTTTTCGTATCCATAAATTTTAGAATATTTACCCAATTGTTCGGTAAAATTGATATTGGATTTACCTAAAATACAAAACCATTTTTTTCCTTTATTGGTATGTACATATTCAAAATCCTGCGGTAATAAGGTAAACTTTTTTCTTTTAGGATTGATATACGAAAGCAACAATTCGAAGCCTTTAGCCTCAATTTGAACTTTTAATTCGGAAGGAGGCGCTTCATAAATTACTTCGTTAGGAATATCCGGTAATTCATAATGCATTTGTAAAACAACCTCCGTTTTAAAGTTATCCGATAAGGTTTTTAAAATCCAAAATAAACTAGCAATACAAACACAAATAATAAATACCTCCCACTGTTTTTTATCTTTTGGAAGCCATTCGAAATTTTTTTCCATGAAGATTACTTACAAATAAAATGATTCGTGAATATTAGGTATAAAAATATGTTTAAAATTTGATTTTTTAAGCTCTAATTTTAAATTTTCTTGCGATTCTTTTTCGCCATGTACAATAAACACTTTTTCTACCTGTTGAGGATCCTGACAAGTTAAAAATCGCAAAATCTCAGCATAATCGGCGTGTGCACTAAAGGAATCTACCGCAATTACATCGGCATTCACTTGGTACATATCCCCAAAAATCCTAACTTCTTTTTCGCCATGTTTAATTTTACCAGCAAGGGATTCTCGCTCGGCATAACCAACTAACAAAACAGTATTTTTTGGATTACTAATATTGTGCATTAAATGGTGTTTAATCCTACCTGCATCCGCCATTCCCGATGCTGAAATGATAATACAAGGTTCATTAATTTCATTTAATCTTTGCGAATCCTCGCGCGATTGCACGTAAATTACATCCTCAAAACCAAAAGGATCACTCCTAGTTTCGATAAATCTATTTACACTTTTATTTAAATTTTTTAGATAACTACGCATTACATTGGTTGCACTAAAGGAAAGCGGACTATCAATAAATATTTTAACATCTGGCAGCAAGCCGTGTAAATCCAATTTATTTAAAGCATAAACGACCTCTTGCGTACGGCCTAAACTAAAAGCAGGAATAATTAATTTCCCCTTTTTGTGCATACACGTATCAATTACTGCATTTAAAATTTTACTTTCGGATTCCTCCATAGGCGAATGTAAACGATCCCCATAAGTGGATTCCACAATTACAATATCTGCCTGAGGAAAACTATGTGGATTTTGTAATAAAGGCTGATTATACCTTCCCACATCACCTGTGTAAGCGATTTTTTTATTTTCGCCCAATTCATGAATCACAAAATTTATGGTAGCACTCCCTAAAATATGTCCGTTATCCGTAAAAGTGAATCTAATAAAATCGTTTACCTTATACTCCACATCATAATCCACCGCTACAAATTGTTCCAAACATTTATTTACATCATCGATGGTGTATAAAGGCGTAATTAAAGGAGCACCTTGTTTACGCATTTTTTTATTGATATGGCGCGCATCCGCTTCTTGAATATGGGCACTATCCGCCAACATAATTTTACACAAATCGTAAGTGGCTGGTGTACAGTATATTTTACCCTTATACCCTTCCTTTACCAAAGCAGGAATTAAACCAGAATGATCGATATGCGCATGAGATAAAAATAAATAATCCACCTCGTGCGGTTTAAAACCAAAAAATTGATTGAGTTCGTAGGTTTCTTTTCCAAAACCCTGAAACATACCACAATCCAGTAATAATTTATGATCGTTTTCTAATGTTATCAAATGCTTACTTCCCGTAACCATTCCCGCTGCGCCATGAAAAGATATCTTCATCGAATACAATTTATTGGTTAAGTTAACGATAAATTATCGGATATCTTGTAACAATAAAGAAAATACCGCAATTTTACCGTTAAACTTTTCTACCATTTCGTTATGAATTCGTTTACCCTCCGATTGTAAAAAAAGATTCAATTTTTGTGTGTTATTTACAGAAAACTGAATATTATACGTAGGATCTGGCTGATCTTCTGTTAAAACCTTCGTAAATCTATAATCGGTAAATTCCCCTAATTCCATAAAAGGAGGTATAAAATTATTTTTTGCGAAATTTACCCAAAGCAATTCGCTATCTACCTCAATTACAAAGGACATACTATAAAAATACATATTAATCAACTATTTTTTTAAAGCCATTAGTACTAAAATGAAATATTCCATTACGTATATTTTCGATACGCTCCATAGGTGTTTCATCCGTTAAACCCATACGTGGAATTTTATAAAAATCTAAGTTATTTTGCGGATAAAAAACATTCCCTGGATGATTTAAAAAACCAGTTTTATATCCTACTTTTTGTAAAATTTCATACTCTCGTTTACCAGCATCATTTAAGGAACCATATGGATAAACAAAATGATGAATTTTTTGATGAATATGATTTTCAATCTCTTCTTTATTTTCCTTAATTTCTTTTTCGGCAACAGCTGCATCTTGCGCTTTTAACGATAAATGATTTAAGGTATGTCCGCCAATCGTTATCAAAGGATGCTGGGCTAAAGTAGCAATATCCTCCCACGATAAAGCTAAACTTTTTTGCCAATTTGTATTGAGTTTGTAACCATCCAACACCTTGGTTTGTACCCAATCGTTAAATTGTTGATGCGTATATGCCTTTACAATTCCCCTAACTTTTACACTCTTTTTTTGCGCCTCAGCAGTATTTTCCCACGAAAAAATTGTACCATCTAAAAGCTCAATTTGATTAGATTTCAACATATGATTTTCCAATAAATACCACCAGTAGTTAGCGGTTTGATTAGGAAAACAAGAGGTTACAAAAATACTTAAAGGCACTTGATGTTTTTCTATTATCGGCAATCCGTACACTAAATTATCTTTATACCCATCATCAATGGTTAACACTACAAACTTCTTGGTAGGCTTAATTTTGTTTTGTAAACACTCATTTAACTGCTCAACACTCCAAAAATCGTAGTGATTTTGTTTAAAATAGATAATCCATTTTTCAAGCCCCTCGGGAGTTATAGCCAAACTTTTATTCCAATTAAACTCATTTTTTTGCTCCAACGGAAGTATGCGATGCAACATAAAAACATGCCCTAAACCTCCCCAAATTTTTTGCGAAATTTTACCCTTGGTTTTAACTAAAACAGATAGAGTTTTATTGTGAATAAAGTTTTGTAGCATATTGTTTTAATAATTTACCCAATCCACTCCTTTTTTTAACAACTGAAGCGTTTCTTCTTCTTTGGATTGTGCTTGAGGAATAAAATTGTAAGGCCACGAGGCATTGTGCGGTAAACTCATTAATATACTTTCGATTCGCCCATTGGTATCTAAGCCAAATTTAGTGCCTTTATCATACACTAAATTAAACTCTACATAACGTCCTCTTCGTATATTTTGCCATTGTTTTTGTTCGGATGTAAAGGTTTTATCCTTGTTAAGGGCAATTAAATTAGTGTAAATTGGCGCAAAAGCATTTCCTACCGCTTGTACAAATTCAAAACGATTTTGCAAACTAACATCTTCGGTTTGTTGTAATCTATCAAAAAATATCCCCCCAACTCCACGGGTTTCATTGCGGTGTTTAATAAAAAAATAATCATCCGCCCATTGCTTAAATTCTGGATAATAATTCGCATTAAAATCGTTACAAACCGTTTGCAATTGCTGATGAAACCATGCTGCTTGACCTTTATCGATATAGTGTGGAGTTAAATCTATTCCTCCTCCAAACCAAGCGGCAACAATCTCTGTATCATTTATATCTCTTTTCGTTTCGAAATAACGAACATTCATATGAATAATAGGAACATTTGGATTATTGGGATGCATCACAATAGAAACTCCTGTAGCAAAAAAATGAGCCACTTCCAAACCTAAAGCTTTAGCTATAACTGGAGGTAAAACACCTTCCACAGCACTAAAATTTACCCCACCCTTCTCTATAACATTTCCCAACTCCATTACACGAGATCTTCCTCCACCACCCTCTGGGCGTTCCCAAACATCTTCTTTAAATTTCCCCAAACCATCTGCTTGTTCCAAAGCCGCACAAATTTGGTTTTGTAAATTTTTAAAATATTGGGTAACCTGTAACTTAAAATCCATTAGTGCACTTTTGTAAATTTATAATTGTTGTATTTATAAACCGAGCTAGCATTGTTTTTTAAACCTCCCGAAGCATCCGATTTTACAAAATAATAATCCATCAACATCCCCGAGAATCTTTTATTTTCGATAGCACTAATCGAAAAACCTTTCGCACCAATCATAGGTTTAAAATTTACCCATGCTGCATCAAAACCTATCATCGCATAAAAACTCATATCCACTCCACTTTTATTAAAATATTGAGCTAAAATTTCAGGAAATTCTCTTTGATAATACATATAATTTAAAGTTCCTGCAACATGTATATTTAAACTTTCCCAATGTGTAATATCAATATTTTTAAAATCTACCCATTCCTCCGTTCCAAAAACTTCAATATCTAAAGATTTTTTACTGTATAATTTATTTACTAAACGCGATGGATAATTTTCTTCATCATTTAAAACCCACACTGCATTTTTTACATTCGAACTTTCATTTAAAAAATTTAAAGGCTGAAAAATACCTTCTGCTAAGTGTATTTTTATAGATGAATTTTTATCTGCAAGATAAGCTTTCATTTTTTCGGCCAATTTACCATCGCCTGTTTCATAAGCAATTACAACATTTTGATTGCCATAATTTTTAGCTAAATAATCTGCTGTAGCATAATATTTCCTATTGTTATCCGGACGCATTCTGACGGCAGTAGGTAAATTTTTAATTACCTCATCATTTTTACCCAATGGATTAATAATCGCAATATTTTTATCCTTAGCATATTTAGCTATTATTTTAAACTCTGGGGTATAAATCGGACCAATAATAACATCCGGTTTACCAATAGATTTGTTAGAGATTAAACTTTTAACATAAGCCGTATCATTACTGGTATCAATCACCTTCACTTTTACTCGTAAGCCCAATTGTTTTAACGTATCTAAAGCTAATAAAAAGCCATTGTAAAACTCTAAAGATAACTGTGTATCCTCGTTAATTTTTTTCTTTTCGGCATCCCAAGTTACTGTTTTAACCTTTAGAGGTAAAAAAACAACAACATCTAAATAAGAAGTTTCATCTTTTGAGTTATTTCGATAATTTGGCGAAGGATTTTCTATCACTTCTTTAACAATTTCTTGTTGTTGCGATTTGGGTTTATCAATTAATTTATTTTTAATTCCAACTACAACTTTCTCCCCTACTTTTAGTCCGTTTTGACCAATAGAAGGATTCCAAGCTAAAAAATCTTTTTCACTGATGTTGTATTGTTGTGTTATACTAAAAATTGTTTCTTTTTTTTCAACCAAATGAACCGTTTGATTTTCGTCTATTTTTGTTTGAATCAACTCTTTAACAGCTTGTTTTTTACTTTCTTTTTGTTGTTTAGTAAATTTAGAATTGATTCCCACATTGATTTCCGTTCCTGCTTGCAAACCTTTTTCTTGTAATCCAGGATTTAAAATAAAAATAGAATCGGTTGTGATTTTATATTTCCTAGTAATGGCATATAAAGTTTCTTTATCTTCTACTTTATGTGTTATATATTTAGGAACAGATTCAGCAAAGGATTCCGTTGGTTTTTCCGGACCTTTATTTTGTTGTAAATGAGGGACTTTTACAAAATCACCCACCGATAATTTTTCTACAAAATCGGGATTAGCCTCCTTCATTTGTGCAAAAGGGACGTTGTATAAACGTCCCAAACTTGCCAATGTTTCCCCAGATTGTACCTTGTGAATTGTATATTTTTGTTGTTGGATTACAACAACACTATCTGTTTGGATTTGAGCATTTAAACCCAATGATAACAAACCAAAAATAAACAAAAAACTATGGTATATTTTAATCATATTTAAATTTTTATGGAAACGATTATAATCTTAATCAAATACTATTCCCATTCGATTGTTGCAGGTGGTTTAGAACTAATATCATACACCACTCTATTTACACCTTTAACTTTATTAATTATATCGTTAGATACCTTAGCTAAAAATTCGTACGGTAAATGTACCCAATCCGCTGTCATTCCATCCGTAGAGGACACAGCTCTTAAAGCTACCACATGCTCGTAAGTTCGCTCATCGCCCATTACACCCACACTTTGTACAGGTAAAAATATTGCACCCGCCTGCCAAACTTGGTCGTATAAACCACTGCTTTTTAAGCTATCGATAAAAATAGCATCAACTTCTTGTAAAACTCTAACTTTTTCTTTGGTGATACCGCCTAAAATACGAATAGCTAAGCCCGGACCAGGAAATGGATGTCTGCCAATAATTTCTTTGGATATTCCTAATGATTTCCCAACTGCTCGTACCTCATCCTTAAATAAAGAACGTAAAGGTTCTACAATTTTTAATTTCATAAAATCAGGCAATCCACCTACATTGTGGTGCGATTTTATGGTAGCACTTGGTCCGTTTACCGAAACCGATTCGATAACATCCGGATAAATTGTTCCCTGAGCTAACCATTTTACATCGGTAATTTTATGTGCCTCATCATCAAAAACCTCAATAAAAGTACCTCCAATAATTTTTCTTTTTTTCTCAGGATCAGCTACTTCGTGTAATGCATCTAAAAATCTATCTTTTGCATTTACACCTACCACATTTAAACCTAAGTTTTTATATTGATCTAAAACCGATTCGAATTCGTTTTTACGCAACAAACCATTATCTACAAAAATACAATACAAGTTTTTACCAATAGCTTGATGTAATAAAACCGCTGCAACACTACTATCCACACCGCCAGATAAACCTAAAACTACTTTATCGTTACCAATTTGTTGTTTTAATTCGGCAATGGTTTTATCAATAAACACCTCACTCGTCCACGCTTGCTTACTTCCACAAATATTAACAACAAAATTTTTAATTAATGTTGCGCCATCGCTGGAGTGATACACCTCTGGATGAAATTGGATACCAAAAGTTAAAGTATTTTCGATTTGATATGCAGCTACCCTAACATCGTGGGTACTTGCAATCACTTTAAAATTAGTAGGAATTTCAATTATAGTGTCGCCATGCGACATCCATACTTGGGATCCATTGGGAATATTTTGTGTTAAAGTATTTCCAAAATCCACAAAGGATAAATTTGCTCTACCATACTCTCTAATTTTAGATGGAGCAATTCTTCCGCCATGCGCATGAGCTAAATACTGCGCACCAAAACAAACCCCTAATAAAGGAATTTTGTTTAATATGTTTTCCAAATTTGGAAAAGGTGGTTGTGCATCTAACACAGAAGACGGACTTCCGGATAAAATTACACCAATAAAATCATTGGTAATTTCTGGAATTTTATTGTACGGATGTATCTCACAATACGTATTTAATTCTCTTACACGTCTCGCAATCAATTGAGTATATTGCGAACCAAAATCTAATATTAATATCTTTTCTTGCATGGTTGCAAAAATAATACAATTGATTGAATTTGTTTAACAAACCGCAAAAAGGTTTTAAATTATTTATCTACAAGCTTGTTTTAAAAAAATCCATTTGTATGTACCTATATTATCTACACTTAAAAATTTAGCGCAAATCTTTACGAAATATTGTGCTTTACTTTGTGCTCTATGAGTAAAAATACAATATAAAAACCGGATAATAAATATCAAAATAAAAATGCGTTTGTTTTAGGAATTAAAAAACACCCATCAACTAATTTATCTGGCTATTTCAATTTTAGCTTTTACATTTTTAATTTTTTGATTTTCGATATTTTTTAATAAAAACTTAACTTTATCCGCTTTAATGGCAACATAAATATGAAAATCCTTAACCTCAATTAAGCCAATTTCATCAGAGGTTAATTTACCTTTTTGCGATAAAAAACCAACTACATCAATTTTATTAATTTTATCTTTTTTTCCTTTACTAATGTATAAAGTTTCCCAAACTGGTTTAACTAAAGCCTCATTAAACTCCAGTAATTCTATGGTTTTTAAATCGTTTGGAATAAAATCAGGTAATTCAGTATTGTTTTCAGGAATTAAAACATACGCCAAACCATCCGCATTCATCCTTGCTGTTCTGCCATTACGGTGAGTATAAGCTTGTTCCGAGATAGGTAAATGATAATGAACCACCACATCAATTTCAGGAATATCCAAACCTCTCGCAGCCAAATCGGTAGATAACAAAATGTTACAAGTACCATTTCTAAATTTAGCCAAAGTACGCTCCCGTTCATCCTGTTTTAACTCTCCATGAAATAATTCGTGTATTACACCAATCGATTTTAAATAAGCACTTAATCTTTTAACAGCATCTCTGTGATTAAAAAATATTAAAACGGATGCCCCATTATGCTTACCTAATACTCTATGAATTATTGTAAATTTATTTGCTTCTTTAAAACTATCCGCATTTTCATCATCCACATTTTTTGCGCCTGATACCTGAATGTTATTTATTCCAAATAAAACTTTATGTACTTGTAGTTTTTTATGCGTTTTAATTTGATCTAAATAATTAAGCGTTTTAGGATTTTGTAAACCAACAAATTCAGGTATCTCACTTAAATTTGTTGCCGAAGTTAAAATTCTAGTTTCTAATCGTGCTGTTTTATCTAAAATATAAGCCATTTCTTCCTTATAGCCCATTTCTAAAGATTTATCAAACTCATCTAAAACAACGGTACTTACCCTTTCAAAATCTAAAATTTTTCTTTTTAATAAATCGTCCACTCTTCCGGGCGTTCCTATTAATAAATTAGGAGCTTCTATTAAATTGTTTTTTTCTGTTTTAATGGAATGTCCGCCATAACAACAACTTACTTTAAATCCAGTTTGCATTTTTTTAAATACACTTTCTATTTGTATAGCTAGTTCGCGCGTGGGAACTAAAATCAAACACTGTATGTAATTTGCGTTATTTATTTCTTTTAATTTTTCGATTATAGGAAGTAAAAAAGCGATTGTTTTTCCCGAACCTGTGGAGGATAGTAAAATTAATTCGTTACTTTTTTGTAAAGAATCTATACTATCTTGTTGCATTTCGTTTAATGCAGTAATTTGTAATTTACTTAAATATTGAGCTATTGATTTATCCATGCAACAAAACTACACAAAACTTACAAAGAAAAATTGATATTAAACAGTTAATATGATGAACCTAAAAAAATTCCCAATTAAAAACAGATGATTCTAGTTTTTTTGTTTTTGAATATACAAGCGTAAATCTTCTCTAACTTTAGGCAACAAAAAGTACAAACCTATTACATTGGGAAATGCCATTCCTAATATCATTAAATCCGAAAAATCTATCACTGCTCCCATTTCGGATGAAGCACCTAAAACCACAAAAACCAAAAAAATTAACTTATAGCTATACTCCGCCCATTTACTATCGCCAAATAAATATTCCCATGCTTTTAAGCCATAGTAAGACCATGAAATCATGGTGGAGAAAGCAAATAAAATAATTGCTACTAGTAAAATATAATTGGCATGGGAATACACACTTTCAAAAGCCATGGAGGTTAATTTAGATCCCGTTTCACCCATTGGTCCGCCATTATCCAATCCCGTAAAAATAAGCACCAAAGCTGTTAAAGTACAAACCACAATAGTATCAATAAAAGGTTCTAATAAAGCCACTAAACCTTCCTTTACGGGTTCATCGGTTTTTACAGCTGCATGGGCAATGGATGCGGAACCTACACCAGCCTCATTGGAAAATGCCGCACGTTGAAAACCCTGAATCATAACACCAATAATTCCGCCTTTTAAAGCATCTGGAGAAAAAGCTCCGTAAAATATTTTAGATAAAGCCTCTCCTATGTTACCAATATTCATCCCGATAACAATTAAAGCAGATAACACATACAAACCACACATAAAAGGCACAATTTTATCTGTTACTTTAGCAATTTTTTTTATTCCTCCCACAATAACCACTGCCACCAACAAAGCCAAAATTAACCCAAAAACAAAACCTCCACCCTGAAACTGTGGGAAAACATAACTTAATTGGGCATAAGCCTGATTTGCCTGAAACATATTTCCGCCCCCAAAAGACCCGCCAATACATAAAACTGCAAAAATGATTGCCAAAACTTTACCCAATTTTCCCCAACCCATTTCCACTAATCCTGTTTTTAAATAATACATCGGTCCGCCCGAAACCACTCCATTTTTAATCACTCGATATTTCACCCCTAAAGTACATTCTACAAACTTGCTCGACATCCCCAAAAAACCAGCAACAATCATCCAAAAAACTGCCCCAGCACCGCCAGCAGTAACCGCCACGGCAACTCCCGCAATATTTCCCAAACCTACTGTAGCCGATAATGCTGTGGTAAGTGCTTGAAAATGAGAAACCTCTCCATCTTCTTCTTTTTTATCCCCCTTCCCTCTTAGTAAATCTACACTATATTTTAAACCTCTGATATTGATAAATTTGGTGCGAATAGTAAAAAAAATAGCTCCTATAACCAACCATACCACTAAAAAAGGAATTTTTTGCTTTTTTATATCACCATTAGGATATAAAACAGGATTTCCTTTCACATCATAAATAACAGGATCATACACTCCTAAAAACTCGAAAGGATCCCAAAAGAATACCTTTTCGATACTTTCTACTAAAGGAGCAATAGTAGAATTAATTTTTTCGCTCATAGAGCTTGCTGGAATTACAGATTGAATAACTAAGCTATCTCCAGAGGGCGAAAAAACTGTTACGCAATAGGGCAAACCTTCTGGCACACAATTAAATGTAGTATCCTTTAACGTTAATTTTTTAAAATTCCATTTAAAGTTTAATGTATCTAAGCTACAATTATCTGAGCAAATAAAAACCGAAGCATCTTTAATTTTATCGTTTACATTTTCTTCGATGATTTTAACCGAGAAAGTTTTGTTTTGCGATTGAACAACTTTAGTTTCGAGATTTTTACTTTCGACAGAAACAATACTACACCAAACCAATAAAACTGTAAAAAAATATTTCATTACTTGTTTTTACTATAAAGAAGCCAATTGAAAATCGATAATCTGAATACCTTCACTAAACGAAACTGGATCGTAGCCCAATTCTCTTACGGCTTTATCAATCACAAACCCCGTAATAGGTGGACGTTTAGCACGTTGATTTAAGGTAGAGGAACTTACTTTTTTTACATTATCCATGGATAAATCATAAAATTCTGCTACTTTTTGCACCATTTGGAAAACACTTAAAAAATCTTTACCCGAAATATTAAAAATCCCTTCTTTTTCCATCAACAAAATTTTAATACAACCTTCTGCTAAATCCTCTGCCAAAGTAGGCGTTCGGAATTGGTCATCCACCACAAAAATTTCCTTTTGGGATTCCAATGCATTTTTTGCCCATAAAACTATATTGGTTCTGCTAGGATCATTAATAACACCATACACCAGTACAGTTCGCGCAATTGCCCATTGTAAACCTGAGTTTTGCACGATTTTTTCGGCAGCCAACTTAGATTCCCCATAATAGCTTAAAGGATTAGCTTCTGCGTTTTCGGAATACGGACCATTTTTACCATCAAAAATAAAATCGGTTGATACATGAATTAATTTAGAATTGTATTTTTTACACTCGTTTACAATATACAAAACCGCATTTACATTAGCATCCCAACACAATTCTTTTTGGTCCTCGCATTGATCTACATTCGTCATTGCTGCACCATGAATTACCGCATCAGGTTGATATTTTTCAAAAATAGTACTTACTTCATCCACATTAGTTATATCCAAAGATTCATAAATATAACCTTTTGTAATTTTAGCCCTATTTTCCCCGCGAGCAGTTGCTATAATTTGATATTGATTGGCAAAAGGCAATAACATTTCCACTAATTTTTGCCCCAATAAACCATTTGCACCAGTTACCAATACATTTTTCATCTTAAATATTTTAATTTTTCAAAAAATGAAGATAAACAAATTCATTTTATTTTAACAAATATCTCAAAATAATCTTTTGAAATATAATTTAAAACAAATTAAATTGTTTTTTTTTAAAGTTTGTGACTTCATAAGTATATAATTTGATTTTTTAATTGTTTTATGTTATATCGCCTTATATTCATTTGTGTTTGTAAACAAACGGTTTATGGCTCATTTCATAAAAAAAGCCCAAAAATGGGCTTTTTAAAATGATTATCTAAAACGTTTTCTTAACTCTTCTGCAGCTTTCTTTTTAGCCTCTTCCTCTTGTTTTTTCTTTTCCGCTTCAGCCTTTTTCTTTAATTCATCCGCTTGTTTTTGCGCCTCTAGTTTTTGTTTTTGTAATTCAGCCTCTGCAGCTTGTTTTTTCTCATCAACAACTTGTTTAACCTCTTGTTTTTTCTCCTCAACTTTTTGTTTAACCTCAGTTTTCACTTCGTTAATTTTTTCATTGGCTTTATTTTTCAATTGATCTTTTAAAT
>JACCDH011195972.1_pt1 | contig 15444 bp, 1 predicted proteins | sample 7442481 | NCBI WGS metagenome assembly JACCDH01 (sample SAMN15323433, study PRJNA562643) | freshwater metagenome | isolation source: river surface water | place: USA:Blue River Watershed | collected 2017-08-15
AGACAGATGAACGTTATCCTACTACTATGTGGTATTCTAATGTAACTGAACAAATGTATATAGGTGATAGAGCAATATATACATATGATTATGATACATTAGGTCCTAATTTTATGGGTCCAACTGGCCCAACTGGTGCAAATGGATCAGGAAGTGGAGGAGGTGGAGGTGTATATGCAAATGATACTTGGATATCTGGAAATTTCTTAGATGCACCACCTGCACCTACAAATCCATCCGCAGAATCTACTACAATTAATATAGATATTACTTGGAATAATCCTAATAGAATTGAATTAGCTATATTACCTATTAAAATACCACATATTACTAAGATGTATATTACTTTAGACTATACAGGTAATACTGGACAACCATATGAAGTCCTTAATACATCAGATGTATCAACCTTAATTAGAAATCTTATTATTAGTAATGCATCAGGTACATCTGCACGAACAAATGATACTTATACTTGGTATAAAAATGATAATATTTTAACACCACCCCTCACAGTCAAAGTCTGGTTTACTAATCATACTACAAAAACACCAAAAGTACTTACAATAAGTAGTTTACTATTCCTAACAGGTGGTGCACCAAGTAAACCATTGATAACATTATCTGGAAATACGGGTATAACATCAATAACTGTTCAGTTAAAGAAAGGTGATTATACAGATAGCAGTATACCTAATAATGCACCATCAATCGTGTCATATTCAGTAACATATAATGCACAAAGTTCTAAAAGAAAAGGTGGTATTTATAATTCAAGCCATACTAATAATGTAAATATTACAACAAATATTGGAACAGATTCTGATTATACTACATTGGCAACTATTAATAGTTTATATCCAGGTACTACATATTCTTTAAATGCAACTACAACAAATTCTTTTGGATTAGTTAGTGGATTCTCTGATATTTTATCAAATATGGAAACTCAATTACCTTTAATTGGTAATTTGATTAATAATATTGATTTGCCTGCATATTATACAAGTCAATATTTAACTGGATATATTAATGGAGTATCATATTCACAGCCTATTATGTTTTCAGAATCTACTTGGCCCTCTAATAGCAGCACTGTAGATACATTATATATTTCAAATAACCCTGATATCTCACAAAGTAAATTATTAATTTATATTAAAAATACTAATACAAATATAGATACAAATATATCAAATATAACATATAATAATCTATTAACACAATCTCCTACACAAACTATTAATAATGGAGTAGATGGTATAGTAGTATTAAGTACAAATGGAAATATAACAGATCCTTATACGAATGAATCATCAGGATTTTATTGGACAGCTGGATTTAAGAGTCAAATAGGTGCAAATAAATTGATAGCACAGAGTTCTAAATATATTCTTAATTTTAAACAGGAATTATATAACTCCACAGGATTATTAGAAACTATTCCTAATATAAATGGGCGAAACTTAGAGTTTTTTGTTGATAATTTGCCATTAAATACAGCACCAAATATTATAGATTATACAGTTTCAGACAATTCTACATCGCAAAAGATTTCAGGAGTTTCGATATGTCCAGGATCCTGGAGTTTGTCCGTCTCGAATGTCCAGACTCAGAATGTAGTCCGATATTTCCACGCTCAGAAACTCCTAATATACTCCTTTACAAACTCCGCAAATAGAGATTTATTAACATCATTCGAAGGAATAGGTGCTGAAAATAATACATTTTTTACAACTCCTACTACAATAACATCAATTAGCACTGATACTACATATAGATATTTACCTAGTATAAGTATTACTGCTAGAAATATTAATATAACTAATAATAGTTTTAGTTCATCTAAGATATTAAATATGATTATAGATAATCCTTCTGTAACACTATTAGGACAGATGTCTATAAATCCAGAGCCAACTGGTTTATTATATGGACAGTTAATGTCATTATCAAACGCATCAGATATAATAGTAGGAAATGAGATAAGTAATTTCAGAAATAGTTATGATCATAACATAATTCTAACAACTACTTCTGGTGTAGATGGGTATAATAGTTTACAATTAGTAAATGGTAAGTTTATGACACGAGCATTCACAGGGACAGGATCAACTGGTGCATATAAAGATTATAGTTTAATATCTAGCGGGCCAAATTATTTAAGTTTAGCATCAGAAACACGATATAGATGGGTAGCATTTAGATGGAGGCGTGCAGTAGGGCAAATTAAGAATTTAAGTTTTAAGATAGAAGGCATTGAAGGTGGAGATGCAACATTATCGAAAGATCCCACTACTTCTAAAGTATTAACTGCATCTGGAAAGGAAATTAAGTTTTATTATAGAACAGAAGATCAAAGTAAAAATTCAGGTAATCCATCTGATTTAGAGGATACACAGAATGCTCAAGGGGGTAGTATTTCAACAGTATGGATTAATGCCAATAAAATCGATGAAAATCAATTTGCACAATATGCAGGCAAGTTAAGCTTTTCAGGATTAATTGGTGGTATAACATCTAGTTCTAAAATTACATTAACACCTGGTAATATACAATATGATGTTATATCATATAATTTTAATTTAGGATCAACACCTGTGTATATATATGGATTAATAGGACTTCCGATGGATTCTAATATAGCATTTAAGGGTATTAAATGTACAGTTACAGTTGTATAAATATAAATAATAGTACTAAATTAATAAGTAATATATAATTAATTATGTGTATAAATACTTGATAATATAATAAATATAATATTAAGTAGTTATAATATGCCAGGTGAAACAGCGGGTATTACTGGTGTAACACCTCCATTTGATCCTTCACCATTAGGTGTTCAACCAGGGACAATTGCAGGTACGCCAAGTGTTAATTTGGATGCAACCGATAAATTGGATACATTATATAAAAAATATCTAGGTATTGCTAATACACGGTCTGATATAAATGTAGAATATTCTGCGAGTGCTTTATCATTAATATTTCCAAATCAATTAGCTATACAGAATATACCTAGAACAGGTGTACCATCAACTAGTTTAGTTGATGCTGATTCACCTGATGCAAATAATTTTATTTGTACAACGTTTAGTGGTGGTACACGAAATATTTGGAAACAAAATAATTATATAATTTATTATTCTAAAATTGTGTTAACATCAACTCCACAAAATCCTGGACAAAGTTTTTATTTTAATTCTAAACAATATAACATTTTAACAAATATTATACCTTATAACTATACTACAAGTGGAAATAACTATAATATTAAAGTTGAAAAGAAAATAGGTGGTACATGGTCATTATTACCTTCTAGTAACTATATATTAGATAGAGATGCGGGTATTTTAACAATATATGAAGCAAATTCTGTTATTAATGGTACAAATCCGCCACGTATATCGTTTTGGAGATATGAAGGATTAACTTTAGATAAATCATCATTAAGTGGAGGTAGTGGAGGTGCAGGAGATACTGGTTCAACAGGTAATACTGGTGCAACTGGAGCGACAGGAGCACGGGGTGCAACAGGAGTTCAAGGTGCAACAGGTGCTCAAGGTGCAACAGGAGTTCAAGGTGCGACAGGAGTTCAAGGTGCAACAGGAGTTCAAGGTGCTCAAGGTGCAACAGGAGTTCAAGGTGCGACAGGAGTTCAAGGTGCAACAGGAGTTCAAGGTGCGACAGGAGTTCAAGGTGCGACAGGAGTTCAAGGTGCAACAGGAGTTCAAGGTGCAACAGGAGTTGCAGGTCAAAAAGGAGATGTAGGTGGAGTAGAATATATAATAACAAAAAGTCCTAATAATGATGGCTACTATATAAATACTACAGTTAACCCAACATTAACATTAATAAGAGGATTTACATATTATTTTAATATTAATACATCAGGTGAAAATGTAAATATTAGAACAGCATTAAATGGTTCTAATTATACAAATGGGATAACAAATAATGGGATAGATAATGGGATAATAAAGTTTACAGTTCCATTTACAGCACCAAGTACGTTATATTATCAATCATCGAATACATCTGCAATATATTCAGGTAGTTTATTAATAGAGAATTTCACTGGTGGAAGTGGAGGAGGTGGAGGAGGTGGTGGTGTAGATACAGGCGATGCATCATTATGGATAACAAAATATTTATTAGATTCTCCACCAGCCCCAGAGCAAAGTGGGAGTACAGTTGCAACATCATTAAAAGTTACAATAAATATAGTAAATCCTATACAGATAAAACTAGCATATTATGATGTATTAATACCATATATGAGACAAATGAATATAAGAATATTAAATCCAATAGCAAATAATTATGTTGATATAGTATCAGGATTAGATGTAACTACAATACCATTAATAACAACATTAACAATTAATAAGGGTACAACTATATCAGGCATATCAGGTACAACATATAATTGGTATCAAGGAAGTTCAGTAATAGAATCAACATTTACAGTACAGATATGGTATACAAATTATTCAACAAATACTCCAAAAATATTAAGCATTTCTAATATTCAATTTGGAGCAGCAGGCCCACCAGCTACTCCAACTAATTATAATGCTAGGCCAGTAAATTTAAGAAGTAGTAGCTCTATAACTCTAGAATATAATAGACCACAATATTCATATATATATTTAGATAGTAATGGAAATATAAATACAACTCAAAGCATACTGAGTAGTATAAGCCCACTTAAAAGTTATAATTTTAAATATAAACCATTAAGTAGTAAAAGGATAAATGGATTTTATACATCAAATGATACACATATACAAGGCACAGAATATATTGCATCATCTGTAATACAATCTGCCTCATCAAATAGATTTAGAAAACAATATTCAGGATTATATCCTGGCGTTACATATACATTTTATGCAAAAGCTGTAAATCAAAGTGATATAGAAAGTTTAGTTGCAAATGAATATACTACATATACATCAAATCCTTCTTCTAGTTATCAATTATTAAATCTTGGAAATATTATACCTTTATTTACATCATCATATGGGACATTAATATTTAAGCAAGGTAGCGCTATATATAATCCTGTAATTTATAAGAATAATGATATATTACCTAATACAAGTATATCCATAAGTGTAAATAACAATATAACTACAATTAGCGATATGAAATATATATTACAATTACTTGATGGTATAGATGAAATAAATAGTTCAGTATTATCAACTGAAACAAGTATAGAATATAATAATTTAAATACAGTAGATGTGGTAACAAACGATAGTCAAGGTATAATAACTAATGGTAATAAAATAATAATAGAAAATGATGGTTATATTCAAGATGAATATGATATAAATACAAATCCATGGAGTCATGGTTTCATAAGATATGCCAAAATAAAAATGGGGATTAATGCATTAAATATACCAAATGCCCGTTCTACATCATATGGAGTATTAATAAAGACGTATAATAAAGACCCTGGTGCAGATCCAGCTATAACGGAATATACTCAATATGGAAATAATAATGTATTTGAATACTATGTAGAAATATTAGACCCATTAGCATTTCCAGAGATAACATCATATAATCTAATAAATAATTCATCACAAACTAAAATATCAGGAATATCAGTTAATAATGGATCTATAAATATAAGTTTATCAAATGTAGTATTAAAGAATGTTATTCGCTATTTTCATACTGATAAAGTATTAACATATAAATTTAATAGTGGAGATATAGAAGAATATAGTTTAATAACAGCCTATTATAATACATCAGAATTAGTAGGAGATGGAAATGAAACAAAGGCTGTATTAACAACACCAGAAACAATTCAAACAACAATTTCAACGACAACTAATAAAACGGATCAATCAATTATTTTAATTGCAAGGAATATAAATAAAAATAACAATAAAGTAGAAGTACCAATATCATTACAGATGATAATTGATAAATTATCGATTGATTTAATGAATCAATATAAATATGATGGTACGAATGCAACAGCCAATACAATTTTTAGTACAGGTAAAAGAATGAAAACATCAATACAACCATATAAATCAAATATATCAATAGCATCAACCGGTCGACAGGATTTATTATTAACATTTGTAAGGCAGCGATCACAATATAATGACGAAGTAGAAATAAATAAGGAGTTTGTGCAAGAAGGATGTAATGATTTACAGGTAGTAAATGGTATATTTATTACAGCTGGATATATAAAGAATGATAATCGTGTAGGATATTTAGATTATAGAACTATAAATAGTGCATATCCAGATTATTCAGGTATAACAAATAATTCAGAGAGAACATATAATTCAGAACAGGTTCCAAATTACAGATGGGCAGTATTTAGTTGGAATATTGAAAATGCAAGATTAAACAGATTAGAATTTACAGTGAATGGATTACAATCTGGTACATCATCAACAATAATAAGTCGATTAAATGATGCAGCAGGTACAATAGTAACAAATACAGGTGATAAGTTATTATTATATTATCGTATAGAGAATCCTAATGTAAGTGCAGGTAATCCATCAAATGAATTAGATTCACAGACGAATGGATTTGGAGTATCATCTGTATGGATAAATGCAAATAGTACATTTAATAATCAAAATTTTGGAACATTTATGGCAAGAGAGGCATATTCAGGATTATTAGGTGGAATTACATCATCTACTGATATACAAGTTACAAACAATGTATCAACAACAGATTTAAAGTATAATGTAACAACGCTATCAATTGATTTAGGGTTAAGTGCAACATTAAAAGTGTATGCAATGATAGGCCTTCCGATGAATGCAGATATAGGATTTATGGATATAAAATGTAAAGCCTACTATGTATAATAAATACAACTAATACAACTAATACAATATAAATAGCTGAATGAATAATTAATACAATTAAAAATAATTATAAATATAATGAGATAAATATGATATTTATAATTAAATTAGTATAAATAGAATATGTCGTATATTCCTGATACGTCATTTGAGACGAAGACTGTTTTATCAGGTTCATATTCATCTGAAATAGTTAATATTTCAACAGCAGATGATTATTATACTTTGATGAATAGTACTGACCCTACAGTATTAAATAAACAATATAAATTGCTTCAAAATATTCAAATAAGTAATGTAAAATCAATAGGTACATTGGCAAATCCATTTACAGGTGGATTTGATGGTAATAATAAGAAAATAACAATATTATCACTTGATTCAACTACAAATACATTATTTAGAGGTATAATTGGAGTAATTGGTGGAAATACGAATTATATTAAAAATATTAATTTAGTTATTAATGATGTTACAAATATGCGTATAACTACTCCTGATAGTTGGATAGAATGTGGATGTATAGCAGGTTCAAGTCTAAGTTCAAACTTAATAATAGATAATTGCAGTGTATTATTAAATAATTTATATATTAATCCATATAGTGCTAATTTTGGTACACGTGCAGGTATTATAATAGGTTATGGGTTAAATACAACTATTAGTAATTGTAATGTAGAATGGAAATTATATGGTGGTTTTTTTGCGAATAGTATGTATAATTCATTAACTACATTATCAAAGTATGCATCAACTGGTATTATAATGGGTGAAGGTATTAATTGTACAATAAATAATGTTAATATTATAATACCATCATTTGAAGTAGTTGGTATAACATTTTTTGGATATATATGTGGTAGAATAAAAAATTCATCGATAAGTAATTGTAATATAGTAGCAAATTTTGGAGCTAGATATATTAGTTATTTTGGTATATTAGGTTCTCTAGTAGGCGTATTAGTATCTACTAATGTAAGTAATTTTAAATTAATAACAAGTAATTTATCTATGATTACAAGTGATGGTACTGGTGAAATATCAAGTTATAAATTAGTAGCAGGTGGATTAATAGGATATTTAGCGCAAAATACTGGTAAGACTATTACAAACTGCTTTGTAGTATCCAGATATGATCAAGGTTCAACAATAAGAGGTTATTATTCATCACAGTTTATAACAATGTCTGATGAAAATATTGGTACAATTCAAAATTGTTTTCTATATATACCAAGTATAACAACTGTAACTGTGTCAGGTTCTCAATATAATATATATTCACTATCTGCTGCAATTCAGGCAATAAGTGGTAGTTCAAATAGTAATAATATTAGAGTATTTGTAACATCTGAAATTGATGCAGTGTCAACAATAATTCAAGGAATAAATACAGTAATAAATAAAACATTGGATATTTATTATTATCTGAAAGCATTTTATTATACAGGGTATGCACAAATAGTAAATTTATTAAAACAAGCAGATGGTACAAGTTATAGTACTTTTATAATTAATGCTGCAAATGGTATAGTACAAGCAAGAGGGGAAGCATTTATAACAGTACCAGTAACATATGCAGATATAAAAGGGTTATTATCAAATAATTTAGCAGAATCTGAATATAAAGATAGTGATACGTTACCAATACACTATTCAGTAATTAATAATAGTAATAGAGTATATATTCAAAATGGCCCAACAGCTGAAACAGTAATGCAAAATACAATATTGCCATATTCTAGTATTAGTAAACTATATTTTCCAGGAGATTATGAAAAAGCAATAGAAATATCTGAAAATGGTATAACATATAATGGTACAACATATGGAGTGGGTGATATTATATATATTAGAAATAATGAATACAGTAATTATGAATATATAACAATTAAAGGATTAGGAAAAGGAATAGCATATGTATATTATGGTATACAAGATAAAATAGGAACAATAACAAATAATTTTGATGTATACAATATAAGAAGATTAATAACTACACAATTATCATTAAACCCTGTAGATGATATAGTAGAGATAAGTACATTAGCAGGTTTAAAAACACTATTATGGTCAAATGATCCTGTAATATTAAATAAAAACTATAAATTAATGGCAGATATAACTATAACAAATGCATATGATTATCAGTCTATAGGTAATACATATTATCCATTTACAGGTTCATTTGATGGTAATGGATATACTATAACAAATAATGTAACAACCAAACATTTTGCATTATTTAATGTAGTAGGTGGAGATAGATCAAGTTTATTAGATACAGATAATAGAAAATATATTAAGAATATTAAGTATATAGTAAATGGCTGTAGTTATCACAATTATATAGTAGAAAATGAAAATATAATATTTGGAACATTAATTAATTCCTGTCAGGCAAAAAGTATAATAATTGAAAATTGTAATGTATATATGAAAGGATATTATACACTAAGGTTAGATAAAATTAATAGATGTGTAGTAGGTATGTTAATAGGTTATACAAATGAAGCAAAAGTGCAAAATTGTAATGTGTTTTGTGAAAGAAATGAATTATCATTTAATAAAAATAAAACACCAGTATATATTAATGTATTTGGCAGTTTAATAGGATATAGTAATGCATCTATAATTCAAAATAATAATGTAGTATATAGAAGTATAACAATAAATCCATATTATGTATTATCATATTTAACAGTAACAGGTGGATTAATAGGATATTCTAGAAATGATACAATTATGAATTGTTTACATTATAATACAGAATATTTAATAATACAATATGTACATACAAATGGATATTATGGTGGTATAATAGGATATTTAGAAGGTACTACAATATCAAATTGTTATTATGTAGGAGAATCAAGAATATATGGGTTTGATTCTGGAAAAACAAATCCAAATGAGATAATAGGTGGTGTATTTGGATATATTAATAAGAATACTGTAACAAATACAAACTTTAATATTCAAAAATGTTTAGCATTTTACTATAAAGGGGTTACAGATGTGCGTTGGTGTAATACATTATCAATAGTAATAGGTGAATCTCCAAATATATCAGGGTCTACAATTCAGGATTGTTATAGTATATTTAGATACCCAATAGAAACAAATACAGTACCAAATATATATTCTAAAACATCGTCAAACAATTTAACATTTAATACAAGAGTATCATCTAATGTAATAACAAATAATACTGCAACTGATAATACTGTAATATCAACATTTTTAACAAATTTACAATTAGAATCAAATATTACATATGCATGGCTAATATTATATATAAATCAGATATTTGGAGTAGCAACGACAACTGATTTTACACTTCAGATATTAAATAATATAAATACACAAAATTCAATAGTAACTAAAAATATAGTATTTGAGCAAGTTAAAGCTAAACCAAATGGTATTATATCAACAACATATAGTAATATAAAATCATCATTATTGTACAAAGAATCATCTGAAGATATAGATACAACGCAGGTAAGATTAGTAACATCAGATTATACATCATTTGAGCCATATAGAACATATTTGATATTAACAAAAACAGACAATAATACAATAACTATAACTATAAATGGTAATACTACAACTATTACAACAAATGGTAATAAAATAATTAAGAATGGGACTGAATATAATATAGGTGATATAATACCTGGCCCACCAACAATTAAAGCAAAGGGTATAGGTAGTTTATATATTTATACAGCAATACCTAATACAATTACAACACAAGTTCCAGTAACAAATAATAATATAATACCAGCTGATGATGGATTACAATTATGGTTAGATGCAAGTGATGATACAAAGATAGTAACTACAGCAAATAGAACGGTAGGATTAGAATCATATCCAATAGTAGATGCGTGGTTGGATAAATCAGGAAAGAATAATCACGCAGTAGTTGCAGTGGATAGATCAGCACCTATATATATAGATATATCTCAACCAAAGTTTGAAAATTTATCAGTAGACTATGTAGTAAATTTAAGTAATTTTCCAGTAGGATTATTAGATTCTAAGAATGCAATACTAGTAAGAGGTTATGAAACGGGTACAATAGATACATTAATATCACAGTTATCAGTTTCAAATAATTTAGGATTTTTTGCATTAGTAAAGAAAGTAGGAGATGGTTCAATATTTGGTTCGCCATATAATTCTAATATGCAGATATCATCTGGGTTATTATATGGATCATTTACTGCAAGTGATAATAGTTATATAAATGTAACAGTAGCAGATAATAATTCAACGAATATAATTTCAACTAATAATGTTGATAGTGCTACATTATTAGAGCATTATACAACAACAAATAATACATTTGTAACAAAAATAAATGGTACACAAGTAGGTACTCCTGCAACATTATATTCAAATACAATAAATTTTATAAATGGATTAGCATTTACAGGTAAATATTCAAATAATGCAACAGCATCATCATTAATCTTTGAAATATTAATATATAATAGAATATTAACACCAGAAGAAATACAAAAAATAGAAGGTCATATATTATGGAAATGGGGTTTAGAATCAAAATTACCATCAGATCATCCATATAAATCTGCAGCGCCTACTGCACCTGCACCTGAAGAGCCTGATCCAACATATAATTTTGGACCATTATCACAAAATGGGATGGCGTTATGGTTAGATTCAAATGATGATCAAACATTAGTATTTGACACAAATAAAAGGCAAATTGGTAATGCCCAGTATGATGTTGTTATAAAATGGAAAGATAAATCTGGAAATAAAAAACATGCTGTACCAAATAGTATAAATTCTGCCCCAATTTACTTACCGCAAGTAACATATAATTTTGTAACATCAGCAGACGATACTTATATGCCAGGTGTAGGGTATTATAATAGTAATAATAATTTATTATCAAATCGTCCAACATTGGCATTTAGAGGCAGAGAATATGGTGGTGCACAGATTATACCTTCAAAGATAGATAAATTAATTGCACCAATTGAAGTAAATAATTATATGTCATTTTTTGCAGTAGTTAAAAAGTTTTCAGATGGTTGTATATTTGGTAGTGGTAATTTAGATGGAGGAAGTTCATATCCAAATATGGTAATAACATATTCATATGATTATGGTTCAATAACAGATATAAATGGTAATGCATTAGGATCAGGTATAGCTACATCATATCAGGGTGTACACTTTACAAATCCAACATTAATAGAGCATTATAACTATACAGAATCAGTTGGATCAAATGGATATTTTAGAACAAAAGTAAATGCATCAAATACAGATATTTTTAATAAAACAATATCAAGTACAACACAATTTATTTCTAATTTACAAATGGTAGGGCGTAATAATGAAATAGCAACATCATTTATAAAAGAAGTTATAATTTATAATAGGCTTTTAACACAACAAGAAATTCAAACAATAGAAGGATATTTAATGTGGAAATGGGGTATAAATAGTTTAATGCCTGTAACACATCCATATTATGCATCTCCTCCTACGCCAACTACATATGATTTCTCATCAATATCTATACCAACAGAACCACAAGCACCTTCAACAACGATAAATTATTATACTATACTTAATGAAGGTACATTAAATGGTAAAATGTATTTTTGGTTAGATGCAGATGATGCAACAAGAATGTACACACCATATAGTAGAACAATACCAGGTTCATCATTAAGTTACCAAGTTATAACGAAATTATTTGACAAATCTGGTAAAAATCATCATGCATCAATACATGGGACTTCAACAGGTCCAATATATTTATCAAGTATAGTACAAGATTTTGTTAATGCTGCTACAAACATATATATACCAGGATTAAATGCATTTACTATAATAAAAAATAAACCAGCACTCTTATTTAGACATGCAGCATATAATGATTTTGATTCATTAATTGCAAAATGGCAGACAGAAAGAGTATTTAATGAGGATTTAGGTGAAGAACAAGATGCGCAACGATTTTTTTGTGCATTTATAGTATTTCAAAAAGTAGATGATGGCGCACCACTCTTCTCATTAACAGATTATAATAATAATTATAGTGGATATCAAATATCAGGAGGAGATATGTATGGTAAAATTGGAGAGTATGGTGATGATTGGACAAATGGATCAGTAAGTATTAACGATGATTTATATATGTCTAATCCAATATTATTAGAATATTTTATATCAGAAGATACAGATCTATCAACTGAAACACAAAAATACTATAAATATATACGTAGATTAAATGGAGGTGCATTTGAATCAATATTACCTCAAGGGCAATTTTTTGATCTATTTAAAAATGGTATTAAAATAAATGAAAATGATAATGTATTAATGCATGAAATATTAATATATAATACACCTATGACACAAGTTCAAGTTGAAAAGATAGAAGGATATTTAGCTCATAAATGGAATATTAATTCATTATTACCATCTAATCATCGTTATAAGGCACAAAGCCCATTGGGTGGAAGTGGTGGAAGTGGAGGAAGTGGAGGAGGTGGTGGAGGACCAATTACAGAAACATTTGATGGTACTGGTACTGGAGTTGGACCATCTTTAACAATTGCAATTGATAATACTGCAACAACAATAGCGTCCTTTAAAGTAACAGCAGATATTACTTCTGCAGGTGCAACGGCTGCGTCTAAAATAAAAGTTTATGGATTTGTTTGGAAAGCAATAACAGATAGTACAGAATTAAAATATAATTTACTCTCAAATAGTAGAACATTAACACAAGTAGCAGCAGATATAACATATAATTTTGCAATAACACCTGATTTTGAGAAAACAGTAACAGGATTAGAAGCAAATACATCATATACTGTAGCAGCATACGCAATCAATAGTGATAATGTAATAACATATACAACACCATTAATTATAACAACATTAGGAGAATGCCCAACAGCCCCAATTGAGCCACCTCCTGTAAATTATGATAATTTAACAATACAAGGGTCGCAGCCTGTAGCAATAACAAATGATGATAAAATTGTAACATTATTTAAGAAATTTCAAGGCTATCCTAATACAAGTAAAAATATTGGATTAAACGCAGAATATGCAGCAAATGCATTACCATTAACCTTTCCAAGCCAAGTAGCAACTCAAGTAGTACCATCATTAGGAATACCATCGACAAATAAAATAGATAATGGTGAACCAGATACATTAGTATTTACATCAGAATTATTTGCAGGTGGCGGTAGACATGTATGGAATGCAAATTGTCATATAGCATATTATTCAAAAATTGTACTTACGCCAACTACACAGAATCCAGGACAATGTTTCTATATACATTCGAAACAGAAGAATTTTTTAACAAATGCCTTGTTACCTACAATGTCTAATGATGAAAATAAATATAATATAACTGTAGAAAAGAATATAGGTACTCGACAATCACCAAATTGGGTAATTCTACAACCAGATTATTATGTAATAGATAAGGATGTAGGATTATTAACAATCTATGAGGCAAACTCTGTAATAAATGGGACAAATCCACCTCGTATTTCATTTTGGAGATATGAAGGGTTAACATTGAATACGCCAGGTGCAATTTTAGGAGGAGATATTCCATCAGGTGCATTATTATTCAAGGATTCAACTGGAAAAGTAAGTGGTACCAACTCATTTCAAGTAGTATTAGATCAATTAAAAACAGAGTTTCGTATTCAGGGTCAAATGACTGTAACAGGTGTAGTAGATCCTTTGGGTGTAACATTTGATCCAACATCAAAGAATCCAATGGATCCAACAGATCCACTTTACGATACATGTTTATGGTATTCAAGAGAGAATAGTAAGTTTTATTTTGGAGATAAGATATTATTTATGTATGATGATATACCTGAAAATGAGAATTATTCTGGACCGACTGGTCCAACTGGATTTACTGGTATACACGGGACACAAGGTGCACAAGGATTTACTGGATCAAATGGTTTACAAGGTGTACAAGGATTTACTGGACCAACAGGGCAAAGAGGTATAGATGGTATTGCAGGGTCACAAGGGTTTACAGGTACACAAGGGGCACAAGGATTTACAGGTCCAATGGGTCCACCTGGCCCTGCAGGATCTGGAGGAGGTGGAAGTTTAGGAGATGTAGCTGGAACAGATATATATCTTAATATACAAGCAAGTGATGGAACATTTAATTCTTCAAATTCAATAACACTTTTTCAATCAGCAAATGAAATTATACCTGCAAAAGGTATAACATATGATCAAAATGGTAATATTACAATAAGTGAAACTGGGACATATGAAATTAATATTATTATTGATGTACAATTAAGGCAAGCGGCAGGAACTCCTGTGATTGATTTTGATTTTTATATTAATAACCAATTTATTAAAACATATACAAAAAGAGTAGGATATGCTATATCTGGTGTAATTTCATCAACATTACAAATTGCTACAATATTAGATATTGATCAAAATGATATAATCCGCATAGATACAAAATTACCTAATCCAACTAGTACTACATTTTTTACTCAAAATTTTTATGCAC
>JACCDH011067302.1_pt1 | contig 15443 bp, 18 predicted proteins | sample 7442481 | NCBI WGS metagenome assembly JACCDH01 (sample SAMN15323433, study PRJNA562643) | freshwater metagenome | isolation source: river surface water | place: USA:Blue River Watershed | collected 2017-08-15
AGGAGCTTGCACAGCGGGGGAGAACTGCCCTGGTGTTTAGATCTAGAGACGGTTTAGACGAACTATCGGTCACGGCCCCAACCCAGATTTGGCAGGTTTCTGGCGGTGAAGTTCAAGAATTCATGTCACAAAAGTTCGTAAACCCAGAGATCACGCTCGCGCAGCTAATTGGCGGAGATGCCAAGCACAACGCCGAGGTAGCAGCAGCGTTATTCTCAGGCGACATCAGTGGCAACCTAGCAGCGGTAAAGGAAGTTGTGCTGCTAAACAGCGCTGCAGGAATCACTGCCCACCAGTTGGCAAAGAATCCGGACTTGGCGACTCAGTCCATTGAAGATCGACTACAGGCCGGATTCGAGTTGGCCAAAGCAGCGCTCGAGTCCGGTGCAGCACACCAAAAACTTGTGCAGTGGTCACACGCCACTCAAGTGAAGTAACTAAAACCAAAGCCCAAGAGGGGTGGAGCAAATAAACATTACTTGACATAATGTTTATTATCGGCGTTAAGAACCTTGAATTGGCGGGGCTGGAGGATCCTGGTGTCCATAGCGTTCGATGAGCAACTCAATTGCTCCCTCAGGCCTGAGCCACAGCTGTTCGGAGACAATCTCGCCGACCGAAACCCAACGGTGCAAAACTGTGTCGCGGTGTTCGTTCTCGGTCCAAAACTCTGAGCTTGGCTCGAAGCGCTCGGAAACTTGTAATTCGAAAAAATGAGCCTCGCCGGTGTCGTGGAATCTCAGATCATCCATCTGGTGCCAAAGCGTCGCGATGGCTTGAAAGTCGGTCTCGGCGAACCGCCTTCCGGTTTCCTCGAAAACCTCTCGAACCATTCCGGCCAACGGCTCTTCATTGAGTTCCAGGCCTCCGCCTGGAAACACCCACTGCGGTGGCAGATCGGTTCCTGGGTCAAAGTGCGAGAGAAAGAGCAGTAACTTTCCCGCTGGATCCAATATCACTGCTCTGGTGGAGACGCGGTGACGCTCCGTCACAGCTTGCCTTTGCTGTCAACCAACTTGAACAACCGAAGTCCGAGCTGGTTGAGGTAGCCGATGGTGAAAGCAAAAATCAGCGTTCCCTCGCGCACCTGCCCGCCCAGCAGGAAGCCCACCGTCACCACGATGATCTCAATGATTGATCTTGCCTGCCAAAAGGGCAGTTTAAGGCGCTGCGCAATGCCGGTGTTTAGGCCATCTCTGGGGCCTTTACCCATGCCACAAGAGATGTATAGACCGGTTGCGAATGAAATGACAATTAGGCCGAGGATAAACAACCCAAGTTGTGCAAGATATCCATCTAGCTTTGGCATTAGCGGTAGCCAGAAGTCAGCAAAGACTCCTAAGAGCACGGCATTCATGATTGACCCAATACCCGGCTTTACCTTGAGTGGAATCCATGCCAGCAGCACCATGACGCTAACGGCAATCGTTGACTGACCAAAAGTCAAGCCGGTTTGCTTTGAAATGCCCTGCGCGAGCACATCCCAAGGCGCAAGGCCAATTGATGCATGCACCATCATGGCGATACCGATACCGTAAACAAACAGCCCGAGGTTCAGCTTTAGAAAGCGAAACACGAAATTAGACTGGTCCACGGCTAAAGATTAGGGGCAGTCGTGTCAGATTTCAGCACTAAGAGCTATTTCGCCACCAAGCGCCCGCAGTTATTGGCCCATCGGGGCCTGAGTCAGCACAGAGGTGACATCGACGAAAACTCGATTGCAGCGTTTGAAGAGGCACTTAAGCACGGGGCAACCCACATTGAATCAGATGTTCACGCCACCAAAGATGGTGTCGCGGTGTTGTTTCACGACGATGATCTCGAGCGGGTTGCCGGACTCCCCCTCAAAATCAGTGAACTCACCTTCTCGGAACTCTCGCAACTCTCCCTTAGTAACGGCTCCAAAGTTCCTAGCTTGAGTCAAGTTTTAGAGCACTTCCCGCAACTTCGCCTAAATCTAGATGTCAAAGCCCAGGCCGGCTGTGAGGCCACCGCAAAGGTAATAAACCAACTCCAGGTTCACGATCGGGTGCTGGTCTCGAGCTTCTCGCGGGCTAGAAAACTTGCCACCTTGAAGCTTCTTTCAAAGCCAGTGGCAACCAGCGCCTCGAGCATCGAAGTGCTCGGCCTTTGGCTGACTCACCTGCTGTTTGGTTTGGGATTTGGGGCTATAGCCAAAAACTTTGATGCCATTCAGATTCCTCGCCGAGTCGGTCTAATCAGGCTGGACACAGTGCGCTTTATTGCCAGGGCCAGACGCCGCAATCTCGAGGTGCACTTTTGGACTATCAATGATCCGGCCGAGGGAAGAGCCCTGATCGCGCGGGGTGCAACCGGGATTGTCTCAGATCGAGTTGACCTGTTTCATTTCTGAGCGGTTCCTGTGAATCGCTTGATTTAGGAATTACCCTCGCAGGCGGTTAGTTGGGCTGTGCATGGCTGAATCAATGCGCGGTATGAGACTGGGTTCCCAATCACTTGAGAGTGATCGGGGTGTTGAGCTTGCAAGCCGACAGAGCTGCGAATTTCGCTGCCAGGTCGGACACACCTTCTCCGTGGTGTTTTCGGCGGAAGCCGAACTTCCTCAGACCTGGGAATGTTCTGAGTGTGGCGCAATTGCGATTCGCCTCGAAGCTGGCGTTGAAATTGAGGTGACCGGCCTGCAGCTTGAAGAGAAGCGTTCGCACTACGACATGGTACTGGAGCGTCGCACTCGTGACGAGCTAGAAGAGCTGCTGGCTGAGGTACTCGCGGAGATGCGTGAGCGCCGCTCACGCGGTCGCCTTACCGCCTAAGTAGCCGCTCAAATCCCCACTTGGTGGCAAGCGCAAAGGCCTCAAGGACAATTGCCGATGTCATCTTGCTTGCTCCGTTTTCGCGCTCCACAAACTGAATCGGAACTTCAATAATCGGCTTCTTAAGGGATAAAACATTCTTCGTCATCTCAACTTGAAATCCATATCCCTGAGCTGCCACATTATTCAATGGCAATTCCCTCAGCAGCTCTGTGCCGTAAACCCGAAAGCCGGCCGTTAGGTCACCCAGGTTAGAACCCAGCATTTTTGCGGCGTAAAAATTACCAAACCTCGATATTGCCTTGCGAAACCAAGGCCAGTTGTGTACCGCTCCCCCAGGTATCCAACGCGATCCGATTACCAGAGTGTCAGCGCCTGCTTTAGAGATTAGTGTTGGCAAGTCTTCCGAACGATGGCTGCCATCGGCATCCATCTGAACCAGCAGGTCAAAGCCATTTTCCAAACCCCAGGCAATGCCAGCGAGGTAGGCCTTACCGAGCCCTTGCTTGCCAGCTCGATGTAGCACGAAAGTTTTTGGACGCTCCTGGCTGATTCGGTCGGCAAGTTGCCCGGTGCCATCCGGGCTGTTGTCATCGATAATCAGCAACTCAACGGTCGGGTTGTGCTTGAAAAGCTCAGCTACCGACCGCTCCAAGGTTTCAATTTCGTTGAAGGTCGGCATCATGACTAGGATGTTCATTTTTTGCGCCTAAACCCGAAGGCCAAAAAGCCCACTGCCACGGCCGCATTGAGGCCATCAAACCAAAGACCAAGCCCAGTCGCCGGAGTGTTTCCCTTGATCAGCGGAACATTTTGAATCATGGCATCTGCGGTGTACCAGGTCAGCTCATCAAGCACCGAACCATCTGGCAGGTAGATTGCGCTCAGGCCCACCGTTGAAATATTCACTACTGCACGGCCAGTCTCAATCGCCCTAAGTCTTGCAATGGCGGCCTGCTGGAAAGTCTCGTCGCTGTAGCCAAAGTCGGCGTTATTAGTCTGTGACAGGATCACCTCTGCGCCTTCTATTGCCAGTCCGCGAGGGATGTCATCGGCTGCGATTTCAAAACAAATCAAACTTCCGACGGTGAATTTCTCATTGGTGAAGATTCCATCCCGACTACCAAACGAATAACCCCTGGGAACAAGATCAATTAGGTCGGGTGCAAGGCTTCGCCAAAAGGCGCGATCTGGCACATATTCGGCAAATGGCACCGGGCGTTTCTTGTCGTAGTAGTCGGTTGGCCCCTCCCCTGGTTCCCAGAAGATGGTTGAGTTGTAGACATCTTCACCTCGGGATGTAATGGTTCCGAAGGTGATTGGAGCTTCATACTGAGCGATTAGGGCTTCAATCTCAGCCCTGGCCAGTGCGGAATCAAGTGGTGAGACGTCAGAGGCGTTTTCGGGCCAAACAATCAAGTCGAGTTTCTCGTCAGTTGGAATGCTGGCATAGCTGGCATCCAGATGGTTTTTCAGAATCGTGCCACGCTCTTGGTTGGAGAACAGTCCCGCAAGTGCATTCCCCTGCACCGCGGCGATACGAATCTCCCCCACCTGCTGTGTCCCGAGCCCAATCGGAGTAACCAGCGGAACTGCTACCAGCGCTATTGCGATAGTCGCCATCGGAATCAACGTTTCAGCTTTGCGCTTTCTGACCTCCAAGAACATAAGCGCCAGAAGAATGGAGATTAAAACCATCGCGAAGCTGATAAGTGATATGCCTCCCCACCAGGCGTACTTGGCAAACCAGCCATCCGCCTGAGTCATACCCAGTCGCGACCACGGGAAGCCACCATATGGGAAGTTTGACCCAAGCCACTCTCTGAGCGTCCAGATAGCAGATGCTGCAACTGCGAATGAAATCAGCCCCCAACCCTTGGGCTTGAATTTTTTATACAGCCAGGCAGTTGCCCCCGATCCGAGGGCAAAGTAAAGGGACATCAGGGTGCTAAGTGCAATCAGCGGCACCGGCCCCAAATACAGGGCCAACCACTCGATATGGGTGATGTAGTAGATCTGCCCGGCTAAAAACCCAAGCGCAGTTGCAGCCCAAAAGCCAAGCCCGCGGGTTGCAAGAAATAGCAGTCCCGGGATTAGCAGTGCGACAATCCAGACGCCCTCGGTTGGAAATGCGAACAACGCGAAGGCTGCACCAAAAACGGCCAGCGGAATTCTCCAAAGCAGTTGCATCATCACCAAAGAAGCCTAAAACCTAGACATAGTAGCTGTAGGCAACAATGCCACGTTTAACCTGATCCATGGCGTCGTAGGCGGTTTTGGCAACCTCTGGGTCGGCACCCTTTGAAATCTGATCCAACAGGTCAATCAGCTGTTTGGTCCACCTAATAAAGTCACCTGGCAAAAGTGCGGAGAGCTTCAACACGTCGTCCAAACGAGCGCCTGAAGCCCAGCGGTAGATTGCCCAAGACATTCCCAACTCCAATTGAGTCTCCTTGGGGAGTCGGTATTTGGTTTGCAGTTCGAGCAATTCCTCTTGAATGGCTTCGGTCTGAGCCAGCACCTCGGCAAAGTTGCCTTTGGGCAGCTTCGGTTCGTATTCGGCTTCGTCGCGGCGGCCTTCGTAAACCAGCGCGATGGCAAGCGCTGCCAGATTGGCGGGGTCTAGCTTGCTCCAGACTCCGCGGTTGAGGCATTCGGCAATGAGCAGGTCGCGTTCACCGTAAATCTTGGCTAGGCGTTGACCCTTGGCCGTGATCTCAAGATCGTCACCGTCCTCCAGCATGTAGTCCAGGTCGGTAAGCAATAGGCAAATGCGCTGGAAGGTCTTCGCCACCTGATTGGTCCGGCCCTCGATAGCGGCGATGGTGCCCTCTATCTCCTTGCGAAGTTTCTGATAGCGCTCTCCCCACCTGGCGTGAGCTTCACGGTCGGAACAACCGTGACATGGGTGAGCCCGCATCGCCTTTTTGAGGTCTGCGATCTCGTTATCAATTCTGCGCAGTGAGCGTGAGTTTCTAATATCCTTGCCGGCGCGGTGCTTGGCGCTGACTCCACTGCGCTCTAGGTCACTCAGCTCTCGACGCAGTGCCGAGTACTCAACAAAGTCACCGAGGTGACATTGCATCGCCTCTTCGTAACCCTCCAGCGACTCTTGCTTCTCGGAAATTGAGCGCGCTAGGCCAACCACCGATCGGTCAGCTTGGAACTGAGCGAATGATTTTTCCAGAATCTTGCTGGCACGATTTGCCCCAAAAGCAGCAGTTAGGTTCACTGCCATGTTGTAGGTCGGGCGGAAAGAACTATTCAGTGGATAGGTGCGCTTTGAGGCGAGACCGGCCACCACATTCGGGTCCAGTTGGGCGCCCCAGAGGATCACGCTGTGACCTTCGGTGTCAATTCCTCTTCTGCCCGCTCTACCGGTTAGCTGGGTGTACTCCCCCGGAGTAATTGCCACTCGAGATTCGCCATTGAACTTATCCAGTCGCTCAAGCACCACGGTCCTGGCTGGCATGTTGATTCCCAGCGCCAGGGTTTCGGTGGCGAAAACTACCTTGACTAGTTTTCGAAGGAAAAGTTCCTCAACAACTTCTTTGAAAGCTGGCAGCATTCCGGCGTGATGGGCGGCAAAGCCGCGCTCTAGCGAGGCCAGCCAGTCGAAGTAGCCAAGCGTGTCCAGATCTTCATCTTGAATTGAGGAGCAGCGGGCATCGACCAGCCGGCGAATCTCCTGCTGCTCTTCCTTGGTGGTAAGTCTTATGCCATAGCGTCGACAGGCCTCAACCGCCTTCTCACAGCCGGCTCGGGAGAAGATGAAAAAGATAGCCGGTAGTAGCTCGAGCTCCTCGAGTTCCAGCACGACATCGGGCTTCTCTAGTTTTGGAAATTGGTTGTTGTTCCGATTTCTATCCTGCGGCGAATACTGTTTGCCACCCCACTTGCCAGATCGCTTGATTGGGCCGCGTGCTCTGGCCTGGTGCTTTCGCAGCAGTTCCGGATTCACATTTCCCTTGTTGGAGCCAGATTCAAAAAGCTCTAGTAGCTCATCCCCTAGCAGCACATGCTGATGAAGCGGCACCGGACGGTGCTCAGAGACGATGATCTGGGTATTGCCGCGGACCTCGGCAAGCCAAGCGCCAAACTCCTCGGCATTAGAAACCGTGGCCGAAAGTGATACCACCTTGACGTCTTTCGGCAGGTGCAGGATTACCTCTTCCCAAACCGCTCCCCTGAACCTATCGGCTAGGTAGTGCACTTCGTCCATCACCACATAACCGAGGTCCCTAAGCGAAGTGGAGGTTGCGTAAATCATGTTGCGCAGCACCTCGGTGGTCATCACAACAATCTGAGCCTCTGAGTTGTTATTGGCATCACCGGTTAGTAGTCCAACCATGTCCTTGCCATACCTTGCAGCCAGCTCGGCAAACTTTTGGTTGCTCAGTGCCTTGATGGGAGTGGTGTAAAAGACCTTCTGCCCGCTTGCAACAGCCAGGTGAATGGCAAACTCGCCGACGATGGTCTTACCGGCGCCGGTAGGGGCGGCCACCAGCACATTAGAGCCACTCTCGAGTGCAATACAGGACTGCTCCTGGAAATCATCAAGCGGAAATTTTAGGGTTGCCGTGAAGCTGGAAAACTCTTTCCCTTTGGCTCGCGTTTTCGCTCGCTGATAGCGCTCAGATGGTGAGAGATCAGTCAACTTCGAGCTCTTCGCCAAGCAGCTTGGCATCGCGTCGGGCACGACGCTTATCGTTCAGAATCGCAATACCGACCGCGACGAAGTAGAGGGCAGAGAGCGGGCCCATTAGGAGGAACATCGACATTGGGTCAGCTGTTGGGGTGGCAAGCGCAGAAACACAGGCGATGATGAAGACCGCGAGGCGCCATCCCTTGAGGATTGCCATACCGGTGAGCAGGTTGGCGAAGTTCATGAGTACCAAAAGCACCGGCATTACGAAAGCAAGGCCAAAGACCAAGACAATGCGAATCGCAAACAGGATGTATTCGCTGGCGTTGATTACGTTGGAGCTGCCCTCGGGCGTGAAACCAATTAGCACGACCACAAAGGTCGGAAGTGACGTCCAGGCGATGTAGGCACCGGTCAGAAACAGTGGGACAGCGCTAAAAACAAACCCTAACGTGAAGCGGCGCTCGCGGGTCTTGAGTCCCGGAGATACAAATGCCCAGAGGTTGAAAAGCCAAAATGGCGCCGTGATTATCACGCCGAGGAAGATCGAAACCTGAATTCTTAGGTCGAACGCTGACACAACGGTGCCGAAGTTGACTACGGCCTCAATGCCCCTAGCCTCGGTAACTTCTAGCAGTGGAGCTTGCAGCAGCTTGAAAACAGGATCGAACAGGAACCAACCGATGACGGTACCAACTACTAAGAAGGCCGCCGACCAGGAAAGTCTGATTCGAAGCTCTCTGAGATGAGAGCCAAGGGACATGCGGCGCTCTTTATCTTTGCGCCCAAACATTAGCCTTGCTTCTGCTCACCTTCGGCAGTGGCATCGGCTTCAGCGGCAACTGCAGTCTCAGCAACTACGGCTGCCTCAGGCTTTGCCTCGGCAATCTTTGGCTTGCCATCGGTGCCAATCTCCTTCTTGAAGATTCGCATCGACTGAGCCATGCTCTTTGCCAAACCAGGAAGCTTAGGAGCTCCCCAAAGTAGCAAAACGATTGCCAGAATAATTACCCATTCCCAGCCCTGAAGTCTCATGAAGTTACCTCTTGTCCAAATTCATTTGGTTTAAACGTTCAATCAGTCTACGCCTTCGGTCTTCGGAAGAATCCCGCTTTGCCTTCTTCAGTTGCTCACGCTTTGCTAACACTTCAGTTAGGTCATCGACCGTATGGTTTTTGGCGGCTGTGAATTCCCGTTCAATTGGCTCGGAGAGTTGTTCCAGGTTGGCCTGCAGGGGCACACCAGCGGCTTGAAGAGCTCGAAGACTCAGTATCAGTCGGTATCCAACCAAGCCCAACCAGTAAAGGCTGCCAGCGATTGCCGCAGCGCCAAGAATCCAGGACCAACTCACTCTTCGGTTACCTGTTCGCCATCGAGGCTCTTGGCCGCAAAATCGCGCACCGCTTGGCGCGCAGACTCCGGAGCAATAACCTGCACCGCTCCCCCGTAGCGCACGACGTGCCTTGCGATGGCGGCAATGTTTCCAACTCGGATTGAGCCCTGAATCTTGCCGTCCTTCCTAGTCAAGTCTCCAGCAACTGGGAAGTTCCAGAAGATCTCACCCGCTTGATTGTCGGCAATTAGCTCAACTAGCTCGCCCTCTCCGGTGCCGTAGACCTCGTCCGGAATAACCTCTAGCTTGGCAGTCTCCGAGATCGGGGTCTTAGTGGCGGTCAAATTGGAAGTTCGCTCAATACGGAAGGTGCGCAGTCCCATTGCATCAAGGCAGAAACCTCGCAAATAGTGCTTGTTGCCAACCAGGTCAATCCTGAGCGGGTCAACCCTGCGGTGAGATTTCTTGTTCACCTGGTCGATGTAATCAAACTCCACCTGGGTCTGATTCAAAATGGCATCGCGCAGCAGTTCTAGTTCCTCGATGTCAATGGTCGGGTGAGCGACCACTCGGTTCACCACATCACCGCTTAGCGCTTTGCGCAATTGAGCCAGGTCTTTATTGCCCTTGAATTCATCCAGGCTGGCCAAATACTCAAGGCCGATGGCCAGAGAGGTCTGCTGGTAACGGCTGAGAGTTGGGGCTTGATCTAGGTTTGCTCCACCGGCCCAGAAGTCGATAATCCCCTCTTTGTAGGCATCGAAGTCTAGGTAAAAGTGAGATCTCGGTGAGGTTAGGTCTTCACTGTTAGTGATTGCGTAGGCAGCCTTTTGAATTGCCTTCTCACTAACTCCAAAGTGCTCAGCTAGCTCGGAAACCTTAATGCCACCGGTTTTTAGGACTAGACCGACCATGGCTAGCGCCAGATTGAATAGGCCATCGCCATCGATTTCTTGCTTAGGCATGCTGCTTCATCACCGCCTTGAGCGAGGCGCGAATTCTGCGCTTTAGCGACTCCGGCTCCAAGACTTCGACGTCGGATCCAAACTCCAAGAGGTCCTCGGCAAGTAGCGCCTCGTCCATAAAGTTCAGCCTTGCAATCCCTTCCGAATCTGGATTTAGGGCAAGTGCTGCCTCAGAGTCCGAGGCAACCTTGAGGGTCGCAAGATTTCCACGAACGAAATCGTTGAGTTCCTGCTCGGCCTGTTGCAGCTCTTGGCTGCTCAGTTTTTTGCTCTCGGCATCCAAAATTGAGACGTCTGAGACGATTCGGCGCAACAGGAAGTTCTTGGTCTGACCCTCGTGGACCGCGAGTAGTACCCACTGTCCCTCAATCTGCCTGAGGTGTTGTGGGGAAACAATTCGTTCCGATAGCGATCCGTCGGGCTTCTGATAGCGAAATGCCGCCTGCTTCTGATCTTCCATGGCCCGCGCTAAAGGTGCAAAGGCTGCGTGCCTAATCAGCAACCTCGGAGTAAACGGGGTTAGGTCAGTGTTGCTTGCTACCAGTCCAAGTGACTTTAGTTTGGTCAAACCGCTTTGAGCACTGCCCTCCAGTAGCTGATTGTTCCAGGCCTTGGCAGCAAGCTCCAAGAGCTGCAGCTTGGCGCTATCGAGCGTTAGATCTTTTGGCCACTGGAATGACTCTTTTGCGATTCGGTAGCGAGCGGTGTCGCCTTCGTCGAACCCAAAGTTATTCAGCACTTCAAGCTGAATACCGGCTTCCTTCAGGGATTTCTTGTCGCGCTCGAAAAGCCGATCCACGGCATCTTGGCTCTTAGCCTCTTGATAGCCAGGGACTGCACGGTAGATGTCTTGCTTGCTCAGACCTTTGATTTCCGTGCTGAGCAGGTAGCAGGTGAGCGTAAAAAGGCGCTCGGCGGGAGATTGCTTCACCACAAACCCCCGTTCCTGCTATTCCTTACCCAATACGTCAATAACAAAGATAAGGGTTGAGCCGGCAGGAATCGAGCCCTGAGCCTGGTCGCCGTATCCCAATTCCGGTGGAATCACTGCAACCACCTGAGAGCCAACCTTCACACCCTCCAGCGACTGGACAAAGCCCTGAATCACACTCTCTGCGGATACCTGGAAGGAAGCCGGTGCGAGGGTCTCCCAAGAGCTGTCGAACTGCTCACCCTCCCAAGTCCAACCCGAGTAGTGCACGATGACAGTGTCGCCGATGGCAATCTCTTCTCCGGCACCCTCGATTAGTACGCTGCGCTTGAATTCGCTAGGTGCATCGCCAACTGGAATCTGAATGCCAGGCTGGCCGTTCGGGGCCAGGATTACGGTTGGTAGACCGGCCTGAGCAGGCTTGGACTCTCCGCTAGCGCGCTGCAGGTAGGCGTCCACGACATCAAAGATAAAGATGATTGCGTCATCAGGCCCAATGCCTAGGCTCTCAACACCTTGACTCTGGTGGGCATTTTCAGCGTCGAATAGCACTGCAACTCGCGAGCCGACCTCCACACCGGTAAGTGCATTACAGAAATTTGGCATGCTGTCCACCAACAGGTCCTGAATGATGTAGTCCTCAGTGCCGAATTCGCTGCCCTGAAACTGCTCGCCGGTGTTGGCGTTGTAGCCGGTGAAGTGCAGTGCCACCCGCTGGTTTCCAACAATCTTGCCACCGGTACCGGCGCTAATGACCTTGGTCTCAATTCCAGTTCCGGTGAGCGGAGTTGGGAAAGTCGCGGTCGGCTGCTCGCCAAATGCGCCCTCCACTTTGATCTGATCAATCGCGTCGCCGCCCTTAAAGGTTTCGCAAGCTGCTTCGCTGCCGGCACTCATGGCTGCGTAGGAACCAGGCTCGGCAGCAGGCGCTGCGGAACATCCCGCAAGCAGCAAAAGTGGCACTAGGGCAAGTGGGGTGAATTTACGCAATTGGATTCTTTCTTTAGACAGGTCTAATTCTCTCGCTGGTTTGCTTCGTTGGTTACCTTGCGAACCGTTTTTCTTAGTTTTTTCTCGCTGATTGGTCTTTGTCCGATGGCATCTGGCAGCCAGATTTCAAAGTCTTCATCGGTGTATTCAGTCTTAGAGGCGCGCTTTGCCTTGAACTGCGGTAGCACGGTGCCGGGAGCCAGCCTGCGGGCAGAGAGTAAAAAGCCGGTGTGCCCAATCATGCGGTGGTCTGGCCTTACGGCAAGTCCTTCAACGTGCCAACCACGCACAATCGACTCCCAAGCCACCGGTGCGGTGAACTCGCCTTGGTCCTTGATTGCCTCGATGGTTCTCGAGAGCTGAGTCACTGTCGCGACATAGCAAATCAAGAGCCCACCGGGCTTCAACGCGGCTGCTACCTCAGCTATGCACTCCCAGGGGGCGAGCATGTCTAAAACGGCTCGATCCGCGCTGTGCGGGGCAATAACCTCTGGGAGTTTGTCCTGCAGATCGCCGATGGTGACCGTCCAGTTCTTCGGGGCACCACCGAGGTGGTTCTTTACGTTTGCCTGCGCAATCTGGGCAAATTCATCCCGTCTTTCAAACGAGTAGAGTTTGCCCTCTTGACCGATTGAGCGCAGCAGGTAGCTGGATAGGGCACCCGAACCAACGCCGGCCTCAATTACCGTGGCCCCGGGGAAGATATCTCCCTCCACGATGATTTGCCCGGCATCCTTGGGATAGACAATCGCGGCACCGCGCGGCATAGAGAGCACGTAGTCGGTCAATAGTGGCTTCAGCGCGAGGTATTCGACACCGCTTTGGTTGCTGATTACCGATCCGTCCGGCTGTCCGATGATGTCATCGTGCATCAGATCGCCCTTGTGGGTGCCAAAGCGCGCCCCAGCGACCAAGGTGATGGTGTTTAGCCGACCCTTTGGCCCAGTTAGTTGAACCCGGTCTCCCGCTTGAAAAGTGCTCACTTCAACCCTCGCAGTGCCGCTAGGTTCATATTCGTCAGGCTCTGGCGAATAACCCTGGTTCCAGTTGCCTCCAGGGGCATCAGATTCACAATTCCAAGCGGAAGGCAACCGGCTGCTTCCGCGGATTTCAAACCGGTCACCGAGTCTTCAATGGCGATGCAGTCTTGTGGCTCAAGTCCTAGAAGTGCTGCAGCCTTCTGATAAGGCTCTGGGTGGGGTTTGCCGTGTGTCACGTCATCGCCGGCGACAACAACATCAAACGCCTGGAACGGAATTGCCTCCGCTACCGCAAGCGCCATTCTGCGCATCGACATTGTTACCAGAGCGGTCTTGACGCCGGCCTGCTTGAGCTCCATCAGCAGCTCCAAGGCACCGGGTCGCCAAGGCAGTGAATGCTGAAGCTTTGAAATCACCGAGTCAGTCAGCCTGTCAATGATTTGCTGCGGAGTGAGATCTTTGATGTCAAGGCGATCTTTGAGGATTGCCGATGAGTCGTATAGGGACTTGCCGATTAGTTCGTGTCCGTGTTCCTGGGTCCAAACTTTGCCATAGTCCTCAGCCAGCGCAGACTCGCTCAGTAACCAATAGGGCTCTGAGTCAACTAGCGTGCCGTCCATATCCCACAGCACGGCTTTTGGGAAGGTCAATGTGGACATTGGCCTAAAGTCTAGTTGTGCTCTGAATTAGAGTTTGTAATTATCAAAAAAGGAGCGGCTTGCTAACTGGTCGAGTGTTACTGATTGCCTTCGAAGGTTGGAATGATGCGACCGAGGGTGCTTCTGGCGCACTCAAGGCTATTGCCCAGCAAATCGGCGCTCAGACCCTTGAGGCCGTTGACCCCGAGGACTATTACGACTTTCAGTTCTCTCGCCCAATGGTTGAGGTTGACGAGGAAGGCAACCGCACAATCTCCTGGCCAGGCGCCGAGTTTATGCAGGCCGATCGCGAGCACATCGACGAGAACCCGGCTTTAGATCGGTTATACCTTCTGATCGGCAGCGAGCCCTCGCGTCGTTGGCTGAGCTTCGCTGCGGAAATTTTAGAAATGGTTCAAGATCGCGAGATTGACTCCGTGATCATGCTAGGCTCCATGCTGGCCGATGTCCCCCACACCAGACCGATGCCAATCTTCAAGTCCAGCCAAAACGAGGCCTTTAGATTGCGCTTTGACTTGGAGCCATCTAGGTATGAGGGCCCAGTTGGAATTCTCTCGATCTTGGCGCAGGCCTTCGAAGCCGAGGGAATTCCAGTTCTTTCGCTTTGGGGTTCGGTTCCGCACTACGTTCACAACACCAGCAACCCAAAGGCGGCGCTGGGCTTTTTGGCGGAAATCACATCGCTAATTGGAATTGGATTTGAAACGACTGAGCTGGCCGATCTTGCCTTTGAGTGGGAGCGCTCGATTGATGATGTTGCCGAAGGCGATGAGGAGATGACCAGTTACGTTCTGCAATTGGAAGCAAACCGCGACCAGTTGGAGAGCGAACAGGCTTCCGGAGACGCGCTGGCTAGAGAATTTGAGCGCTACCTAAACGAGCGCAAAGACGGTGCCGGCGAAGGCTAAATCGCCCCGACACCCAATCCAATCAGCAGGAGTGCTCCAACCCCAACCCGCCAGATTACGAACGGCATGAAAGAACCTTTCGTTAGGTATTTCAAGAGCCATGCAATTACCGCGTAGCCGACTACAAAGCTCACCACGGTAGCGGCGATGGTCGCCAGCAGCAGATCTTGCGGGAGGTCTTGATAGGACTTGAGAAACTGATAACTGCCGGCCGCGATTACGGCTGGAATCGCGAGCAGGAAGCTGTATCTAGCTGCTGCCTCACGGGTAAACCCCATCATCAAACCAACCGTGATGCTGCCGCCGGACCTGGAGACCCCAGGAATCAAGGCCAGCGCTTGACCGAAACCAAAGGCCAGTCCCGACTTAAGATCCAGCTCTTGCATAGAGCGTTTTTTCGGGGCGAATCGATCGGCTACACCGAGCAAAATGCCAAAAACAATCAGCATCACGCCAATAATCCAGAGTTGTCGAAGTTGGTTTTCAATCAGGTCCTGGAACAAAAGACCCAGAACCACAATCGGAACTGTGCCAATGATGATTAGCCAACCCATCTTGGATTGACTGGATTGCTGCGAAAAAGGTTTTAGACCCTCGGTGAAGAAGGCCTTCAGAATCTCAACGATGGCCTTGAAGAAAAACACTATGACAGCAAGCTCGGTGCCGATTTGAATGGTCGCAATAAATGCTGTCAGTTCAGGCTTGGAGAGCTCACTCAGACCCATTAGCTCCTGAGCAATTTGCACGTGAGCGCTGGAGGAAATCGGCAGGAATTCGGTTAGGCCCTGAATGATCCCAAGCAGAATTGCTTCAAACGGACTCATTCATCCTCGGCAACGATCGGGAGATACTCCCCATAAACCGATTCCAAGACGTCTTCGTACTTCTCGAAGGTGAGCGCTATCTGATCGTAGGCCTCTTGAATTTCTTGGTCCGAACCAGGTCGCTTGCTGGCACAGGTGTCTAAGTGACGCTCCAGTGCTGCGATTAGTTGCCTCAGTGCCAGTGCTGGTTCTTCATGCATATTCCTTACGCTATCGCCCAATTACCGATTAGCCAAGAACCCAGCGATGGATTGCGTGGGAAGTTCGTGCTAGATTATTGGCTTGCTCGGCCTCGGTCGGGTGCATTGTCCGGGTGGCGGAATGGCAGACGCGCTAGCTTGAGGTGCTAGTCTCCGATAGGAGGTAGGGGTTCAAGTCCCCTTTCGGACACAATGTTTTTTCTTGGGTTTTCC
>JACCDH010788004.1_pt1 | contig 15442 bp, 10 predicted proteins | sample 7442481 | NCBI WGS metagenome assembly JACCDH01 (sample SAMN15323433, study PRJNA562643) | freshwater metagenome | isolation source: river surface water | place: USA:Blue River Watershed | collected 2017-08-15
AGGGTTCGAGCTCTTCGGGAGTAAAAGGAAAATCCTTTAGTTCAGAAGCAGAGAGCTTTGCGACACCACAGCCCCAGGCGTTCGATAGGCCGCCTCGCGCTAAGGAACCAGTTGCCACAAATCCCTCACCCACAATTTGATTAGATTTTTCGAAACCCTCAAAAACATGAGAATGGGTCGGCGTACGAAACTTAGGAGAGGAAGCTGCAGCGAAGTGAAGTGCATGAAAATCTCGTCCAAGCATCCAATCAGATTGGCCTGAGCTACTCGCGCGAGAGTGTAGATAAGAAGTCGCAGGAGGAGGGATTTTCGCTTCGCGCCCACCATCGACCATCAACACTTTGAGACCTGCCTCAAGCAAAGGAAAAGTAGCAGAAACACCAGCAGGACCGCTTCCTACAACGATGACGTCGAAATCAGGCGCAGCTTGGGTCATGCTTGATCCTCATCTATCGCTTTATGACCAAAAGGGTTTCTGATAAAAGGCGCAGCAAGCATTCGCAATAGGCGCCAGGAAGCCTCCTGTAAAACAGCAATTGCGATGTTGATGCTACTACTTAAAAATCCGTAGGACTGACCTAACCCCAGTAATCGTTTTGCTCCAAGGGTAGATGCCTCGGCAATGACAACAGCAGCATTTAAACGCCAGACAAATTCTTGAATGTCGGTGGACTTGGCCGTTTTAGATGTGTCAATCAAATGAAGAAGCGAAGTCCATCGTAAATAATAGGGTTTTAACTTTAGGGATCGACCATGACGTAGTAACTCAATACAGCGGACATATTTTCTTATCAGACCTTGTGTTGGACGCACCCCTAGTACATACCGTAATAAGCCATGGCCTTCCAGTGCCAGATCGCGCTTTATTGCGTAACCAGAACGATGCAATCCACTTTCTAGCATTCTTAACTTAATACCGAGTCGCTGTAAATCAGCTCGCGTCTCCATGGGTTTTAAGTCGAAAAGCGAATTCAGTCTCTCAAGTCCGAGCTTTGTTCTGAGATTGTGTCCAATCAAGCTGATCGCAAATCGTACCAGACCAACAGGTACTGGGACTGGTGTACGAAAGCGACGAACCCAGTAACGTTGAATTCCCCGCAGGAATCCGGTAAAGGAAACAGGCTGCTCAGCTCCGATGCTGAGTATGGCTGACTCAAGACCTTTCGTAGTCGCGCAGCTTAGAAGCGCTGCAACCAAATCATCAACATGAACAGGCTGGATTCGTGGGGCGGGTAAAAAAGCGGGATAGGCAGGTAGCTTGCGTACAAGAGTGGCTAGTACTCCAAAAAGACCGCTCTCAAAACCGCCGTAAACCTGGCCTGGACGTAAAACGTAGCCATTTGAAGCGATGGCAAGTTGTTCAATATGCCATTTCGTACGGCCATAATCTGTAGGCGCGTCTTCACGCGATACTTGGCTAGATACAAAAATAATGCGAGCATCCTGCTGGACAGCTGCTTGAAACAAGTACCGAGCGGCATTAATCTCTGCTTCTGGGTTCGAGGTGCTAGAAGAGGTGACTGCAGCGAGATGAAAAACCGCATCAAAACTTTCATCCAGCTTGAGAGGTTGCGGATTGGATAAATCAAATATTACTTTGGTTGAGGAGCGTCCCGTGGTAACAACTTGATGCCCACCCTCTTTAGCCGCGCGAACAAGTCGTTGGCCAATATATCCTGTTGCACCTGTAATAAGCAGCTTCATGAGACTCCTTAGTCAGCCCTGCCGAGCTGAGATTTTCAGGCAAGCATTTTTCGATAGACTTGAAGTGTGGCATCCGCACACGCCTGCCAAGTAAATTCCTTTGCGCGCGCCAGACCTCGTTGCTTGAGTATCAAGACAAGCTTTTGATCGTCAAGAACCTGTTGCATCGCTCGTGCAATCGCATCTACATCCAGCGGATTAAGCGTGATGGCCGCATCTCCAGTCACTTCTGGTAATGAAGTCGTATTCGACGTAATCACAGGTACGCTTGCAGCAAAGGCTTCAAGTACTGGCAAACCAAAGCCCTCGCCAAGCGAAGGAAAGACAAGAGCAGAGGCCAGTTTTAGCACAGGCAATAAATTTGCATCAGGAACATGTTCAAGCCAGCGCACTGCACCAGAGACAGAGTCTTCGTTAATGAGCTGCATGACTTCTTCGCATTTCCAGCCTTCTCGACCAATAATGACTAGTGGAGTGCGTAAACGTTCGACCGGACTCAAAGTACGATGCGCGCGGATTATGCTTTCAACGTTTTTCCGAGGCTGGAGCGTACCGACAGATATAAAAAAAGTCTCAGGTAACTGGTACAACTGACGAACACGTGCAAAATCCACACTGCTTACTTCTTTAAACCATCGCTCATCTACAGCTAATGGGATGACTGTGATTTTGTTCAGTGCGATACCAGTCCATTTAGACAGTTCATTTTTTGAATAATCCGAAATCGTAATGACTTCATCTGCCCAGTTTGCCGCTCTTTTCCATAAAAAGTTTTTGATGCCACGAAACTCACTGCGTGACCACTGAGGGTGCGAAAGAGGGATCGCATCCATCAAGGTCGCAACCATTGGCACGGGTTTGCAGCGTGGGACGTAGTGATCTGTTGCGTGAATTAAATCCACACGGGTGACTAAATCGCCCATACCAAAGAAATTAGTGCCTGTTGCAACGGATAAAGCTGTATTGACTGAGTAAGGACCGAACTGAACGCTATGGCCCATGTCAGAGGGAATCGCGGCTCGAAACGAGAAGGGGACCAACTCAACCTGAGGCTCAGAGACCATTCGCGACATGATTTCGCGCGTGTAGTTGCCGATGCCATCTAATCCGCCACCCGACAAACCATTGCACAGGGCGGTGACTCCAAAGCCAATGCGCATATCTAGGCCTTGTTGACGTTTGTTTCAGCAGCAATCATCCACGCGAGCGTTTCGCGTAAAGGGCGAGGGTGCCAGTCTGCAACAAAAGTTTCAAGCAGCGCCGGATCGCCCCCAAGCTGGAGAACTTCGTTGGCGCGCACAAAAACTGGATTGACGCACGCCTTGAGTTGATGACCAGTCAATTCGGATGCTAAAACTAATGCATCGCGCAAGGAGACCAGATTGCCCGAGCATACATTAACTGTTTGACCCACCGGTGCTGCTTCGATCAGCTTGCGATAAGCGTGCACCACATCACGCACATCATTGAACTCACGCCAGACATCCATATTGCCAAGTTCGATTGTGTCGCGCTTGTGAACAAAATGAGAAATGATCTTGGGGATTAAAAAGCTGTCGGACTGACCCACACCGGTATAGTTAAAAGGGCGAGCGATGACGACTGGAATGCGCGGGATCCAAATCCTGGCCATGTATTCCATTGCCAGTTTGCTGACGGCATAATCGTTGGCGGGATTTGTTGGGTTGAGTTCACTTAGCAAACCACTTTGCAGGTTACCGTAAACGTTTGCACTGCTTGCGAGTAGGACACATTTGAGTTTGTCAGCCACAGACGCGAGCGCTTCGAGCAAGTTTCGCGTTCCAACCAAATTGATATCGTAGAAAGCTTTCGGCTGTCCGTGACCTACAAATGCAATACCCGCAAGATGGATGACATATTGCGGTTGAATTGTCTGAACCGCTGCAAGGAGCGAGGCAGTATCAATCAGGTCTGCCTCTAAGGTCCGAGGCTCACCTGGTGTTGCGCTCCCAATCCCCCAGACCTCATAACCGTTTTGCTCTAGCTCGGTCGCCATGTGGCGACCGGTAAAGCCTTGCACGCCAGTAATAAGTACGCGCGTAGGTTCTGTGGTGCTCAGCGCGGTAGATGCAGCGGACATTTAGAAGGAGAATCCACGCTCATTGCGAGCCAGATCGGCAACGACCATCATGCGGCAAAGCTCTTCAAGCGTTGTGTGTGGCGCCCAGCCGAGTTTGGCTTTGGCTTTTTCGGGATTGCCGATTAGCAGCTCGACTTCGGCAGGACGGTAAAACTTTGGATTGATCTTGACCAGAGCTTTACCGGTCTTGGCGTCGAGGCCTTGTTCGGCCTCTGCGGTACCTTTCCAGTCGATTGCGATATCGGCAGCTTTGAAAGCCATCGTGACAAAGTCGCGCACTGTTTCAGTGCGATTAGTAGCCAGTACAAAAGTATCGGGTTCGTCAGCCTGTAGCATACGCCACATGCCTTCCACGTAGTCCTTGGCATAACCCCAATCACGTTTAGCATCCATGTTGCCCAATTCGAGTACATCGAGCTTTCCAAGTTTGATCTTAGCAACCGAGTCTGTAATTTTACGGGTCACGAACTCGCGGCCGCGCAATGGCGATTCGTGATTGAAGAGAATCCCGCTCGTACCGAAAATGCCATAACTTTCGCGGTAGTTGATTGTCATCCAGTGCGCATACAACTTGGCGACACCATAAGGACTGCGCGGATAGAAAGGGGTGCTTTCAATCTGGGGAATCGCCTGTACTTTGCCAAACATCTCGGACGTACTGGCCTGATAGAAGCGGATTTTAGGATTGACGATGCGGATAGCCTCGAGCAGGTTGACTGGACCAATGCCGGTAATGTCCGCAGTGGTCAGAGGCTGATCGAACGACACACCAACGAAACTTTGGGCGGCGAGGTTATAGACTTCGGTTGCTTGAGTTGCTTGAAGCAGGCGGATGCTGGAAGACAGGTCCGTCAAGTCATACTCGACTAGATGAAGTTTGGGGTGTTTTTCAATGCCTAGCTCTTCAATTCGCCAAAAATTGACTGAGCTTGTGCGGCGATAGGTGCCGTAAACCGTGTAACCCTTGGTCAGGAGCAGTTCTGACAGATAAGCACCGTCTTGTCCGGTGATGCCAGTGATTACTGCCACTTTTGAATTTGCTACGCCATTTGCCACGTCTAGCCCCATCGCACTAAGTAAAACCCCTATTATACTTGGAGAGTGACCGAAAATCCTTGCGTTGTACCCAATGTCCTATATAGATGCAGCCGCTTAAACGCCTGAAAATGCCTCCGTCCTTGTTATGATGGAGTTATTTGCTAAAAGAGCCAACCCAACTCCAAAACTCAATCATTCTTAAATTGTTGTCAAAATAAAGATTATTGGTTCTGGTAAACGATTGGCAAATGTTCCACTTTTTTGACGGTTGATCATGCAATTAATCCCCGTGATTCTCTCAGGTGGTGCCGGGACTCGCCTGTGGCCCGTATCGCGCGAGTTACATCCCAAGCCCTTTATCAGACTGTCCGACGGGCAAAGCCTGTTGCAAAAGTCGTTTTTGCGGGCAAAAGGCTTGCCTGGGGTAGCTGAGGTCCTGACCGTCACAAACCGGGATTTATTTTTTAAAACTGCAGATGAATATCGCGAAACCGGCGATATCCCCATGCCGCTTGGCTTCATACTCGAGTCCGAGGGACGCAACACGGCACCAGCCATTGCCGCAGCCGCACTGACCATCAGTAAAACCTATGGTCCAAAGGCAATCATGCTGTTTTTGACAGCGGATCATTTGATTGGCGACATCTCTGCTTTCACTGTCGCAGTCAAGCAAGCTGTCGAGCTCGCTGAGACAGGCAAAATCACTACTTTCGGAATTCGGCCAGAAGGCCCCGAGACAGGCTACGGCTACATTGAGGCGGATGGCACTCATGTGCGCCGCTTCGTTGAAAAGCCGGATTTGGAGACCGCTCAAGCCTACGTTGATAGCGGTAAATATCTCTGGAATTCAGGCATGTTTTGCATGACCGCAGAGACGGCCATGACAGAACTTAAAAAATATGCACCAGAGGTGCTTCAAGCCGTCGCGAACAGTCTGGAGGTGTCGCGCCGTGTAGAAGGAAAAGGTCAGTACCAGATTGAACTGGATGCAAAGACTTTTGCGCAGGCCGAAAGTATCTCGATCGATTTTGCGCTGATGGAAAAAACAAACCAGGCTGCAGTCGTCTCCTGCTCGATTGGCTGGAGCGACATTGGCTCCTGGAACGCTCTAGGGGATCTCGTCCCGCCAGATGCCCAAGGCAATAGTGTAGAAGGCGAGGCTTTTCTACATGATGTCAAAAATTGTTACATTCAGGCGGATAATCGTATCGTGGCGGCGGTGGGGGTCGAAAATCTGATTGTGATCGATACGCCGGATGCCTTGTTGATTGCGGATAAAAATCGCTCGCAAGACGTCAAACAGATTGTGGGCCAGTTAAAGAAAATCGGCCATGAAGCCTACCGCCTGCATCGCACGGTTCATCGCCCCTGGGGTACCTACACTGTGCTCGAAGAGGGTCCGAACTTTAAGATGAAGCGCATCGTCGTCAAGCCTGGCGCCTCGCTGTCATTGCAAATGCACCATCACCGCAGCGAGCATTGGATCGTGGTGGATGGCATGGCTAAAGTTGTCAATGGTGAACAAGATTTGCTCATCGCAACAAACGAATCGACCTTTATTCCTGCCGGACACAAGCACCGGCTTGAAAACCCGGGCAAGATTGATCTGGTTTTGATTGAAGTACAAAGCGGGCAGTATCTTGGCGAGGACGACATCGTGCGCTTCGAAGATCATTACGGTCGAGTTTAATTTGTAAAACACACATAAAAAGTCTGCTAAAACTGAAATGAAGGCCTAATGCAAATGTTCAAAGCCTTGTGGGCGTACCGCGGATTTATATTCGGTAGCGTCAGGCGTGAGTTCCAGGCCAAATATAGTAATTCTTTGCTTGGCTTCGCTTGGACAGTAATCAATCCATTAGCCATGATTGCTGTTTACACACTTGTTTTTTCGCAGATCATGCGAGCTAAGTTGCCAGGCATTGATAGCCAGTTCGCTTACAGCATTTATTTGTGTGCAGGCGTATTGACTTGGTCATTCTTTTCGGAAACTGTTAGCCGGGCGCAAAATGTTTTTTTAGAAAACGCTAATTTGCTCAAGAAAATCAGTTTTCCGAGACTATGTTTGCCGGTCATTGTCGTGGCCAATGCAAGTTTGAACTTTTCAATTATTTTTGGACTGTTCTCAATTTTTTTGATTATTTCCGGAAGTTTTCCCGGAATAGTCTACTTAGCCATTTTTCCAGTACTACTTGTCCAGGTGCTCTTTTCAGTCGGTTTAGGCATCACACTGGGTGTACTCAACGTTTTTTTTAGAGACGTAGGACAACTCTTCGGTGTCATTCTGCAGTTTTGGTTCTGGTTAACGCCGGTGGTGTACCCGATAAACATACTACCGGTGTCAGTAAGTGATGCCATGCGCTACAACCCGATGACAAACATTATTACTGCCTATCAAAAAATTCTAGTTAACGGTCAGTGGCCTGATTGGGCGTCATTATTGCCAGTCAGTGTGATTGCCATCTTGTTATGTTTTTGGGCAATGCACTTATTTCGCAAACACGCTGGTGAAATGGTGGATGAACTCTAATGGGCTCGATTACAGTTGCTCAATTAGGCAAAGCTTATAAACAGTACCCTAGTCGGTGGTCGCGCCTTGCAGAATGGCTCATCCCATTCAGTAAAAAGCGACATACGTTGAAATGGGTTCTTAAAGATTTGAACTTCAGTGTCAGCCCAGGCGAGGCAGTTGGCATTGTGGGGATCAATGGTGCAGGTAAAAGCACATTGCTCAAGATGATCACCGGCACGACTCAAGCCACGACGGGATCGGTATCTGTCAGTGGCAGTGTCGCGGCTTTGCTCGAGCTTGGAATGGGATTTCATCCTGATTTTACAGGCCGACAAAATGCCATCATGGCTGGTCAGTTGCTCGGCTACAGCCTTGAAGAGCTAGATAGGTTAATGCCTGAAATTGAATCTTTTGCAGAGATTGGTGACTACATCGATCAGCCTGTCAGAGTGTACTCAAGCGGTATGCAGATGCGATTGGCATTTAGTGTGGCAACAGCGCGTCGACCCGATATCTTAATTGTTGATGAGGCGCTTTCGGTTGGTGATACCTATTTTCAGCATAAGAGTTTTGACCGTATTCGAGCGTTCAATAAACTGGGCACGACATTGCTCATTGTGTCGCACGATAAAGGTGCAGTGCAAGGAATTTGCGATCGAGCAATTTTGCTTGACAGGGGACGACTCGCGATGGAGGGAGACCCTGAGGCAGTGATGGATTATTACAACGCCATGCTTGCAGAAAAAGGTAACCAAACTGTGCGTCAAGAGCTTTTGCCTGACGGGAAAGTAAAAACGATTTCTGGAACGGGTGAGGCGACAATTATTGAAGCGGTGCTTGTCAACGATCAAGACGAAATGATTGAGATCGTGGATGTTGGTCAATCTGTTCGAATTAAAGTCAAGGTCAGTATTAGCAAAGATATCCCCGAGGTGGTGCTTGGCTACATGATCAAAGATAGATTGGGTCAACCTATATTTGGCACCAACACACATCATTTGCAACAACCTAGTCAAAATCTCAAGTCTGGTGAAAACATTGACTTTATTTTGAGCTTTCCAGCCAATTTGGGTGAAGGCTCGTATTCTGTTGCTGTTGCTTTGCATACTGCTGATACACACGTTGCGAACAATTACGAATGGCGAGACCGTGCGATTGTGTTCAATGTAATCAATATCAATAAAGACCGGTTTGTGGGTGTAGCCTGGTTGCCGACCACGTTGGAGACACATCGATGAGTGTTGGTTTTTATAGAGCTTTTGAGGATGAGCATAGAGGCTCACGAGACCTTATCAAGGAAAGACAACGCGTCTATCTGCCATTTATCCAGCCATTAAAAGAGCTCTATCCGAACAGCGAAGCGATAGATTTGGGCTGTGGACGCGGTGAGTGGCTAGAGTTATTGATCGAGTCAGGGTTTCAAGCTCAGGGCGTTGATTTAGACGACGGCATGCTCGCTGTTTGTCGTGAGCGTGGTTTAACGGTACAAACAAAAGATGCGATTGCCGGCTTAAAGGAATGTGCCGATCAGAGTCAAGCGGTTGTTTCGGGGTTTCATCTTGCCGAGCATATACCTTTCGACGTGCTGCAAACCCTTGTGAGCGAAGCATTGCGTGTTTTGAAACCTGGCGGTGTCTTGATTCTTGAAACACCTAATCCAGAAAATATTGTTGTAGGAACAGCGAACTTTTATCTTGACCCGACACATAAGCAGCCTATTCCGCCATTGCTACTCTCTTTCCTTGCAGAACACTTGGGATTCTCGCGAGTAAAAGTGATTCGTCTGCAAGCTCCTGTCGATCTGGCTGTGGGTCGAAAGCTTTCAATACACGATGTGCTTGGCGGGGTGAGTCCTGACTATGCAATAGTTGCCCAAAAATCGGCGTCAGAGAATATTATCCGACAGATTAGTTCTGCTTTTGAGCCTGAGTATGGGGTCACGCTTGGCATGTTAGCGGGAGGATATGATCAGCAGATTGATGTCAAATTCGCAGATGCATTGGCCGCTGCAAATGCCGCATCGTCCGCTGCTGAGCGTGCTGCAGTTCTGGCTGAGCAAGCCATGAACAAAGCCATCTTCGCGGAAAATGCTTTGAATGCGATTTACCTTAGCACTTCTTGGCGCATTACTGCGCCTGTTCGCTGGGCTGGCAACCAGGTCAAGTTGTTGCGGGAGCGCGGCTTGATGGGACGTTTTCGCGATCTCGTTAAAAAAGTTTGCAAACCATTACTCATTTGTGCGATCAATTATTTTGATGCGCATCCTAATTTGCGTGCGAAGCACAGCGGAGCTTCTAGCAAGTTAAAAATATATGACAATTTGCGAGCTTTATATTTGAGCATTACATTCGTAGATAACTTGAATGCCGATACTGCAGAGGTCACAGATTCGCCCGAATCGCCATATTTGCCCGTGTTGATCTGCACGCGGCCAACGCCTCTAGCGCAGCATATCCATCATGAATTAAAGACAGCCTTAGTCAAGAAAAGGGCTTGTGAATAATGAAAATAGTGATTGACCTTCAAGGGGCGCAAAGCGAGAGTCGTCATCGTGGCATTGGACGGTATAGCATTTCGTTGACTAAAGCCATCCTTCGTCATAAAGGAGCCCATCAAATCATTGTTGCTCTGAATGGTATGTTCCCCGATACTATTGAGCCTATTCGTACCGCACTTGATGGACTCATTGCTCAAGAGGATATTCGTGTATGGTTCGCTCCCGGGCCCGTGAAGGCTTGTGCAGAAAATAACCATGGTAACAGTCAAATTGCAGAGCTCATCCGTGAAGATTTTATGATCGGGTTACAACCTGAAGTTGTATTGATTACAAGCATGTTTGATGGATTTGGGGATGACGCAGTAACAAGCATTGGCCGATTATCAGTTAAATATAAGACGGTTGCGATTTTGTATGACTTGATACCTTTAGTGCAGTCCGAGATCTATCTTGAGTCCAACCCAGCGTACGAAAAATTTTACAAAACAAAGCTTGAGTACCTCAAGCGAGCAGATGCATGGCTCACAATATCAGATAGTTCCTTGCGAGAAGCAGTCGAACATCTTCAGCTAGATCAAAATAAAATTACGAATATTTCTGGCGCGTGCGATCCGGTTTTTGTTAATACAGAAATATCAGATTCCGTTCTGAAGTCTCTTCAAAAGCGTTTCGAGATTGCCGGAAAATTTGTTTTGTATTCTGGCGGTGCAGATGCAAGAAAAAATTTGAATCGTTTGATCAGTGTATATAGCCAGTTACCTAAAGAGCTGGTTAAAGAATACCAATTAGTCATCGCAGGAAAAATTCCCGAAGCAAATATTCAAGCCTTGCGGTTACATGCAAAGTCTTGTGGTGTTCCGGACGGTAGGTTAGTGTTTACAGGGGGAATTTCAGATACGGACCTGTGCCACTTGTACAACCTATGTCATATATATGTTTTTCCCTCTCTGCATGAAGGGTTTGGTTTGCCTGTGTTAGAGGCAATGTCGTGTGGCGCCCCAGTGATTGCGTCAAACACCAGTAGCTTGCCCGAGGTCGTTGGCGATGCTGATGCACTGTTTGATCCAACATCTGAGCAGGATATTCTGTCCAAGTTGACCCGCGTGCTGACGGACAAGACTTTCCGAGAAAAACTGATTGATCAAGGTGCTCAAAATGTAAAGCATTACTCATGGGACGCCTGCGGGAAAAGGGCTCTGCAAGCATTGAATAACATTGAGACACAGCAAAATGTGGATGATTATGCTGATAGACAGGTTAGATTGGTTGAAGCAATCGCTGAATTGAAACCAAACTTGACAGGCGATGAGCTGATGCGCTGCGCTTCAATGATTGCGCTGAATCAGCCTAGACCAGGATTAAAAAAACTCTTTGTTGATATATCTGAACTTGTTACTAAGGATGCTGCAACTGGAGTCCAGCGCGTCACCCGAAGCATATTGTTTCAACTCATCCAAAACCCTCCAGCTGGATATTTAGTTGAACCTGTTTACGGAACCACAGCAGAGATTGGCTATAGAAGGGCAAATAGATTCTTAGAAAAATACTTTAACGATGACGGTATGAAAATGTTCAGTGTGGCGGACGATGTCATTGAATCGTCACCTGGAGATATTTTTCTGGGCCTTGATCTTCAGCATCAAGTAACAAGATACCAATTGCCTTATCTCAATGGATTGAGATCAAGAGGTCTTGCCGTTTATTTTGTTGTATATGATTTATTACCAATACAGTTTCCACATTTTTGGCCTTCAGGTTTAGGAACTGTACATGCAGACTGGCTTCGTATTCTTGCAAAATTTGATGGTTCAATTTGTATATCTAAAGCGGTAGCAAACGAATTGATCGAATGGCGTACTGAAAATGTAGAAAAGACATCTAGACCCTATAAGATAGGTTGGTTTCATTTGGGGGCGGATATCGATAACAGTGTGCCCTCTGTTGGCGTGCCTGAAAATGGTTTGGCCGTACTTGCAAAACTTTCCACCAGGCCTACTTTTTTATCCGTTGGTACCATCGAGCCTCGCAAAGCGCATCAGATCACTCTTGATGCTTTCGAGATCTTGTGGTCACAGGGCGTCGATGTCAATCTAGTATTAGTTGGCAAGCAGGGGTGGTTGGTCGACGAGTTCGTGAGTAGATTAGAAAGTCATCCTGAAAAAGAGCGCCGGTTGTTTTGGCTCAAGGGAGTAAGTGATGAGTATTTGGCAAAGATTTATGAGAGCGCAACCTGTCTAATCACCTCAAGTGTTGGCGAGGGCTTTGGATTGCCGCTGATAGAAGCTGCCCAACATAGTAAACCTATCATTGCGCGCGATTTGCCAGTGTTTAAAGAAGTTGCTGGTGACTACGCTACGTATTTCAATGGCGATGGGCAGGCTTTGGCTGTGGCTGTTCAAAGCTGGCTGCAAGCAAATCATTCCGGGCGGATTCCAGATATTTCGAAAATGCCGTGGCTGACGTGGGAACAGAGCGCAAATCAATTAAAGAAAGTCATATTTGAAAATAACTGGATGACGCAAATATAAAGGTTTTGATGTATCGATATTCTAAAAAAACAGTTGAATGGTTGCTGCAAAGTGGATTGCTTGCTGCAATTTTTTCTGCTGGTTTTTTTGGTTACATCATGCATACAACGGATTGGCTACGAGCCATTCCCGGCGACTTGTTCGATGCTAGATTTAACAGTGTCATTCTCGAACATTTATATCAATGGGTAAGGGGCGAAGTTCCGAAACTTTGGAGCCCCGCTTTTTTTTATCCATTCGAGAATGTATTGGCTTTTAGTGACAATCATTTCGGGTCGGGTTGGGCTTATATTTTTTTCCGACTTGCGGGCTTAGGTCGTGAATACGCCTATTTAGGCTGGTTCATTGTTGGAAATCTACTTAACTTTTGGGTGACCTATTACGTTTTAAAACGACTTGGATTTTCAATCCTTGCCGCGGGCGTTGGAGCATTCGTATTTACTTTTGCATTACCAGCGCTACCAAAAGAAGCGCATGCACAGCTGACGTATCGCTTTGCAATTCCACTTGCTTTTTTCGCAATGTATCAATTTTTACAAAGTAAGAATATTTTTATTTTTGTAAGAGTTATTTTCTGGCTATTGATTCAATTCTTGTGTTCGATTTACCTGGGAATGTTTCTAATTTATCTGTTAGGAATCATGACGCTGGTATGGTTATTGGTCAACAAAGAATTTTCATTCAGCTGTTGGCGCATGAATCCGTCACATTCAAAAACGGCAATTGCGATTGCACTCATTCTTTTGATTCTGTTATGTGGTGCGATTTTATCTTTGCTGCATCAATATCAAATTATTTCGTCGGTTTATGGATTTAATCGTTCACTGGACGAAGTTAAATCGATGATACCAACGATGGGAAGCTATTTTATTGCCGACGGATCACTTCTAACTAAAAGAATTGGTCAGTCATTTACTCAAATTCCAATGCGGCACGAGCATCAAATGTTTTTGGGTCTTGGTCTTTTAGTGACTGTGACTATCGGTATTTATTACATATTTAAATTAGGCGTGTATGAGCGACTAGGACGTGTTGCAGCATGGACACTTTTTGGCTTGATTGCCCTGACACTTTCCATCAATGGATACTCAATTTACAGGGTTTTACTTTCTGTGCCAGGAGTGGGCTCAGTTCGGGCTGTAACCAGAATCGTCTTAGTCATGTTATTACCGTTAGGTATTATTGCCGCCATCGCCATCGATAGTGTGCAGCAGAGATTTCCAACATGGCAAGCCCGGTGGGCAGTGTTGGTTACGCTGGTGTTACTCGTTATTGTTGAGCCGATTTATTATCAGCCCTACAGCACAGCTGTTAGTCAATGGCTAGACCGACAAAACCAACTCAAAGCACGATTGCCCGCAATCGATTTGAAAGATCGCATTATATTTGTTACGGGTAGACCAGATGATCAGCATGTTAGGGCAGTTGAGCTGGATGCAATGATATTTGCACAAGACAGGCATTTGCCTACTCTCAATGGCTATTCGGGAAATGTACCCCCAGGCTATCTTGACCCTTTGCCCTGTATCAGTTTTCAGAATCGGCTGAGTGGTTATTTCGATTTGTTTAAAAATACAAAGCTGGAAAATGATTCGATAGGGAACCGTCTTGTCTTGCTACCTCTAGTGCCTTGCTCTGGTGATTTTGTATTGGCGACTAATCAAACAATCAGCGCTGAGTTGGCATCAAAAATCAGACTGAGCATACAAGTTGAGACTCATATTTCAGATCTTGATGTCGCTGTATCGATAGAAAATACCTCAGATGAAACTTTGATAGCCTTATCGACCAAAGGACCTATTCGACTTTCATGGCGCTTTGTTCAAATTGATAAAGAGATGCTTCTCAAGGAAAATCCAGAATGGTTAGGGCGTAAAGATCTGAGCTTTGCACTTAAGTCTGGACAAACAGAGACGGTAAAACTCAAAATTGCTTTGCCTGCTCGGGCGGGGCGCTACCAGTTAGAAGTCAGTCTTGTGCAAGAGGGGGTCGCTTGGTTTCATGATTTGGGCATGGTCGTACCGAAATATCCGGTAGAAGTCTCCAAATGAATGGTTAAACAGGCATAAATCCAAGATAAAGGCTGTAAACCTGGAAAAAACGGTAACTTTAAAATATGTCTGTTTACCAAGTATTTATAATGTCCACGCAAAGGGGCATCCATTTTTTCAACGCTGCTGAGGCTTACAGTGTTGACCGATTGTTAGTGAAAAGTAGATTCTCATGAAAATATTAGTCGTTGGTGCAGGTTATGTCGGTTTGGTGACCGCAGCGTGTCTTTCAAGCAAAGACAACACTGTTGTGTGTGTTGACACCGATCCTTCGAAGATTGCACGACTTGAAAAAGGTATTATCCCAATCTATGAGCCCGGTCTGAAAGAGGTGGTGGATGCCTCGATCGCCAGCGAGCGACTAAAGTTTGCGGATGGCATCAAAGCTGGCTTTGCCCGTCTGGGTTCGGATGGTGATGTGCCAACGCTGGTTTTTATTGCTGTGGGTACCCCCCAGGGCGAGGATGGCTCAGCCGACTTGCGCTATGTGCTGGCCGCGGCCAAAGAAATCGGTCAGGCACTCACGGGACCAGCCATTATCATCAATAAATCAACGGTTCCGGTCGGTACGGCAGACCTGGTAAAAGGTGAGGTCGCCTGGCAATTGTTTCAGCGCAAGTGCTTCCTCGACTTCGATGTCGCGAGCAATCCTGAGTTTCTGAAAGAAGGCGCCGCGATCGATGACTTCTTTAATCCAGACCGTATTGTGATCGGTACCGAATCCGAAAAAACACGCGAGCAAATGCTCAAGCTCTACAAGCCTTATGTCAAACAGGAGAGCCAGCTACTGACAGTTGGCGTCAAAGAGGCAGAGCTGATCAAGTACGCGTCCAATGCCATGCTCGCCACGCGCATTTCTTTCATGAACGAAATTGCCAATGTGTGTGATCGTTTCGGCATCAACGTAGAAGACGTCCGAATGGGAATGGGTACCGATTCACGGATTGGTCCCGCTTTTTTACGGCCAGGTTGTGGGTATGGCGGTTCGTGTTTCCCTAAAGATGTTCAGGC
>JACCDH010463813.1_pt1 | contig 15441 bp, 15 predicted proteins | sample 7442481 | NCBI WGS metagenome assembly JACCDH01 (sample SAMN15323433, study PRJNA562643) | freshwater metagenome | isolation source: river surface water | place: USA:Blue River Watershed | collected 2017-08-15
CACGGCAAACCTCAGGTGATTATTACTGACCCGCCACGCGATGGAATGCACCCTGATGTAGTTCAAAAAATCAATGAATTACTACCAGATAAAATTGTCTATGTAAGTTGCAATCCCGCTACTCAGGCACGTGATATTGCTTTGCTTGCCGACAACTATTCAGTGAAGAAAATCCAGGCAGTGGATATGTTCCCGCACACGCATCACGTCGAGTCAGTGGCTCTGCTGATCCGCAAATAATTACTCTTCACTTACCGGTGTCACCGTATAAGTAAATGTCTTAAACTGATATTTAGAAATTATTGGATTGTATATTTTAACATTGCTAATCCGAACGGTATAGGCCACATTAGCACTTACTGCTGCTGGCATCTGCCACACCAGGGTGTTTAAGGCATAGCCATACTCTGGCTTTTCTTTAACTACTCTTAAAGGCTTTCCTGCTGCATTTACCGTTACTATTGCCTGATCAAATTCGGCATCTTTGTACGAAAAACTCCAACGCTGTGGCACCAATGCTTTAGGAAAATAATCGGCTGCAGGCCAGGCCACAAATTGTGTATCAGGAAACTGCAAGGTTTTTTGCAAGGTTTTATTGCTGCTACCAAACACATATAAACACATGGCATTGTCGGTGCTACCATGACCGAATACATTGTTAGTCGGATTGAGTATCCAACGACGATGACCAACTGCGCCGTTATTGGGACCAAAATCTTCGACCTGCCCCATCAATGCCTCAATAAATCCATAGCCTAAGGACAGGTTTCCACTGCCTGCCGCTAAAGCTCCGTCTTTGGTATAACATTTCCAGGTGGTTTTGGGCGTGTGACTTAATTGATTATTGACTTCCATCATATAGGCTGCTTGCTGGGCCTTTTTATTCAACACAGGATCCAGTACACAAGAATCGTATACCCCTGCCAGTCGCCTAACATAATTAATACGCTGTAGTAATTTCTGATCAGATGCAGCACTTACCAGACCAGCATCACATTTTGAAAGATTGGATTTACGGTCGAGCACCAGACTCAGCTCACTCAGTGCAACAACATGTGCTTTGTAGTCAGCCAACACCCATTGCCGTTTAAGTTTTAACAATTCAACATTTGCTGGATTCATCATCAATGCTTTTCTAATATTAATACCAGCCTCTGTGTAGCGGGCATTATCTATGGAAGCTTTAATACTTTTTATTGAGGCGTCTAATGTAGGAGTAGCATTGCCTGTTTTTTTGACAGGCTTTGGTTGTTGCACACTGCTCATAAATGTAAATCCGGTTGCAAGCAACAACACCAATAACCCAATTAAAATACTCTGCCTCTTCATCTCTTTTCTTAACGACACTCAGTTAAGTTTTATTTTACAGAATTTTTAGCCAGTATGTCTTTGATGGTATTTCTTGAAACTGAATGATACCCAGCTGAAGCTTTTCTGAAAATACGCAGTGCTTTTTCCTTTCCCGCTTCCGTAGTAACTAAACGCTCATAGATTGGTTCGAGAAACTTTCGTCTTCCAACACTCGTCAAATAGGCTTCTAAATATGGATCAGCGGCCTTGTAATCGGCAGAAATGCATAACAAATACCAGTCGCATTGAATTTCGCTATTGGTACTCTCAGACAAATGATACTTCTCATCCATCTCAGACATTAATCCTTTGATAGAATCAGCCTCAAGTTGTCTGAGTAAATGCATCCAATGTTGTGTTGTAAATCGTGCGGTATCAAGTGCCTTCAAAGACTTCTCTGTATTGATGCTTTCAGCCATAGATTCAACTCTATTGAGTTCGGCACTTACAACCTTTGGACAAGATTCAGGCAAACCCACCTCATAAATCCATGACTTTAAATCTGGTTTGATTTTGGGCCACTTCGACATGTGATTATTGAAGTATTCAATAAACTCCTCGGTCGTTACAGTCTGCCATTTAAAATGATTGAAATAAGCGTTTAAGAACTCGTCAAATATTGTTCTTCCATATAAGCCTTCAAGATACTTTAAAAACATAGCACCTTTTACATATGCAATGTCTGAAACTCCGTCGTCTGGATTGCGATTCTTAAGATTGAGTTTTAGTTTAGTGTCCCCAGGACCATCCTTCATGAGGGTTTCAAGAGTATGATTGAGTTCGCCGACACTTAGAGCCATTAACATATCGGCATATGGCTTTCCGTAGACAGCCTCCATGATTCGGTCTTCAAAATAGACGGTAAATCCTTCGTTTAACCAAAAGTCTTCCCAGGTTCTGTTTGTTACCAGATTACCACTCCAGCTATGTGCCAGTTCGTGTGCTACAAGAGAGACCAAACTCTTATCGCCTGCTATCACTGTTGGTGTGGCAAAAGTAAGTCGTGGATTCTCCATACCCCCAAAAGGGAAACTTGGTGGTAACACCAATACATCATAACGACCCCACGCATACTCACCATATAACTTACCAGCTGCATCTATCATGGCAGGTAGTTCCGAAAATTCAGAAGCTGCTTTTTTTAACATCTCCGGCTCCGCAAAGACGCCTGAATTAGGACTTAAAGCTTGGAATTCAATATTGCCAACCGCCAAGGCCATCAAATAACTTGGAATGGGCTGAGGCATTTCAAAATGGTACTTACCACTAGCATTCTTCTTGAAATTATTGGAAGCACTCATTAAAGGCAAGTACGCCTTGTCGCATTCAATATCTGCTGAATAGGTATATCGAACTGCCGGCACATCCATACAGGGCACCCATGTGCGTGCAAGTATGGCCTGACTCTGAGTAAACATAAACGGATGCTTTTTACCTAAAGTCTGCTCGGGTGTCAACCACATCAATGCTTCTGCATCTTTGCGGGTTTCATAGTAAACTGCTACTTTTCGGGTTTTGGGTCCGAGTTCTATCACCAAAGCGCGTCCAACATAAGGCACTTCTTCGCCTAAACTCCAGGCTGCAGACACAGAGTCTTCCAACATAACATCTTCTACAACCAGCTGCCTCGTATCGAGAATCAGAAATTGACAATTGGAATGATTGTCTATTTCTAAAACAGCCTTACCTTTCAAAATTCGCTGATCAAAATCAACTTTTAGACTCAGGTACATATGCTTAAGAGTAACAGAATCATAGTTTGAAAACGAATGATTCTTAACTGATAAAACAGGCATTTTCCCTACATTCTTATGACTGCAGGATGTGATAGCAACAAGAAATACAGCAATGATTGATAATCTGGATAATATTTGTAACATGCGAATTCACAAAGGTAATACATGAGCAAAAAACTATTTAAAAAATATCTTAGTATTTACTACATTTGCCCTTCATAAAAAAAAATGGTATCTTATTTGTAATAAGATTGTCATATTTACGTTAGTACACCACAATGAGAATTTTATTTTTCTTAGTTTTCACAACCATCTTTATCAGCGCCAAGGCTCAGCCTGAAAGCGACCCATTTGGTTCAAGCTACAATTACGATTCTGCTGCCTATGTAGACTCATCCAGCATGATTGAAACTGTCACAACATCAGCGAATCCTGATGATATGCCTACAACTTATAAAAAGTACGAAAGATTTAAGGCTCCTATGGATACTGTGACAGAACTGGTAACTTATATGGGCATTGTTCCTTTTAAACCACTTCCAAACGATGTCTATGATGGTGGAACTATTGATTCTCTTTATATGAGAGCCAAACTCTATCTGATGCAGAAGTATATTAAAGACTACAGGGCATCCAAAAACCCAAAAGACAATATATTCCCAAAAGATATACTTGTCGAAGACATGAAGCCAGATGGTGAAAACGGTAGAATAGTTATTAAACCTACTGTGCCGCTCTATATCAGCTCAAATAATTTCACAAAATCTGAATGGGGTACTCTGACCTTCAAAATTGAAATTCGTGTCAAAGAAGACAAATACAGATATAAATTCACCAACTTTGTACATAACACCGTTGAGAAAGGTTCTGAAAAGCCTACAAAAACCTATATCGAGTACTACGCTAACAACACCCGTGGCTTTAAAAGCACTGACCAGGTACTGATAGCCATAGACAAAATGGTTAAAGACATTGTTAAAGACTTAGCTAAAGTGATGAAAGATCCTATCGTTATCGATCAGGACAATTTCTAAACTGTATAAAACATTTGAAAAGCTCTGTGAAAACAGGGCTTTTTTATTGCTTAAAAACTTTAAACTTACTTAATTTCTTCGTAGTCGATATATTCGCCTTCGTTTTTATCCTTAGACTTGTTTGAATCAACTTTGGGCTCTGGTCTGGACATGTCTCTGTCCATATCGCGCATTTTTTCGTGAAACTTCTCCTGTGTCTTATTGACAGCAAACATCATGCGTATCAATTGCCAGATGGCGTACACAACAAAAATATTGAAGATTAACTTTAACACTGATTTAGAATTATTACAGCAAAATTAATTTATTTCAGGCATTGGGCAATGGTTTGAAACTTATTATTTGTTTCCTCAAACTCATCTTCCGGCACAGATAAATGATTGATTCCGGCACCGGCTGATAACAAATAAACGCCTCTAAAAACACTGGCACAGCGCAGATTTACAAAGAATTTAAAAGAAGAATTTTTACACACTGATCCAAGATAGCCGGCATAAAATGCCCTGTCGAAACCTTCATTATATTTGATGAATTTTTCTGAAGCCTCATATGGCATTCCACAAACCGCTGATGTTGGATGTAAAACCTGCAACAAGTTCAAATCATTTTCAATTCCTTTTGAATCAATTCTGATTTCACTTCTCAAATGCTCTACTTTGCCTGCCAATCGCTCTTGAACTGGCATGACCTGGCAGGTGTAATCAATTTTTCTTATACCTTCTGTTATGTAATCTACTATCTGTTGATGCTCTTGATATTCTTTCTCGGTATAAACGCCATGTGTTCTGGTACCTCCAAGTGCCTCAGTTTTTAATTGACCTTTTTCGTAACTTAATAAGGTTTCCGGACTTGCTCCGATCATGGCCTCGCCATCTATGCAAAATGCATAAACAAAGGCATCCGGATATCTTTCAACCAAATTTTCAAATGCATCACCAAACTTTGTTTCCGAATATATGAGCTTCTGTCTGGCCAAAACCACTTTATCAAAAGCACCTTCACTAATCTGTTCTATGGCTTTTGAAACAATACTTTTATAATTATCATAGTTAATATCTCTTTCAGTCCACTCAGGCAATGTCCACGAATCTATAATTTCTTTTGCTTCTAAAAGATGGATAGCTTTTGAAACACCTTTTAACTGAACAGAAATTTTAAGCCTATCAAATGGATGGATGATAAATGTCTCTTCTCCTTCCTGAACAAAGAATGTCTGAATCTGGTTACTACCAGGCAATCTGTAAACTATAGGTGACTGTGACATTATCGCTGTTTAACCGCCATTGTCAGTCTGCTGATATGGGCAAGCTTTCCGTCTTCGGTTTCAATTCTAATTTCCCAGACTTGTGTTGTATTGCCTATATGAATAGGTTTTGCAGTTGCAAATACCCAGTTACCTTCCATCACTGGACGAAGGTGATTACCGTTAAGATCTAAGCCCAATGCAACATATTTACTGCGATCAAAAACAAGATTAGCAGCCATACTACCAACGCATTCTGACATTGCTAAACTTGCGCCTCCATTTAACATTCTTAGCGGCTGAACAGTTCTACCATTCACAGGCATGCGTGCTTTTAGATAGTCATCTCCAAGCTCTATAAATTCTATGCCAAGATACTCAACCATTGTATCCTTATTGTAGGCATTCAGCCAATCCATCTGTATATTTGCAGTATCGTAAAATATGGAGCCCATTTCTGAAATTAAAAATACAAAGATACAAAAAACCATCCATTTGATTAGACATGGTCAAACCGACTTCAACCTAAAAAACATCATTCAGGGCAGTGGTATTGACAGTGATTTAAATGCGACTGGCATCGATCAGGCCAAACGATTTTACGAACATTATAAAGACTTTCCTTACCAGCATGTTTACACCTCACAATTAAAAAGGGCACAACAAAGTGTCATGCAGTTTATCAATGATGGAATTCCGCACACTGCCCTCAGCGAACTCAATGAAATTAACTGGGGAATAATGGAAGGTGCACAGAGCAATCCAGAAAATGCCAGACTCTATCATGAAACTGTACAAAAATGGAGCAGTGGCATCCTGAATGAAACGGTACAAGGCGGAGAAACACCAAAAGACATGTTTGAAAGACAAAGCAGAGGTCTTCAGATTCTAATGAGCAAAGCTCAGGAAGAAAAAGTACTTATATGCATGCATGGCAGAGCTATTCGTAGTTTCCTTTGCCTCTTAACCAATACGCCTCTTAAAGATATGGAGCAATGGCATCACAGCAATTTATGTTTGTATGAGCTTGAATTTAACGGGATTTTTTTTGATGTTATAAAGGCTAATGATATCAGCCATTTCGAAAGCGATTTCAGTTAATACAATCTCGAAATCTCATTCACTCGGTTTGCATCTAACTTTAGAAATGTAAACAACAACATACTGAAACTAATCAGTGAAGATCCGCCATAACTCATAAAAGGAAGAGGTATACCAATAACTGGCAATACACCGATGGCCATTCCAATATTAACAAAGAAATGGAAAAACAATATGGCGCCTGTGCTGTAACCAAAAACGCGACTGAAAATATTCTTTTGCCTCTCTGCTAAGAAGAAAATGCGACCTATAAATACCAGGTAAACCAGTAGAAACAAAGAAGACCCCACAAAACCATATTCCTCCCCTACAGTGCAAAAAATAAAATCTGTATGTTGCTCTGGCACAAGCTTAGCTTTAGTTTGAGTCCCGTTATTAAAACCATTTCCTAACCACCTACCAGCGCCAATGCTTATTTTAGATTGTCTGACATTATAACTGTAATCGCGTTTAGTATCTTTTTTCTCGTCCTTCTTACGCTCAAATTTAAAGATACTGAATCCTTGAGATTTCTTAAGATAATACTCATCGACATCCTGATTGAGTGTCACAAGAATCCTTTGCTGCTGATGGGGTTTCAGCACTTTAGAAAACACAAAATCCAGACTAAGTACATAGACCGCCGAAGACACAAAAATCAATAAGGTTACAAACACCAGTTGTCGCTGTTTTCTAATGAAATAGATAAATCCTGCTATTAAAACAAGCAAGGTTAAAAGGATATAAATTGATGGGAATAATATGGTAAGTACAAAAATAAAAACCAGATATAAGCCAAGAACCAACCACCAACCTGAAAGACCTTCCCTGAATAGCACAAGTATAAAACATGCAAACACAAGTGCTGAACCGGTATCGTTCTGCAACAGGGTTAACAGCATCGGCAACAAAATGATACCAAAACAAATTAATTGATTTCTTCTGCCCTCAAATTTAACGTCAAATGTACCAAGGAATTTAGCGAGAGCCAAAGCGGTGGCATACTTCGCAAACTCTGATGGTTGCAACTTAAATGCACCTATTTTAAACCAAGCTTGTGCCCCTTTATTAAACGAGCCTGTAGCCAATAAAACCAGCAGCATTCCTATAATCACAACATAAATTCCATAAGCAGAAAAGTTAAAGAACTTAAAATCGGTAAGCAAAATCATGAAAACAATTACAGCGCTTATACCAATCCATATTACTTGCTTACCGTACTCTTTAGAAAAATCGAGTGCCAGCGGCTCATCTACTCCACTATTGGCAGAATAAATATTAACTGCACCAAACAATACAATAAGGATATACAATATCACACTCAGCCAATCGATATGTATCTTCTCTTCCAAATCTATTTAACTATAAAATTTGCTCGTTTTAATGAATCTGATGCGCTCACTTTCTTTCCAGTCAAATTGGCATTCAGCATTCGCTTTTGCATATCAGGCTTGGAAGATGGCAACTTTCTATCTGTTGAGAGATAACGTTCAATCAAGAGGTTGGAAATCGGCGCTGCATAATCAGCACCAAATCCTCCATTTTCTACGATCACACAAATAGCAATTTTAGGATTCTCACGTGGCGCAAAAGCAATAAAGATGGAGTGATCTTCACCATGTGGATTCTGTGCAGTTCCAGTCTTACCACAAATATCTACTCCTTCTATCCCTGTGCGTCCTGCTGTACCACCTGGAATACATACCTTTGCCATACCAGCAATCACTGAGTCGAAATACATGCTGTTGACCATCGTATAGTGCTTGGTTTTAAATTCACCAGGGATAAAATGTTTATCGCCAATTGAACGAACCACATGTGGGGTATAATAATAACCCCTGTTTGCAAGAATTGCCGCTACGTTGGCCATCTGAAGAGGGGTTAACCCAATCTCGCCCTGTCCAATCGACATTGACACCACATTAGATGAACGCCAGTTCTTTCCAAACACTCTTTCGAAATAGGCGGGTTTCTTAAGTATACCAGGAGATTCTTCAGGCAAATCTATCCCAGTTTTTATTCCAATACCGAAACTATTAAGATATTTGCTCCATTGAACATAGGCATCCTGAACACTGTTGTATTTTGGATTGTCTAATATACTTCTGTAAACGTAACAATAATAAGCATTACAACTCTTTGCGATACTATTTTCCAAATCTAAAGGTGAACCGTGTGCGTGACAGCCTACTGTAATCGACCCCATGTGATATCCACCATGACAGGGGTATCTTGTAGCCGGGGTTAATACGCCTTCCTGCAAACCTATTAATGCCTGAACTGTTTTAAAGGTGGAACCCGGAGGATACGGAGCTTTAAGCGCTCTGTTAAACAAGGGTTTACTTGGGTCTAGTAAAAGTGCACTAAAGTTCTTATTTCGTTGCTGACCTACTAAAAGATTAGGATCGTAATTCGGACTGTTAACGATACATAGAATTTCGCCGGTTGAAGGCTCAATAGCCACAATAGAGCCAATTTTATTAGCCAATAATTGTTCACCATATATTTGTAAATCCAAATCTATAGATGAAATAATATTTTCTCCGGCTGAAGGAAGACTATCAAATTTACCTCCTGCAAAACTACCTTGTTGTTTACTGAATTTATCGACTAATACTACCTTCTTTCCTTTTATCCCTCTAAGATATTTTTCATACGATTTTTCTAGTCCCGTTATACCCTTTATATCTCCAGGTTTATAATACCAATCATTCTCGAGTTCTTTCTCGCTTACCTCACCCATATAACCTAACAAATGGGCCGCACCATCAATATTGTAACGGCGATCTATTTTCGTTTCTATATAGAATGCCGGAAACTGATATAGCACCTCCTGTAATCTGGTATAAACATGAAAAGGCAAGTTTTTATATATAACAGACGCTTCTCTGGGGTTATACTTTGCGGCTTTCTTAAGGCGCTTATTAAACTCAGTTGTATCAATTAACAACTCTTTGCAAAGTGCTACTTTGTCAAAATCTTTGGCTTTTTGTGGCACAACCATTAAGTCGTAGCTAGCGTCGTTATAAACCATCAAACGACCAAAGCGATCAACAATAGTTCCTCTGGCAGGGTATATTGTAATATCATTAGAACCATAGGCCTGAGCTTTGTAGTAATTTGAGGTATCTACAATCTGCAAAAAGAAAAGTCGAGTTATAAAAATAACCCCTACCAGTATCAATACTCCCAGGAAAACATATAACCTGCTGCTCTTTTCCATGGATTAATTTCTTGCAGGTTTATAAATAAGATTTTCAAAAATCAACACCAAAAGAAACGCTAGAACAGTACTACTGATAAAGGCTGGAAGCATACGAGTAAAGAAATTATTTCCATGCGTTTCTATAAGCAAATAAAGAAAATGGTATAATCCGATAAAGGTCAGAAAATAGGTCCACTTCCATGCACTTCCCTTTTTAGATGTCCATATCTGGTTATCTTCATCTCTTGCGGCAATTACCGTCTCTACTTCTCTGGTGGCATAATATCTTGTAAAGCCTATGAAGGTAGCAACAGCAGCGTGAATCCCCCAACAATTAAAGAAAACATCAAAGATAAAACCGGCCAGAAACGAAATAATAATCAACCATTCGTGTGACATTGAAGCAGGCAGCAACAAAAGAAACATTACTATCAGCTGTGGCTGGAATAGAAAAGAGTAAAAACTTCCAATAAATAAATTGTTCAGAATAAATAGCTGCACCAACAGGACGAATAGATATAGTCCCAGATATTTTAATACTGATACGATCATTTTACTTTTTTCTCCTTCTCTTCTACTTGTTTTTCCAATTTATCAATTTCGTCTTTGAACATATCTATCACCACATATACAGTTTGAATTTTACCAAAGTTAACAGCTGATTTAACCTTTACTCTGTAATACGTTTCTTTCGAATTTTTCTCCAACTTTTCAATAACCCCAATTGGAATATCCTCTGGGTAGTTTTTAGAATAGGGACTTGTGACAATATGATATCCTACTTTTAATGCTTCGTATTTATTAATCTCCCGCAAATCCAGATAGTTGGGATCTTTACCATCCCAAACGATTGTTCCTTTAGTATAGTTAAGTTCTTTGATTTTAGGCACCAACTTAAACCCACTGATATTCAGTACAGATGATGCTATAGCATAGTTTTCAGATACTTCTGTAATCGTTCCAACAATACCATCCGGACAGAATACACCCATCCCTTTTTGAAGTCCAGAACTCGAACCCCTATTAATAGTAATATAGTTGTTTTGTTTGTTAGTTGAATTGGTAATAACCTGAGCCGGGTAATAACGATAACGCTGTTTATAAACAGTATCATTAACTTCGAAAACTGCTTTAGATTCGAGAACGTAATTGGTTTTCATCCGACGACGTAATTCAAGATTCTCGTTAAAGAGTGCCTGATTCTTGTTATAAAGAGCAAAGTAATCAAATAGTGAACTGTTCATCTCATTCAGTTTAGTACTCAAACTGCGAGTGTTACTGTAATAAAAAGAAGCCTGGTAAGAGTTAAAACGAAAGATGGCAATAATGCATAACAATTCAAGCACAAGAAACAACAGCACATGTAATTTGCTCCTTAAATACTTGAATATGGAATTCATCTATCAGGAATTCATTAAAAACTTGAATTTACCAATGTTTTTCAGAGCGATACCAGTTCCTCTAACAACGGCTCTAAGAGGATCTTCGGCAATATGAACTGGCAGTTTGGTTTTAGCCGCCAATCTCTTATCAAGTCCGCGTAACAAAGCACCTCCACCTGTTAGATAGATACCGGTCTGATAAATATCTGCAGCAAGCTCAGGCGGCGTATTTTCAAGCGCTTTCAGAATAGCTTCCTCAAGTTTAACAATTGATTTGTCCAGCGCCAATGCAATCTCAGAATAAGAAACAAAAACTTGTTTTGGAATACCAGTCATCAAATCTCGACCGTATACAGCGTAATCCTCAGGTGGTGTATCCAACTCGGTCAATGCAGAGCCTACATTAATTTTTATTTTTTCGGCAGTTCTCTCACCACAAAGTAAGTTATGTTGACGTTTCATGTACTCGGAGATGTCCATATTGAATTCATCACCAGCTACACGAATCGACTGGTCGCATACAATACCGCCCAAAGCAATAACTGCGATTTCGCTGGTACCACCCCCAATGTCGATGACCATATTACCCATCGGCTCAGTGACATCGATTCCTATACCAACTGCAGCCGCCATTGGCTCGTGTATCATGTACACTTCCTTACCTCCTGCTCTGTCTGCACTGTCTTTAACAGCACGTTTCTCAACCTCAGTAATACCAGATGGGATGCAAATAACCATTCTCAGTTGAGGGGAAAATGTTTTACCAGACTTGTTGATCTTCTTGATCATTCCTCTGATCATGTGTTCTGCAGCCTGGAAGTCAGCAATTACACCATCTTTCAAAGGACGAATTGTCTTGATATTGTCATTTTCTTTACCATACATCTGCATGGCTTCGTGTCCGATTGCTATGACTTTACCCGTACTGCGCTCAATCGCAATTATAGATGGTTCATCAACGACAACCTGATCTTTGTGAATTATTAGCGTGTTTGCAGTGCCAAGATCTATTGCCAGTTCTTGTGTGAAAAAATTAAACCATCCCATTTCTTAAATAAAGTGTTATTTGCCCACGCAAAATAAACATAATTTCATCAATATTTAAGATTTTATTGTAAAAAAATAATTTACCTTCCACAGTAATTTTTTAATAATTGGCATTAAATTTGATGATAATTGGCAAAATGGAAACTCCAATAGAAAATAAAATTGAGAAAAGGAAACCTGGCAGACCATCTACCAACGATTCCAGACGTAAAGAAATCCTAGAAAAATCAACTGAGTGTTTTATCAAATTTGGATTCAACAAAACTACACTAGATGAAATCGGTGATGCCATCGGTTTTAACAAAGCTGCACTCTATTACTACTTCAAGAACAAAGAAGAACTATTCATTCAGGTTGTTAACAATCAGTTGACGCTGGGACTAAACAAATTGCAGGCAGATTTGTCTGAAATGTCAGATACAGAAGCAAAAATTCTGAAGTATTTGTGGAACAGAACCCAAGTGTATGCTAACCTAATTAAACTCACTAGTTTATCAAGTGAAAATATCCTTGACTTAAACAACACATTCGAAGAAATTTACGCTCCATACAAGAAATCTGAAATCAAATATATCAGCAGCATCCTTGTAAAAATTACTGAAAACAAAACTATTCATGAAGTTGATGAATTCTCAGAAAACTTACTCGACCTGGTTAACTCTATGGGTCTGTCTGCTCTTCTGGTCAAAAACATTAGCAATCAGGTTCAACACCTTGAAAACCACAACATGAAAAAAGAAGCTATCGTAAAAATGCTTCTTAAAGCTTTCAATTGTAAATAATTCAATCGCTCAATACATGGTATATCCATGGTAAAAGCCGAAATTGCACCATTAAGATGCGAAAACTGCTTCTACCATGGATATTTTTTTTGTCCTGCCATTCCGACACTGTCAGACAGGTTGAGACATCTGACATTATTGCCATCCTTCCTCTTAATCACCCAACTGTTGCCTCAGTAGACAATTTAAAAAACAGCATTGAAAACTTTTATGGTTGTCGTGTGATAGTGCTTCCTACCCTGAAAATACCAGCATCTGCCTATAACAAAAATCGAAAACGATACAGAGCTGATTCATTACTTATCTTCCTCGAATCGATTAAACCCGATTCTGTAAATTACATTCTTGGTCTCACTGATGCTGACATTTCAGCTACTGTCACAAAACATAAAGACTGGGGTGTCTTTGGCTATGGACAATGCCCTGGAGTATCAAATATTATTTCAACTTTCAGACTTAAAAACAAAGCTGATAAAAACACCATTGATACAAGATTAAAAAATGTGGCTATCCACGAAATCGGTCACAATTACGGTCTGCCACATTGTAAAGATACCACCTGCATCATGAAAGATGCTCATGGTAAACTTTCCAGTATTGAAGGAAAAACGCGTAATTTGTGCAGCAAATGTCAAAAATTAATTCATTATCAGACGCCATTAAAATCAGTTTACTGACTGCTTTCCATGGGCGATGGTCGTGGATCATCCTTTTTTCTATAGGCTTCTTTGTCAATTGCATCTTCGCTTTAAATCCTCTTAACAACAATGGCTCTGACAATACTTCTGGTATGCTCAGATTTTATTGCAATCTCATTCTGGCAATCGCTTTCTGTTATGCAGTTTTCTTAAAAAGCAAGCGAATCAAACAGTTTAAAATCTCAGAAAAATACTGGTTATTAATCATCCCTTTGGCTCTGATACTAAGATTACTCATGGCTAAACTCGGAGGGAACTATGACCTCGAGTCGTTTGAATTAACTGCTGACATTATTCTTAACGGAGACAGTGTTTATGCCTCGACAAGCAGGTACAATTACGGACCAATTTGGGCTTACTGGCTGGGAACTTTAAAATTTTTGGCCTCAATTGGCGGCGGCTACAATAAGACTTTATTTCACTCTTATATTGTTGTCACGTTGTTTATAGCTGAATTAGCGTTATTGAAAAGCGTTAAGAAACAAGGCTATTCAGACATTGCTTGTTTAATACTTCTTTTTAATCCTATTAGTATCATTTTAATTGGTCACCATTCTCAATTTGATATTATCGCCCTTGCTCTTGGCTACATAGCTTATCAAAAGTTAATCAAACAACAGATGCTGGCCGGACTTATTATTCTTGGTTTGTCTTTTAGCATTAAACATCTTCTGGTTTTCCTGCCATTGCTTATGCTTTTCAATCAGGAGATTAAACTTAAAAACCGCCTGTTAATTCTTGTTATACCAGCATTAATCTTTGGCTTGTCGTTTTTACCTTTCGCCTCAGACCTTGTTGAAATAAAGAAAAATGTACTGTCCTATCAGCTCAATCACGGCCAAACTTTGTTTTACAAGCTATTCGAAATTGTGATACCTCATGCCTTTAGCGAGTTCGAATCACTTCAATTAATCCCTCTGATGAATGGGTATAAACCTCTCTGGATTGCAAGCTTTCTCGCAATTGGTTATGCAATTAATAAATATAAAACAGGATATACTTTTGAAATATACATTACTTACCTTGTAGCAAGTTCTCTGGCCATCAGTGAACAATATTTTTTGATTCCAATATTATCAATAGTGTTGTTTAGAAAACAATTTGTCAGCTGGCTTTATCTATTACTGGGAACATACTACATTATGTTTGTGTCTGCTCACAACACTTCAAAATACTTCAACCTCGAAAGTCTGGGCATTTACTTACCAGCCGAATGGTACAGCATTGGATTTGCTCAGATACAGCTGTGTCTGCTGATTCTTGTAATTAGTACAGTACTAAAAAAAAACTTTAAAGAATCGACTGTATCACTTCCATGATACGTTCCGTGCTTTTTCCGTCCCATAAAGGTGGCACTGCACCTTTTTTAAAGGTACCATTTTGAATCTTATCAATCTGCTCTTCTAAATCCTGTAAGGTGTATGGCACAAGTACATTACTTCCTATATCAATGGTACTCGGACGCTCTGTATTGTTTCTAAGTGTCAGGCATGGCACGCTTCTGAAAGTAGTCTCTTCTTGAATGCCACCACTATCAGTAACCACAAAACTACATTCTGCAGTTAATTTTTGGAAGGCAAAATAGTCCATAGGTTCGCTAAAAATCAAGCCTTCTAAATGCTCAATCTCCTCCCATAATCCGAATTGCTTCAATTTGGCAACTGTGCGTGGATGAATTGGAAAAACAAGCTTATAATTTTTAACTATACTTTTTATCATTTGTATCAGTATCACCAATCCCTCTTGTCTATCAACGTTGCTCGGGCGGTGCATGGTCATTAAAACAAACTTCCCTTTTTCAAGTTGCATGTCTTTCATGATAGAACTTTGCTGGACTTGTTCTTCGAAAGCCACTAAACTATCAATCATGGTATTTCCGACAAA
>JACCDH011272163.1_pt1 | contig 15438 bp, 13 predicted proteins | sample 7442481 | NCBI WGS metagenome assembly JACCDH01 (sample SAMN15323433, study PRJNA562643) | freshwater metagenome | isolation source: river surface water | place: USA:Blue River Watershed | collected 2017-08-15
ATGGATCAAGAACAAAGTTACACCAGAAATGGGTGATGTCGACAAGTACTTAGTAAGTCCTCATCATTTGTCCATCGTTTATGCGCTTCATACCAAAGGAAAAGAATTTCCGAATCCGGCTTCATGGCAATCTGACTGGACTCGTAAAAAAGTTGGCACAATTTCTCAAAAAGAATTTTTCCATAAAAATAAATTTTCACAGGAAGTAACGCCTGAACTAAAAAAACAGATGGAAGATCTTATTATCAATCGTTTGTATTACTTTTCAGAGAATGGTGGAGGAGTTGCGACCTCATCTATTAAGAGTGCAATAGATCAAAAACTTTGCCCTTACAAAAGAGTAGAGAAGGCCTTTAAGACAAAAGAAAAAGGCCAGGAGTTTTTCCGAGACTCACGCGGAGTATACATGGAGTTCCTTAAAAACTATAACGAACTTGGAAGCGAAAAAGCACTGAAACTCAGCGCTAAAAAACTCAATACAATCTTTAAAAATTTGCAGCTACCGGACGCCTCAATTACTTTAGAAGATTTTCAGAATGCCGTGATGCCGAACGGAAACATAGATGAAACAGACCCTCTCTATTACATCGATCAAGTCTTTCTTAACCTATGTTCAAAATCTAAAACCCACGGCCCAGTGAAGCTCAAAGATGTTCTGGCCGAAAACAACATATATGACCTGCCGACACCAAGTATTCCACTGAAGTCTAAGGGACCAGCGATGAACCGAAATACGATTGAAGCTCACTATGAGAGAGCAAGCAGTACCGGAGAAAGTCAGCTTCCACTTTCTATTAGTTTTGCTGGTCATGCAATTTGGAAAGGTGTCGATCAGCTGGCCTGGAAATGGGACGAAAAACTAAAATCCTGGAAACAAGATCCAAAATACGGTGGTCACCAAGCGGTGATCAGTGGAAGAAGATGGAATAAAAAAACCAAAACTTGTGAATATGCCCTAAGAAACAGTTTTCACCTCGGTGAAACTGCTGATGGCTGGCAAATTGACGAAACCAATAAGTATAGAGTTTGGATTAAAGACACTTATATGTTTGCGTCAATTAACTCATTCTATCATTTTTTATCTGAATAATCGTGACTCAATAGTCTCCGAGAATTGACTTCATCTTTAGAGGCATTTAGCCTCTAAAGATGAAAAAAATACTTCTCATTATTTCTCTTCTCTCTCTCCGTGCTTTCGCCATCCCAGAAACAGAGCTACAAGACTCATGGAAAAGTAAGGCCCTCAATTACTTCTTGAGCATGAATTCAGGTCGCTTCCAAAATACCGAGGGCCAACGCCTGAGCTATTCATTTGCTCTCAATCCGGGGAATAAGAAAAAACTCATCATCGTTCCAGGAAGAACAGAACCCGCGATGAAATACGCCGAGGTTCTTTATGATTTAAAAGATCAAGATTTTGATCTTTTTATTATGGATCATCAAGGCCAGGGTGAATCATCGAGAATCCCAAATGACTTACAGAAAGGTCACGTGAACCGCTTTGATGATTATGTTACAGATCTTGAGGCGTTCATCAGAACGATTGTTATTCCTGAAGGTGACAAAGAGTCCCCTCTTTACCTCCTCGCCCACTCCATGGGTGGAGCAATCTCTGTTAAACTCATGGCAAAGTCTCCACAGCTTATTAAAAAAGCGGCCCTCATTGCACCAATGATTGAAATGAACACGGCCCCGTATTCGGAAACTGTAGCGAGAATTTTCTCTAAGTTCCTAGTGCTCACTGGTAAGAGTTTTCAGTACGCACCGGGACGTGGGCCCTATGTGCCTGAAGAAGATATCTTTGAAAATAACCCCTACACTCACAGTGAGGAGAGATTTAATGTTGCAAAGTATATCTCAGTCAATTATCCCCGGCTTATTGTCGCGGGCCCAACGACTCGCTGGGTACATGAGTCACTCAAAGCGACAAAAAAGCTCTCTCTCGTACGCTTAAAAACGCCACTCATACTCTTTCAGGCAGGATTAGATGAGATTGTGAAACCTAGAAGACAAAAAAATTTCTGTTTAAATAACGATTGTCAATTCCACTTGATCCCAGACGCTCACCATGAAATTCTCATGGAAAGGGATGTCATCAGAGATGATGTCATAATGAAAATCAAAGATTTTTTTGCTGGGCCCAGAGAGATAGTCGAGCACGGTCAATTTTAATATTGTGTCTCACATCTACCGGAAAATTTTCATGAAGAAAGAAAGCTTCAATTTTTTTAGTGAAGGGTTGAGTCTCTTTCAACTCCTGAAGCTCTTTTAAAAACTGCTCACTCATCTTCGTACTCTTGTCATGCCGCTCGACAACAAGGGCCGGCACGACTTCACCTTGGACAGTGAGAGAGATTAAGGCCGTGCGTTTTATATCCGGGTGCTGATTAAAAATCGCTTCCATTTGAATCGGGTAATATGTTTCACCTCGAGAAATCACACGATAAGACTTCCGTCCAAGAAACCATAAATTATTATCCTCATCAATCCACCCAAGGTCACCCATCCGGTGCCATAAGACGCCTTGATGGATAATTTTGGCCTTCTCCGTTTCTTTCTCAAGACCAAAATAACCTGGAGTAACCTGGAGACCGCTGACACAAATTTCTCCACGCTCTCCTTGATTGATATTTTTTAACTCCGTTTCAGGAATATCCGATGCTTTTATGATTTTAATCGTCACACCCGGGACGGCCTTTCCAATACAAGTTCCATACCCTTGCTTCATCATGGGTAAATGTTTATTCAAGACTTCACTGCCGGAGATGAGAGTAATTGGCAGACACTCAGTAGCTCCATAAGGCGTGAAAGTATCACCCGTCTGGAGAAGAATTTTTTTAAACATCTGGTGAATTTCGGCCCTCACTGGGGCACCAAACATCACGACTTGCTTCACAGATGGCAGAGTGATTTTATTTTCTAAGCAGTATTTTCCCACTCTCTCCCAAATGGCCGGAGAGCCGGCCACAAAAGTAGCGTTGTAGGTCAGGATGTTTTTTACAATTTTAGAAGGATTACACTTGGCGGGTTTGGTTGGATCCATTTCTGGAATCACTGAGGTCATTCCCATAGCTAGAGTAAAGAGTGCAAACAGGGGAAAGGCCGGAAGATCAATCTGGGATTCATCAAGAGAGAACATCGCTTTCAAAGCATCTGTCTGAGCATTTAGAATGCCGTGAGTGTATAAAACACCTTTGGGAGCTCCAGTTCCACCGGAGGTGAAAAGAATCGCTGAGTAATCACTTGGGGATACTTGGTATGGATTAAACGTTTTAGGCTCAGCACTTAAGTTGTCGTAGAGATAATGGACTGAACCACCCACACGACTTAATGAGATTTTTATTTGTACTTTCTGAAAAAATTTTCTTTTAAAGCGCCGTAACCAGTGGACCATTCCAATCGACACTAAGGCTTCAGGTTCAACCTGCTTGACGGAATTTAAAAGATTAGGGAGCCCCATTCCCGGGTCAATTAACACCGGAATGGCCCCTACTTTAAATAAAGCAAAAGTGATCACCGAAAAATCAAGACAAGGCTTCACGAACAGAAGCGTTCTCATCCCTGGTTTGATACCGAGTTTAACAAACCGGTTAGCGAACTGATTGGAGCGCTCTTCAAATTCACGAAACGTGTAGAAAGAATTATTAGACGCTAGCACCACCGATTTTTTATCAGGAAACGCATATGAAACTTCCCGAATCCGGTGTGCGATGTTCATTTGATAAAGTCCCAAATCTCTTTCGTCACTTCATCCAAGGCATCCTCGAGGACGTAGTGACCCGCATTGGCGTACCAATGAGCTTCGGCGTCGGGGTAAAACTCAACCCATTTTTCAAAAAAATGGTGATTAAAGCAAAAATCTTTTCCGCCCCAAAGAATGAGTTTAGGGTGCTTCATGGATTTAAGTTTTGATTCTATCTCGGCGAGGATTTTATACGTTTTATGCTCTTTTTCCATCGGGATATCTTGAACGAATCTTGAAACCGCAATTCGATTTTCCCAGGAATCATAGGGCATGAGATACCCGGCCTTAACGAGATCTGGAAGTTTTTTCTCCGTCGTCATAAAAGTAGCGGGCCAGGAGAAGAGATTTAATTTTCTCGTAAGCCATTCTCCGAACTTTCCTTGTCTTAAAAGATTAATCCGCTGTGGGATATGCTCACTCGGGAAAGCGCCGGTGTTTAAAATAACGACTCTGTCGAAAAGTTCCGGGTAACGAGTGAGAAGTCCAAATCCGATCGCTCCACCCCAGTCATGAACGATCAAGATAATCTCTTTGAGATCTAAGAACTTAATAAGCTTGTAGGCGTTTTGGATATTTGTCTCCAAGCAGTAGTCATAATCCTGAGGCTTATCGGAGAGTCCACAGCCCATATGATCCGGAACAACTGTTCTAAATTCTGAAGAAAATGTTCGGATGAGATTTCGATAATAAAATGACCATGTGGGGTTTCCATGAAGCATGAGTATAGGACGGCCCTTTCCTTCATCGACATAGTGAAGAGAGTTCTCCCCTAGCTTCAAAAAATGCGAACGGAATGGGTAAATTTTCTCTAGCCCTAGGTCTTTTATTTTTTCTCTGATTAAACTCATCTCCACTCCATCCCTAGCATTGTGCTGGTTAAACCGCTCCCTATTCCAAGAAGAGCGACCTTATCGCCAGGCCTCAGAAATCCTTGTTCATAGGCCTTAATCAAAGTCAGCGGAAGTGCCGCTGAGCCAGTATTTCCAAAAGTTTCAAAAGTTTGAAAATCACGATCAAGGGGAAGTCCGAGTGCTGTTAGCATCGCAAACCGGTGGGCCGTACCTACTTGATGCGGAATAATTTTATCAATATCTGAGTTACTCCAACCCAAAACTCCTCGGGCCTTCTCCCAATTCTCTCTTGAGAGTTTGATCCCGGCATTCAAGAGTGCTTCAGAATCAGTTTCCATCATGAGCCCATTGGTTGACCCATCTCCCTGACAAAGTTCAACGGCAGCGGAATCCGTGAGAGTTGAACCACCAAGTATTTTTGGGCGATCTGAGGCGAGGGATGAGTGAGTCAAAAGAATCGCCACGGCCGCTGAACCAATGGTTAACGAGGCCATGAATGGCTTAATTTTTTTCCGATCCATCAAAGGATCATTTAAAAGATGAGAGAGAGTTTCGTGAATCAAAGGCCCAGCATTTTCTCCAGAAACAATGAGGGCCGTCTTTATCACGCCACGCTCGATCATTTGTCCGGCCATGAGAATACTTGAAAGAACACCTAAACAAGCATTCGAGAGATCCGAAATCATACAGTGAGGTGAGAGTTTTAAATTAAAATGTACCTGCGCCGCCGTGGCCGGTTCAAGGAAATCTCGACAGACAGACGCATGCAAAAGAAGATCGATTTTTTCCCGAGGAAAATGTTTTAATATTTTCTCAGCGGCTTCAGAAGCTATCGTGCTCGGGCGTGTGCCATTTGGCCAGAAACCCCGGCGCTTAATTCCCGTTTGAAGCTCAAGGCGTCCGGCCGGAAGTTTGGCCCTGTCATAGAGAGATTTTAGTTTTTCTTCCATCTCATCCGAGGTCATGAATATCTCAGGTTCCTGGTAGGCCATGGAGTGCAATCTTAGGTCATCGAATCTCATTCAGCACTTCCCATAAGTCCATGAAGATTGGCCATTGATATTCCAGAGAGCATGGAGCCCACGATGCCCAAAAAGCCCTGGTCTGTGCCGATGATAAATAAGTTTTTAACCGGAGTCCGTCCGTCACGAGTCTTATCGATGGAGCCGTAAACAGTTCCGTTGAAATGCCAAGTGTAGCGCTCAATTGTAGTGGGAGAAAAAATATCTTTAAAAAGAAGTCTTCCATCAAAATGAGGATTCAGTTTTTGAACCAACTGAAGCGCCGACTCTCCTACTTTTTCTTTAAATTCTTGGTACTGATCTTTAGGAAGAGAGCACCACTGCTCATAATTGGCCATGTAAGTGATGCGAACAGTACCTTCTCCCGAATTTTTGTGAGTTTCATAGTTATCAGGGAAACAAATCACCGCGGAAGTGGAATCAAAATAATCCTTCGCCGGACGATATGAGTACGAAGGAGCATTGTTATAAAAAACAATTGTAGAATCATTTTGTGAAACAGGGATTTTTTTATCGAAGACAAAAATGGACTCTAAAAAAGTCATGGCACCCACGCGTGGCCTAACCGTCAAAGCTTTCGTGAGTTTAACTGTTTCCGGGTAACCAATAGAAGAGAAAATCACCGAAGCACTTAAATGCTCTCCGCTGATCATAACTCCTGTGGCAGATCCACTCGCATCGGTGAGAATTTCAGTCACCGCGGCCTTGAACCGAATCTCTCCCCCAACAGCTTTAAATTTCTCCATCAAAAGAGAAATGATCGTCCTCACTCCACCTTCAGGCCGAGAGAAGCCTTCAAAATAGAGTGACTTGAACATGATCACAAATTGAGCAAAATCCATATCATCTTCCCAAGCTGACCCGTAGATCAAGAGTGGACAGAGGATCATCTCGCTTAAGAGATCATCAGAGATGATCTCTTTTAGCGTTTGTCTTGAGGAAGAGTAGCCAAGAGACAGGTCCAGCTCGTTAAAACTTTTAACAGTCTCAACAAGTTTATTAAACTCATCAATGTGACCAGGAAATTTTTCACGAACTTCTGTTTGAAGCACCTCAAAATCGTTGGAAAATTTTAGCTCTACATCTGGAAATAGAATTTTCGAATGAGTCTGAGGACAGAGCTTGAAGTCGTCGTAGCTAAGACGGAGCTGTTTTAAGAGTTTGGAGAAAGGTTTTCCCTTTTCACCTTTTTTGATAAAATTAGTGAGAGCGTGGAGTCCGACATCAAACTGTCGAATGCCACCTTGGTCAGCATTTTTTCTTTGGTAATAAGAATTCAGCCCTCCCGGAATGGAGTGCTTTTCAAGAATCAAAACTTTTTTATCAAACATCGCCAAACGGATGCCGGCGGCAAGCCCCGACATCCCGGCACCGATGACGATCGCATCGTAATTCATCTTAATTAGGCGATTGAAAATTTAGGCGAAAGATAGCTGACGCATGATTCAAGAGTCGCGAGTTTCGGATAATCTTCTTGTGGAACTTCCACTTTATGACGCTTTCTAAGTTCCATGACGATATCTAAGAAATCCATTGAATCAAGATCAAGCTGCTCACGAAGAGAGACTTTATCATCCAGTCCAGTCACATCTTCATCTGGAGCAATATCAGCGATAATATCGATTACAATTTGTCTTACGTCTGCCATTAGTCTCTCCTTATACCGAGTACTTCTTAACTATTAATGCTGAATTAATCCCTAACATTCCAAAAGAATTGTTAAGGATGTAATTTACGTTTCCAATTTTTTTTGGGGCGCCGTAGACGAGATTTTTAATCTCGCACTCAGGATCGAGGTCCACAAGATTCATGCCTGGGTGAACAACACCATCATCAAAGCTTGGAATATTCCCTGCAAGCTCAAGCGAACCAGCTGCTCCCATGCAGTGACCAATATGACCTTTGGTGAAATTCACATAAGTCTTAGATGAGCCCTCAAAGGCGTCTCTCACGGCCTTACTCTCGTTCACATCTCCGGTACCTGTGCCGGTCGCGTGCATGTTCACAATATCGATATCTGAGACCGTAAGTCCCGCGCGCTTAATTGCTTTATGCATACACTGAACTTGTCTTTCTCCATTCGGATTCACAAAATCAGTGGCGTCAGAGTTGATAGCGTAGCCTACGATCTCACCATAAATCTTAGCGTTTCTCTTCTTCGCATCCGACAGACGCTCAAGAACGTAGATGCAGCCACCTTCAGAGATCGCAATACCATTTCTATTCTTATCAAGAGGCCTTGAGGCTTTCGTTGGGTCTTCGTGATGAGCAAGGGCCCCTTGGGCCGCAAAAGCTGCAAAAATTCCGAAAGTCTGAGAAGACTCAGAAATCCCACCGGCCAAGGCCAGATCCACTTCTCCTAATAGAAGCTGTTGAACACCCTGAATAATTCCCACGTTTCCACCCGCACAAGCTGAGCCAAGTGTGTAGTGCGGGCCAGTGATATTAAGATTCAGTGTCACTTCTCCAGCAGGAGAGTTGGCCACCGTTCGTGGATTATGGTGAGGCGACCAGAGTTTCCAATCAAGGTTATTCTGGTGCATTTCATAAATTTCATTTTCTGTTTCAACGTTACCGTGCTCTGTGATTCCTAGATAGACACCAACCATTGATTTATCAATAGTTGCCCAATCTAGTTTTGAATCCTGAACTGCTTCATTGGCACAATAAATGGAAATCGAGCCTGCGCGTGTTCCGCGGCGACGAAGTTTTTTATTTTGATATTTGAATTCATCGAAGTCACACATACCGGCCACTTGCTGGCCCATATATCGGATCTCATGATGCTTCACACCTGAACGGCATTCTAGCAAAGCATTTCTAAACTCCATGAGATTGTTCCCATTCGGAGCAGTTAGTCCAATACCTGTGATCACAATACGCTGCGTATCATTCATGAAAATATCCCAATCCGTTAAGTGCGTAAACTGACGTAAAAAATTAGCCCAAACAACTTTGTTTGTATAGTGAACAATTATGATTGGTACGCTTGATTTCGTCGCGTGGTTGAGACAAGATTAAGCCTACAAAAAATGAACAATATAACTCCCGTTCGTTTTAAGGAGCCTCTATGGAAAGCTTAGTCGTTAGCTCTAAGGTAAAAAAATTTATAAAAGAAACTGCTGATATGAACACTTCCGCAGGTTTTTTTGAGCCTTTAAACAATGATATTGTGAAGGCCTGCCGTGACGCTCTCGCCCATGCACAAAAACTTGGACGCAAGACTGTTATGGGGAAAGACTTTAATCTCTATGTTGAAAAAAGTGATATTCAAGAAGCCTTGGTCGTTGCATCAAAAATCAAAAAACTTATCAAAGATGAAGCGGGTCTTTCCACTTCGGCCAATGCCATCGAGCAACTCTCAGTCAGAGTTCAAGCGATTTGCTTGAAGGCGATTGAAAACGCTAAAAACGATAAAAGAAAAACTGTCATGGACCGAGATTTCTCGGCCCCGACATCGCTGTCATTATAATTTGATTTTAACTCAAACCTCTTGCTCGCCCAGGGTGGTATTATTCCACTTTGAGCGAGTGAAAGGTAGAGAGCCAAAATAAGACACTCCACAAACAATTACTGTCAAAATAACCGGAAAATCGATCTCAAAGAAAAAGTGACTTGCAACCCACGCCACAATACTCATCACCATGGCAAAAATAGCATTGGCCGAAGTTCCTTTCTTTTCCCACAGGGCCATAATCGTGATCACGAGAATCGAAGGACCACCAAGGCTAGAAGCTGTTTCCACAAGATCTGTGATGGACTCAGAGGAGTAAGCAATCACATAAGAAATTACACCTGCAGTAAGAGTTCCAAGTCTTGCGATCAAGACTTTTTTATTTTCTGGAACATTTTTAAAAGAAGGATAGATCAGGTTGTGAGTGAGTAGGGCCGAACTCGCAAGAAGAGTTGTGTCTACCGTTGAGAGAATCGCCGAAACCAAGGCTCCGACGAACACAATGTAAAAGAAATAATTTAAATGATGCTTGGCCAGGGCGGGCATGAGTGTTTCAGTGTCTGCAAGATTAGGAAAGTATTTAATCCCGACGAGTCCGATGAAAACTGGAATACATCCAACGATGAAATAAATTCCAGCAGCACGAATGGTTGAGTGATAAGCAATTTTTTGAGAGCGACTCGCGGCCACTCGGCTCACGAGCTCTTGAGTTAGAACTGACCCTAAGATGGGAACCATCCATAACTCATACCTTGCAAGTAAGGAGAGCCCCGTCATCTCGCCACCGGTTAAGGAGAGTTTTTCCGACGGGATTACTGCAAGGGCCTCAGAGAAGCCGCCCATATCAGACACAATAGAGAAAACGAGGAAAAAAAGGCCAACGATGATCGCGGTCCCTTGAATAAGGTCTGCATAAGCATCTGCGAGCATTCCCCCAGACATGGTGTAGATAATCACCACACTCGCGGCGATGGTCACGGCCATGGTGGGGCCAAAATCAGTAGTTGAATGAAGAATTTGTCCAAGAGCACGTACCTGCGCACCGGCCCAAATGATAGAGCCTGGGATCATGATCAAGGCCGCAAGCCTTTCCGCATTTGGCGAGTATCGCAAACGAAAGAGATCTGGAATCGTTGTGATTTTTTTATTCCAGAGTACTTTTGCAAAAACAAAGGCCATCACTAAAAGACATATTGTGTATCCTAAAGGATCGGCGTGAATACTTGAAAGACCATGACGATAAACGGCCCCTGCGGTCCCGATGCAAGTTTCAGCTCCAAACCAAGTGGCAAAAATAGCAAAAGTCGCCAGCACTGGGCCTAGGGATCGTCCGCCAAGAAAATAGTCGTCATCGGTTTTGATCCGTTTTGAGAAATAAAATCCCATCGCAACCATTCCAACAACATAAACAGAAATCCCGAAGAGTTCCCAATTCATTTCTCTAGTTCCTTTCTCTACTTTAAGCAGTAGGAGACAAATAGACCCACAAAGTTTGCCACTGCAATTCCAAAAAGTCCCGTAGTCACACCACTCACGAGGATGGCCCTATTTTTTAGAACCTGTCCCATGGGTGCGACAAAAGCAGGGCCGAAGATCCCAGCGATGTTAGTTATTATGGCAGTATCTCTATCAATTTTAAGAAAAAAACAACAGATAAAATGTAAGAAGATACTCCCAAACATCACAGTCGTGCAAAAAGTAAAGTACCAGAGCTTTCCAACAAAAAGCTCTTCCACATTGGCCATGGAGCCGACGCTGAAACAAAAGATTAAAAGAAAATATTGGCCACAGACTTCAGAGCCCTCAAAGTGCCTGATTTTTGGAATAAAAGATAAGCTCAAAGCAATCACAGTGAGTCCCATAATAATCACGCCGGCCGACTCTCCCCCAGTGAGAATCCTCGAGAGAAATAATGACAGACCAACAGCGACTCCTGACAGAACAATCAAGATTAAACAATTTTTACATTTCTTGAGGAAACTACGTTGTTCCCAGCCGATAAGATCGGCCTCAAAATCTTCCTCACCCTCATGGTTAAAAGGTTTTAAAAGCTTCGTTAACAATTTCACTCCAACTGACATGATGATCAGGAGATAAAATCCTCCAAGAGCGAGGTCAATTGCGTTCAAAGTGATGAAGGCATCCTCACGGATCTCCAGGATTTTTCCGATGGTGGTGAGGTTCGCCGTTCCTCCAACGTAAACCCCAGTGAGCATCCCCGCCATTTTCCAAACTTCTGGATCATAGTCTTGGAACAAAAACCCGGCCCCAATGCTCACGATAACCACACAAACAATAAGTGCTAAGAAGGAGATGATAGTGGTCTTGGCCAACTTAAACCAGCCGATGAAATCAGTAGCAAGTAGAAGCATCGGGAGGGCCATCATCACCGAGACTTCTGAGAAAGATCTGGCCAGAGACACATCCCACTTAAAGAAATTTTGATTCCCCAAAAGAATCCCAAGGATGTAGCAACAGACAACTGGACTCAACCACTCGATGAGTTTAAACTTCTTCTCAAATTGAGTGACAAGAAAAGGGAGTCCGGCGACTAAAAGTACGGGCACGATCAAGTTATTCATGGAATTAATAGAATCAGGAGCTGACTCCTTCTGTAAAGTTTTTTCCCTCTGGAGTTAACACTTCCAGTGAGACAAAATAAACTATGAAAAAATATTTATTAGCACTCCTTATGATAACATCTCATGCTACGGCAAGCGACCTCACACTCTACTTTATTCCTTCACCTCTAGGACTTGATTGGTCTTCGCCTTCCAATCTTGCGAAAACGGCCCTCAAGAACAAACTCTCCTTTAAGCCGCATTTCATGGGACACGTGTTTGTGGAGATCAACTGCGGTGGGACTCGAGACCTTGCGGGAATGATCGGTGGTAAATTTGATTACCTTCAACAGCTTTTAATTGAACAACGAGGTCTGGGGATTTTATATCACAGCTTCGAAGGGCGTCTGGAAAACAAAGATGATATCCTGAAAGAGATTGGAGAATACCAAAAAACGGGTGGGCTTAATTTCGTGCGCTTTAAGTTAAATCAGGGCCAGTGCACTCGGGTGACTCAGTATTTAAATGAATACCGAAAAAATAACGTCGGCCGCTACTATGGTTTGGCCAATAGACCTCGCTTTGGTGAAGGGGCCGGCTGTAGTGCATTTGGGGCGAGCTTTCCAGATGTTTTAAATATTCTTGATCAAGACATGCGAGAAGGTTGGTCGCAGACGGTGAATATTCCCCTCGCTTACGCAGGACCTCCTTTAACGAATGAAGGGGTCAATCTTCTCAAAGTCATACTGAACGCAAGTTCGTGGGCCAAAGACAATGAAAAACATCAACGACTCACTTTTTGGGAACCCGACAGAATGTTCAATTGGGTGAATCAGAAAATAAAATCAAAAGGCGATTACTCAGTTTTAAGAATTGAGAAGATCGAGGGAGTGGTCTTTGATAAGTCCCACATCCCTGCTCCACTTGAACCTATTTGGCTCCAACAGCTAGATCCAAAAGATAAAAAGAAGACGCTCTAGTTTGTCCCTAGGGCGAGACCTTCTCCTCGTGGATCATTCACACCAACCCAACCGGTTTTGACTTTTTTCACGGCCTGAATGGAACAGCCAAGTCCCCCATGGATGACATCATGTCCAAGCTCTTTTAGTTTTTCTTCAACTTTAGGATCTAAAAATGGAGCTTCAATTTTAAGCTGATCTGGAAGCCATTGCTGATGGATTCTGGTGGCGGCAACTGATTCGTAAAGAGGCATCTCATACTCAACAGAATTCAAAATCGTCTGGGCCACACACGTAATAATCCTTGTACCCGATGGAGATCCCAACGCCATGAAGGGAGCATCATTTTTTGTGATGATCGTCGGAGACATGGATGAGAGGGGTCTTTTCTTAGGAGCGATGAGATTGTTTGATCCACCCACAGCTCCGAAAAGATTTTGAGCACCTACTTTCTGAGCAAAGTCATCCATCTCATTGTTTAAAATAATTCCTGTCCCTTTGGCGATCACTCCAGAGCCAAACCAACCATTAATCGTTTGCGTGGAGGCCACAAGATTTCCCTCTCGATCAGCGAGTGTGAAGTGAGTGGTGTCACTTGATTCATACGGAAGAGGAACACCTTTGAGTTCACTGGCCTTGATGGCACGAGGAACATTGATTGCCTCTGAGAGTTTTTTCAAATAGCTCTCGCTCACGAGCTCAGATGTAGGAACTTTATGAAAATCTGGGTCACCTAAATAGTTCGCGCGGTCTAAAAAGGCCCTCTGCATAGCATTGGCAGTCAAGTGAACAGCCTCGGCTGATTGAGGTCCTAGTTTTTTTAACTGATGGTTTTCAAGCATCTTCAAAATTTGAATCACATGAATTCCACCTGAGCTTGGAGGCGGCATAGAGTAGATTTTGAGTCCCTTGTACATGGATGTCACAGGAGTGCGCTCTATCATTTTATAGTTGCGAAGATCATGATGACGGAGGAGTCCTCCGCGAGACTTAACAGTATTCACAATCGCTCTTGCAACTTTACCACGAGAGAAACCTTCTTCACCTTTAAGAGCAATCAGCTCAAGCGTTCTGGCAAGATTTTCTTGATGAACAATTGAGCCAACCGGAGGCGTCTTCCCATCGGCATCGTAGAATGTCCGTCTCGCCTCGGCGTCTTTAAAAAGAACACTCTTTCTATCTTCGAGAGCTTCATAAAGCTGTCCGTAGAGAGGAAATCCGTCTCGGGCCAAAACTATTGCAGGAGCGATGGTTTGCTTCCAGGGAAGTTTTCCAAAACGTTTATGAATTTCAAATAGACCTTTGACAAGCCCTGGGTTTGCAACGGCCAGCGCTCCATCTTGAGAGAGTTGTGGTCTTGGGTTACCATTTTTATCCAGGTACATTCCACTCGTGGCCTTTAGCGGGGCCATTTCACGAAAGTCGAAAGCATAAACTTTTTGCTCAACTTTTGAAAAATAAAGAAGAAACCCACCACCACCGAGGCCCGTTGAATGGGGCCTTTCAACTGAGATCGCAAAAGAAGCAGCAACAAAAGCGTCGATTATATTTCCGCCTTCAGAGAAAATCTGGAGTGCGGCTTTGGTTGTCCCAACTCCTTGAGTGGCCACCATTTCTTTTTCTGAGTGGGCCTCATGGACGGGTCTTGTTCCTTTGACCTGGGGGCCAATAATGCGGACGTGGTTGGTACAACTAACAATAATAAGTAAGAGAGCGAGTGAGCGCATTTACGACTCCTGAATTTTAAAGGATACTTTTTGAGTCTAGGAGAATTACGATGGATCTTAAAGATAAAAAATGTATTCCATGCTCGAGTTATGTTCCACCATTATCTTTAGAAGATAAAAAGAAAGGTCTGGCTGAACTAGGTAGCGAGTGGCAACTCACAGAGGGAGACACAAGAATTCTACGAAAAATAAAGTTTAAAAACTTTAAAAAGGCCCTGGAATTTGCCAATGAAGTAGGACGTATTGCTGAAGAAGAAAAGCATCATCCTGAGATTCACATTGGTTGGGGACACTGCGATATAGAAATTTGGACCCATACGAATAATAATCTCGTTGAGAATGATTTCATCTTGGCCGCCAAAATCAATGAGGCCTGTTCTAAAGCTGATTCTATGAAAGTCTAGACTGTAAAACTAAACAACTTAATCATTAAAGATATTCCACTAGTAGCACAATATTTAGGAGAGCTCGTGAAAAAAAACTTATTCATACTATGTATTTTAAGCACTTCTGCGTACGCATCAGATTACACCAAAAACGATAATCGAGATGTTTACGATTTAATGTATTTACCTGCGGCAAATACCATTTTTGGAGAGACAGGTCTTAGCGCAACTTCTGCATCTGCAGATGTAAAATTGAACGGTAATAATTATGGAAAAATCGATGTCACTTCATCTTCAGCAAATCAAACTCTTGGTTACGCTTTAACGGATAGATTGAGTTTTGATACCTCAATCGATTATCTCCTCAAGAATGAATCGGTGTTTGATCCAGAAACAGGTGCAGATTATAAATCTCAGTCAAAAGGCTTGGGTGACCCTTCGCTTGGTGCAAGATTCCGAATTCTAGAACAGAAAGATAGTGGCCTTAATTTAGATATCATTCCTACTTATTCTTTCAATTCTGGCGATAGCGAAACTAATTCAAATACCAATGAAACTAATAATAAACAAGGTGGAACTGCTTATGACCTAAAACTTGAGGGAGGTATGAAATTCACAGATCTTCAGGTTGCAGTTAATCTAGGCTGGTCTCACAAAAATAGATCGAAAACAAAAGATACAACAGATGGAGATAAAACCACACAACCCGAGAATGATACATTAAGCTTAAACC
>JACCDH011690724.1_pt1 | contig 15437 bp, 16 predicted proteins | sample 7442481 | NCBI WGS metagenome assembly JACCDH01 (sample SAMN15323433, study PRJNA562643) | freshwater metagenome | isolation source: river surface water | place: USA:Blue River Watershed | collected 2017-08-15
GATGCCAACAACTTGAATGACTGGTAAGTCTGAGCCTACGTGCAGGTAAGCCCCTTCTTCCAAGGGAATCCAGCCAATGGACTCTGCTTGGATTTGGGCTAGTTCTGCCCATAAGTCTTGTTCTATGGGGTTCATTTTTTAGGGATTAGGCTAAGTGCCTTTTCCAAGCCTCTATCATTCCCGCAGGAGACAAGTGATACTCATCAATGTGCCAGATACCATTAGAGTACCCATCCCCTCTGTCGGTGAGTGTATGAAGATCAAGAAATTCAAAACCAAATTTTTTAGATTTGACCCTCAGCTCATAGTTAAACTGGTTGATCAGATTGATTAGAGTAGATAGGTCATATGATCCTACGCTTAGTGGATCGATATTTGGGCATGGAACTCCTTGAATAACAACATTATTGGAATTAATAATAGTTAATTTATATACATATGTTAAGTAATTTTCGATTGTCGATTCGATAAGTGCTGACAGATTTGTTGAGGGGTATTTTTTTATATGTTTTAGAAGGCCGTCATCTATCCTGCAATCAATTTCACCAATCGAAAGTAAGATAGTTGACTCATAGGGTATTGAGAGAAATACTTTCTCAAATTGTTCTTTATATTGATTGCGGTTTGCATTACCAAGATGCCATTGTTTGCAACCTGGAATCCAATTAACTTTACACAAGAAACCTCCATACACGTTGTCTACATAGAGACCATTGCTGGGCATAGCGTGGCTTTCGCCTATAACATACAGTAATTTTTTTGCTTCTATATATAAATTATATTTATTATTTACCCACCAAGAAATTAGATTATTTATTAATATAAAATAAGCCACATCATTTTTCAAAAATTTATTATTAATAAATAATATTTCTTTTGATTTGTGAATTAATTTTTCTGAAAGTTTGATGTCGAATGCAATAAAACTTAATACGGCCAATTTAATCGATGCAATTAGTCTTACATGTCCGGATTCCTCATTAACTAATTGAAGCAAAATTTTTAATGAATCCTCAATATTATTGTTACGAATAAAAAGTATTGATAAATTAAGCTTAGCATTTGAGTAATTAACATTAGATTCAATTGCTTTATAGAAAAACTGTAAAGCATGATCTAAATTTCCTGATTCTTGTAAAATAACACCTAAATTATTATAGGCCTGAGCATTTTTCGGATTAATGGATATGGCCTTTTTATAACTTTCCTTAGCCTCGTTAATCTTATGGAGCTCTTTTAATGTGATTCCCAAATTGCTATAAGCTTCAGAATAATCTTGTCGAAGACTTATCGCAAATTTCAACACGTTTTCAGCTTCAACAAATTTACCAAGTTGATTTAAAGTTACACCTAAATTCCCATAGATTTCAGCATAGTCTGGCTTTAACAAAATGGCTTTTTTTAAGACAATCTCAGCTTCATGATATTTTCCTAATTGATCTAGTGTGATGCCCAAATTAATATATGCCTCGGGTAACTTAGGATTTATTTCAATAGCTTTTTTTAAGATTATCTCCGCATCTTCAAATCTCAAAAGTAGATTTAGAAGATGGCCCCAATCGACAATCGCCTCCACATAATTGTTATTAATCAAAATGGCTTTTCTGTAGTGAATCTCTGCTTCTTGTAATCTGGAAAGTAATTTAAGTGTATTTGCTAATCTATAGTGTGCCTCTGCGAAGAGTGGCTTATGATAAATGGACTTTCTAAAACTAATTTCAGCCTCTTGAAACACTCCTAGTTGTAGAAGAGCATTACCAAGAATGTAGTGTGGTTCTGGCTCATTGGGAACTAATGTGACAATATGTTGAGCAACTTTTAATAATTCATTAAATCGTCCTGTAGAATTTAAGATTGCTGCTAATATTTTCCAAGCTAACTCATGTTTTGGATCTTCTTGAATAATACAAAGAGCAAGTTTTTCAGAATATAAATAGTTACCAGCATTAAAACATGCAATTAAATTATTAACATCCATAAAGTTGATTATTTATTATTTAATATTACCAAAAAATATTACGATGCATGAATGCTTTCGATTCAAATAATTTTAAAAATTTGATAAAAACTCACGGAGTAATTTTGTAAATTGCTAAATTTAATAATTTATCATGCAGTGTAAATTAGACTTATTCGTTATTCGGCTCGTAACTTCTTCTTTTTAAATTATTAATTATGATAATTTATTTATTTATTTTAATTATAATAGCCAGTTTTTGATTTTAATCTGATACTAATTATTTATATATAAATTTACCCATACTTCTTTCTATAGAATAACCTTGGAATCTATATTGCAATTAACTATTTTAACCAAAATTTCCTCTCTTAGTTAAACGTAAAAATCATTAGATCAAGAAGATAAATCGATCCAACCAGTTACTATATATTTGGATCCAAAAGGCAATATATTACCTCTATGTGCATGCGTCCATTCAGCAGGCCAAATTAAGGTTAAACCTTTTTTTGGTTTAATTTCAATATCGTAATGACTGAAAAAAGTTGTTCCACCTTCTTCGACATCATTTAAATAAGTCATCCAAGCAAATAAACGATGTAGCGTTGATATAGACGTTCTCTCGCTATGAACTTGTTGAAAATGTTCGCCAGCATGGTATCTTTGTATATTAAAATTTCCTATTTCTACATTACTAGCAAAGCTATTTAAAAAAGGCCATTGAGATAAATAATCCTTATAACAGAAAAAAAGATTTTCTATATAATCTCTAATTTGATTATTTTCTAGTTTATTAATGTCCTTGGGGGAGATGGATATATCAGTGCTATTTTTAATGGAGAGGTCTAGTCCTCCACCTACTCTACCCTTTTTTTGCTTATCTATATTGATTTCAAAATAATCGATTAACTCATCACAGAGTTTATCATTTTGTATATTCCATGATCCAATGAAATGTGGATTATATTTTGATATTGGAATTGAAATTCTGTTCATATATAGTTTTATGTTATTGAAAATCCAGTATTAATATTAAAATATATTCGCCCGTATCCTTTTTTGATCATTTCAATCCCATCTTTATATCTATTTATTTCTAATAATAATTTTCCGAGATTGGCGGAAGCAATTTTATCATGCGGATTATTTTCAATTATTTTTCTGTATATTAGTTCAGCCTCCGAATGATCTCCTAGCTCTTGTAGAGTTAAGGCTAAATTAATTTTGGCCTCAATATATTCTGGTTTTATAGATACTGCCTTTCGAAGATTTTTCTCTGCTTCTGCTAGCTTTCCAATTTCCTGCATACAGATGCCTAGATTGCTATAGGCTTCTGCATAATCAGATTTGATTGATAGTGCATATTGATAACTTGATAGCGCTTCATCTATTTTTCCAAGTGCTTTAAGAGTGTTGCCTAAATTGTTATGAGCTTCTACAAAATCCAGTTTTATCTGAATTGCAGTTTTATAGCTTTGCGCTGCTTCTTCGAGTTTTCTCAAAGATTTAAGAGTGTTTGCTAAGTTGAAATGAGCTTGTTCGTTTCTAGGTGATAGCGCAATCAATGTTTCGTAGCTTTCCTGAGCTTCTATTAATCTACCTAATTCAGTAAAAACTATTCCTAAGTTATAGTAAGCATTTAGATGATCAGGTCTAATTTCTATAGCTTTTCTATAATTTATTACAGCAACATCTAAGTTACCTATTCTTTGTAGAATAGTACCTAAATTGTAATATGATTCTGCATATTCAGGATTGAGTCTTATTGCTTCTCTGTAGCTTTCTACTGCTTCATCAAATCTACCTAATTTATCTAATACTATTGCAGAATTGTAAAAAGATTTTGAATTTTCTGGTTTATATTTAATTGACTTTCTATAACAGTTAAGAGACTCCTCTAGTCTACATAGTTCCTGTAGTGCTATACCTAAGTTATAGTGAGCTTCTGCAAATTCTGGCTTGATTTCAATTGCTGCGTTAAAGCTTTCAATAGCTTCATCAAATCTGTTGAGTTCAATTAAAGTAATTCCTAAATTGAAATAGATTTCTGCATCTCTTGAAGAAATTTTTAAAGCTTTTTGATTTGCTGATAGTGAATCATTAAAACGTTTAGTTTGTTTATATATAGCACCTAATACTTTCCAGCTAAACGATTCATTAGGATACTTATTAGTTAATTTAATTGCTATTTCTTCTGCCAAATTATAGCTACCATTTTGATAGTAATCGAGCATTCTTTCGACAGCATCATGCGCTGTTCTATTTTTAATATCTTTAGTTATATTTTTCGAATTTGATTTTTTGTGCATTGAAATTTAATTCATTGCTTGTATTAATATAATATTAATTTACAATAATTGCAGTTATTTAAATTTAAATGAAATAATCATTCATATTTATTTATATATTATTGCTAATTAATTATTTCTTATTAGAATTTCTTGTAAAGCAGCAGCGTAAGCCAGTCTTGCTGTTTTATATGCAGCCATTTTTGCTTGTAATCTTGTTAATTCTTGATCGCAGTATTGAAGGCTAACTAACTGCGCCTTGGCTTCCTCTGATAAATTGTTTGTGTCGTATTCAACGTCATCGATTTTGATTGTGCTCATAGTTCGGCATTAGTGAGATTAAAAAACCCCACCCTTTTAAGAGGGCGGGGTTGGTAGAACTAAGCTTTAAGCTTAACTTCCATTACTTTATAGGAATGAACCAAAGTTATCTGCATCGATCAGTGCGTAATCTGCAGCTGACATATTGATTGTTCCAATCAGTGTTACAACGTCTGCAGTTTCTAGGATAGTTGCTGTACCTGCTGTAATGTCTACACCCAAGATAACCATACGGCTATTCGTTGTGTCGTAATAAGATACAGCAAACACGCTGTCAGCAGTTAATGTTGTAACAGTAGATGTTCCAATAGCCAAATTGAAAGTAGTTTGGATATCGGTTGTGAACGCTACGCCAGTGGTTAGTTTGATAAATTCAGCTCCAGTTGCACCCGCAGCAGCACCAGCATTCTGTGCCACTGTTTGAACAACCACGGAACCTGCAGCACCCTCTTTGGTGCCCACGACCGCCAAACCTTCTGCTGCACCTACTTCGAGGTAGTCTGTGTTTGCTGACTGGAAGCGGATCAAATCAGTATTGTTCGCAGCAGTACCAACAGTGAAGTCAGCAATTCGAGTTGCAGCATCATAGTTTGTTGACGTAGCGGCAGCGACAGCGCCAATCAAAGTGATCGTATCAAATCCAGCACCAGTAACAATTACGTCACCAGCTGTTGCAGTTCCACCAGTTGCGCGGTTAGAAATTGTATCTACGTTCGCACCGCCGGTAATTACGTCTGCAAGAGCAGTACCAGTCAAAGTATTGGTGTTAGAAGAACTACCCGTTATTGCAGCACCAAAACCTGTGCCAGCACCAGCGTTAATTACAACAGTACCGGTAACAGCAGCAGCATTCAACACAGTATTGTTGGTCAATGCCATAGCATCAGTTGTCAAGCTAACGTCACCTGAGCCACTAACAGTTAAGGTTCCCAAGCCAGAAATATTGGCCATCGTAGCAAAAGTAACATCATCAGTTGCTGTGATATTGATAGTCTCAACGCCTGCAAGTGTAATATCACCAGTACCCCAAACAGCTTCTGAAGTTGTTGTATCACCATCAGAAACAGTAATATTCAGAGTATTTTGTGTACCAACAGTTGTTGCGTCCTTAACACCAAGAGTAATTGCACCAGCACCTGCAGTAATCGTTACGTTGGCAGCTTGCGCAGCAGACATGTCTGTCACACTAGTGGCATTGGCAGCATCAGCGATTGCCACTGCAGTAATTGTAGAACCAGTAAATGTATCCATATCAATAGAAACACTATTAGCTACAGCCAATACTTCAAAGCCTGTGTAAATTGCACCTTCCGCAGCTGTATCCATGTGTGTTGTGTCAGCCAGAGTCAGTGTATCAGTACCTGCACCAGCATTTACAGCACCAAGCTGACCTGATGTAGAAGTTGTGATTCGATCAGAACCAGCACCGCCAGTGAAAGTTGCTGTTGTAGTTGCAGATAGAGTGGCAGAGACACCACCAGCAGTCAAGCCACTAGCATTAATTGCGGTGAAATCTGAATCAAGTGAGCCAAGTGTCACAGCAGAACGTGCTGCAGCAGTTGAAGAAGCTGCGCGATCTCCAGCAGCACCAGAAATTGTCAATGCAACAGAAGGAACTGCACCAGCGTTAGCTACTGTCATTCCAGTTGTAAGAATTGCTGAGTCTGCAGTCAAATTAACTGCCGAAACAACTGCACTGTCGGAAGATATAGCACCAAGCGTATTGGTTGCACCAGTCGAGGAAATAGCAATGGTTTTCAATGCTGCTCCATTAATGGCAACAGCACCAGCCGTAGTTCCGCCAGAGATATTAAGGGTACCAGCTGCGACTGTTGCTCCGTATCCAGCTGTGATACCACCAGAACCGCCATTCAGAGTTGCAGTTTGAGTTGCGGTTAATCCAGAAAGGGTAACCAATCCCGTTGATGAATCAGAAGTGAATGATGTAGCACCTGTGAAATTTGTTGCAGTAATTGCATCAGTTGCCGTAGCTGCTGCTGTAGCCGCTACTTCGGTAACTCCTTGCCTGATAGCTACAGTTGGTGCGGCCGTTGGCAACAAACCAGTAGTCAATGCATATGCATAGGTGTTACCCGTTGATGCGAATCCAGCAAGCTGAACTGCTGTATCCGCAGTCACTGTAACTGTCGTTGTACCTGCAACTGCAATAGTTTTTCCTGCATAAGCGTTAATCGCCGCTGCAATCGTTGTTGCAAACGCACCTGTTGCATCGGTCGCACCTGCAGCTGCAGTCAATCCAACGCCATTGTATGTAAATGTAGTTGCGTTGTTGTCTGCGCCTGTAGCAGCATTGGTAATTGTAAGCGTTGTTACTTGCGACCGGCCTGTTGTCGAATTACCTGTAGCAACCAAGTCGATCACTGGCCCTGCTGTACCAGAAGCTGTGAAATCAACTGTATTGACAGTGGTAGTGGAGGCAGCAGCTGTATAACCCCCAGCCAACAATAATGCATCAACTTCAGCTCGAGTATCTGCGTTAGCTGCGGTTCCAGTCGCTGTATCGGTCAGCACACCACCAGTTACTGCTGCGTTAGTTGCTGTAATTGTTCCCGATGTGAAGGCAGCAGCTACGTTAGCAGCTGTAGCACCACCTGTGCCAGCAGTAAATGTAACCCCAGCAATTGATACTGTATGCCCTTCAAGAAGATCTCTGAAGGTTATTGATGCGCGCTCACTTACACCAGTGACGCCAGCAACAGCTGCAGTCGTATTCAAATTTCGAATGGTGATATTTTCTACACCAGATACAGATGCAGCCGGAACTGTTAAGCCAGTTGCGCCAGTGTCAACAATTGTTAAAGTATCTGTGCCAGCGCCACCAACAATTACGTCAGTAGAATTGAGAGTTAAATGTGTAGCATTGAAAGCGTCATTTCCTGCACCGCCAGTAAATGAACTACCTGTGTCAGCACCAGAAGTAAGTGTGAAAGTTGAATTCGCTACAGCAACAACGTCAGAAGTAGCGAAAGAACCAGACTTAGAGCCAGCTGTTTGCGACTTAACCAAAGATGCTTCTACTTTAGCGTTGAAGCTTGTTGCGTACGTTCCGTAAACAGCATCAGCAGTCATGTTGGCGTAGCCATTCAACATGCTAACAAGTGAAGCGCCTTTAGCGGCAGCTGTAGAACCAGCAGCAGTTAATTGGCCTGCAACGTAGTTGTCCAAACCAACGATGCTTGTCAAACCGAGGTTTGTCAAGATTGTTGTAGCGATTTGAGCGTCTGTCTTACCAGCGAAGTCGTTTGTTAGCCAGTTAGCAGCAACCGTTGCTGGAGCTGTAGAGCTAACTTCGACGTAAGAGGCGTTGCTCAGGTACTCGCCGTACAGAGCACCAGCCAAGCGCGTGATGATTGCGCCGTTTGTAGAGATTGCCATTTGAGATTTCCTTATTAAGGTTTATGTAAAAAACTGATTTCTTTGCAAAGAAACCGAGTGCGAGCGGTTAAGCAAAAAGCCCACACTCGACAGAGCACACTGTTGCCAATGTGCTCTGCGGAATGCAGGCTTTAGGGGTTTTTCCTAGGCTTACCAGACTGGTAGTAAGCAGTCAGGTGAAAGACTATCTAAGTTGTTGATTTATAAGGAAAATTAGGCGAAATAATGCCTTTTTGGTTGCCAACCTACGGCTAACCTACATGGAGCGAAATTTGGGGGGTTAATTTGCGGAGGTACGCAAGCGAATGCGTCCTACCAATGACCTACGACGAACTTATTTTCCGTCGGTGCTGCTACTTGTTTTAGTAGCTGTGTAGATAGCTTCAGAAGTAAAACGAATCATCACTTCGGAGTCCGTGATCTGGACTTCAACGCCACGATCCCTGAAGACCTGCATCAGCCTTTCGATCGTGTCCGTTCTAGGTGAGGCTTTATCAATTGACTCAATTCGATTGATCGTAGGGCGTGAACAATTAGCTAAGTCAGCTAACTCAGTCTGACTCATGTCAAAGGCATGTCTCAAGGCACGTACGGCAACAGCCAGCTTTAAAGGCGTACCAACATAGCCCGAGGTGTTGACAAAAGTTGAGTTATAATTCACCATGTGTTGTATACGATTCATATTGAATCATTTATTTACCTCATATGCCCACGGTCAGCCTTAGTCCGCAAGTCGTAAAAGATGCACTATGTCCAAAAGGCATGCGTAAGTGCGATCTATTCGATTTAAATTGTAAAGGTTTTATGCTGGAAATACGAGCCACAGGTGGGAAGACTTATTACCTGCGATATCAAGATGCCCGTGGCAGAACTCGACAACTTAGATTGGCACTCGAGAAGGATGTTTCACTACATCAAGCCAGAAAGTTGGTTGAGCAAAAGCGAAACATGATTGCAATGGGGCAAGACCCGTGCGAGGTCAAAGCCCAAACCAAAGCCATCCCCACCTTCGCCACCTTCATCGAAGAGCAATACCTGCCGTACGTTAAAAGCTACAAGCGAAGCTGGACATCAGATGTCAGCCTATTGAAGAACCACCTTATGCCAAGGTTTGGCAGCAAGTACTTGGACGAGATCACACGCCAAGACATCGTGAAGATGCATTACGAACGCAAGGCTTCGGGTGCTGCGGCTGGCTCGGCTAACCGGCTTCTCATCATGATGCGATTCATCTTCAACTTGGCTGTTCGGTGGGAGCTTCCGGGCATCAAGGCCAATCCAACCAAGGGTGTGCCACTCATGGAAGAGAACAACAAGAAAGAGCGGTATCTGAGCGTAGAAGAGGCTCAGAGGCTTTATTCGGCGGTCTGTGACAGTGAGAACCCAATGCTCCAGTACATCGTGCCTATGCTCATTCTGACGGGTGCTAGGAAGCGGGAAGTGTTAGATGCTAAGTGGCAAGACTTTGATTTTCTAAGACGCATCTGGCGCATTCCAACCACCAAGACGGGCAAGGCTAGGCACGTACCTTTGTCTGATGGAGTTATCAGCCTTTTAAGCGCCATGCCAAGGGATCAAAAGTGTGAGTGGACGTTTGCTAACCCAGATACAGGCAAGCCCTATGTGAGCATCTTCTGGGCTTGGGACTCCGCTCGTACCAAGGCTGATTTATCTGATGTGCGTATTCACGATTTAAGGCACAGCCACGCTAGTTTCTTGGTGAACGCTGGCAGGACGCTTTACGAGGTGCAGCACATTCTTGGTCACACGCAGGTCAAGACAACTCAGAGGTATGCACACCTGAGTCATGACACCTTGCTAGATGCCACCAACTCGGTCAATACGGCATTAGGTGGTATGTTCATGCCGATGGTGTCGGCAAGCCCTGCTGCACAAGTGCAGTTAGTTCAGTAGGTTAAAAACTCAAGCAGCCTGCAAGTACATGTCGATGTGCATGGATGTGTAAGGGCAAGACACTCCACCAGCTTCTGTTCTCTCTAGCAGTCCCAGTTCAGCCAAGATCACAATGTCATCGTGCACACGCTTGACGTCACGGTCAACAACACGCGCCAACTCTCGCACCGACATCTCACCTTTACCCTGCGCTGCGCGAACGATGTCCCAACGCTTTTCTGAGAGTTGCCCGAAGAACTGAGCCGGCGTTTCAAAGTTAAGCACTTCGCCTTGGTAAGTATCTGCCTTGGCTGCAACGCCAACTGCACGGATTGCAGCTTTCCAGTCTGGCTGCAAAGTGATGGTCAGGTTTCTCTGAGTCATGATGCTCTCCTTTTTTCTACGGCTGCAATGAAGTCTTCCAACAGTTGGTCAACGCTTGTGAAGGTATAAGGTAACTCTTTGCCATCCATGTGACAGTGATCGCCTTTGCCCCTTTCGTTGTCAAAGCCCACGATGCGAACACCATCGACAACATAAACCGCTCTGTACTTATAGCCATGCTCAGTGGGCGGAACAGGCTTGGGCACTTTCCAAATCACAACTTCCAAGATCGAGCCATCAGGGTTGATGTTCTTGATTGAAGTAATTAGTTGGGCTGTCATGTTGGCGATTATGCCAACACTCAAAACTGTTGTCAATTACGCCAACAGATGAGCCTAGAAGATATGCAGCTTGCCCAGTATGCGGACGGTTCACTGCTTGTCCCACAGCTTGTGAGCGAGCCATAACTAGCTAAATTTCCCTTATTTAATTCCGGTGGCAGACCTTACAAGCCCCTGAGCTTTAGCCAATCAGCGAGAAGGATGTTCAAAGCAGAAGATTTATCCAGTCCTGATTTGCGTGGCTGCCACACCATCCTTAATGCACGTTCGGCCTCCTCGTCAGGGTAGTAGTCAATCCGCGGGTTACAAGCTCTGCGCCGTCTTTGCAACTCCCGTCGCCTTTCAGCACGCCACGCTTTCCAGGCAACCACATCGGCTTCAGTGGCGATTGGCATTCCCGATTTCCAATTACTTGTATTACTCATGTTGCGTTCTCCTCATCATTTAAATATTGACATGCTGGATGTGGCAAGGAGGCTCCGTTTACAACATGGGGGGTGCCTGCCGATTTAGGGGGGGTGGGGTCGTTATGAAAATTTTTGATCGTTTCCGTTAGTTCCCGTTCATTCCAGGTATTGCTCAGATGCAACAGGAAAGATCGGTGATACGCACGGGGCGCTATAAGCCCCGTTCGTTCCAACCTATGATTTGTAAGGAACGAACGGAAATCAGGAACGAACGAAAACCATTTCATACGTTAGGTTTCATCATGCTTTTCGGAATAACCAACTTTTCAGCTGGCACTGCAGCACCACGAATAACGGCTAGCCGCTCTTCGGGCGAAAGAAGCACAAAGTAAGATGAACGCTGAGGGTTAGTTCTCAACTGGCTGGGAATTGAAACTTCATAAAGTTCATGCTCCTTCAACATTTCGTTGATAGCCCTGTTAACTTCAGCTGCGTTGCGACGTACAAGTCCCCGGATACCTGTTCTATTCACTGGTTGACTACTCAGCCAAGATGTATCAACTGCGCTCGCAATTTCACTCTTTAGCTCTGCATACGCAACAAGCTTGGCCTGCTGCTTCAAAGTCTCTTTGCTCACTTGACGAGGGATATATGACGGTGCAGCCAAGCCCCAACGCAAAGTCAAACAGCACGGCTCCCCAAATTCATCATGAGTGCCCACTTCTGAGGTATAGCTCTTTACGATCAACTCTGGCCAAGTCGATTCGAATCGGCGTTTGCCTTGGACAATAAACCGCTGCTCCGACTCATTGACGATGAACATAGTTTGATGAACGTCCCCCTCCCATGCACTTGCTCCGCGCATGGATAGATCCTTTGCTGCTGTTCGGCCTTTTAAAGATTTTGAAACGTGACCTATGACCCAAGTTGGTAGCCCCTCAAACTGCTGTTTCAGTGCGGCCACAGCGGCTGAGGCCTCTGCGTTGTCGTCTTCGTTGTCGCTATGGAGAATTGCACTTTTGGTATCAAATACCACCAAAGGCAGCAGCTCCACGCCATCGACCATGCGGGTGTACAAAGCCCTATAAACCGCACCCACTTGAACTACATCGTTACCCCCTAACCGCGTAGCCTCAACCATGTGGAAACGTTCTTTCAGGGATTCCTCGGCAATTTTTGGCTCCCCGTGATCGCAAACTCCTTTGAGTACTCGTCGGGCTTGCTCCACATCCTCGCTGATAAATATCACGTGGCGCCAATGTTTTGGGCGCAATGGATTGTCAGGTGAGCAAAGATGCGCAGCCACCAAGGACAAGGGAAGAATACAAGTAGTCTTGCCGACGGCTGGTTCGCCTGCAATTGTTACTAGCCCCTCAGCCACAAATCCAGGTATCAGCCATTTAGGTGGGCGGACTGGTCCATCAATTGAAACAAACTGCGCAAGTGGATGAACTCCAGTCGCCCATTCATTTGTTCTTTCGCTCTTGGCTATCCGAGATGAATCCTTGTATTGTTTTATGCCTAAAATCTCAGCGGCTTTACGAACTGCAACTGTCAGATTGCCACCATGCTCCAGTTGGCACCATGCTCCAAAATAATCGTGTGAAAAAACTCCACCTTTGATATTAGGCGCATGCAATGGATCATTTGCGTGATAACTTGCCACACGCTTGGTATCAGGCAAATACAGAACTCCTGGAAAGCCAGTGGTGCTCTGGCTAAATTTCCAACGGTTATCAACAACTTCAACATAGTTGTACTTGCGAAGTAAGTCAGGTAAATCATTAACGGAATTAAATGCAGGAATGACATTTGTTTGGTCACTCACCCCAACTCGCGGATGGTGCTGCGGAATTGTTTTAATTACAGCTTCAATTAATAATTCTGGTACGTCTAGTGGCTGACCCAGCACCGAAATTGATTTAGCCAGGTGCTTTCTTTCCTCAGGATATCTGGGTAAGTAAAACAGACGCGCTGGCTCGAGGCACCCACGGTCAATGCTGTCGACAATTCCCAAAAGTTCGGCTATGTGCAGACCCAAAATTCGGACCTCGTTTGGCTCAAGTGGTCGTGAAATCTGTAAAGCTAATCGATAGCGTGGGCCGAGTGTGCCGCTATGGTGCGTTGGCTCCTCGTGGCTATATGAGGTTGAGAGTACTGCAGACCATCCGCGTTTAGAAAGTATCTGTGCAAGCGCTTCGATGCTAGGCGGTAGGGGGCCAGTAACGCGCTTTAGCCCATTAGGCATCTTGGCTGCATCTGCTTCCACGTCCAGAACGAGGACGGATACATGCCGAACGCGTTTTGAGCTTCTAGGGCCTGGCTCAATGTAAGCGGGCATCCATGCAGCGCCAGTCTTTTGCCCTAATTGGTGGCATGAAATTAAATGAGTCACTTCATCCCAATCCATAAAAGCTAGGCTCTTAACTGGGCACTCATGTCCTTCCAGCAATGCAACTGGAATCGATTGTTGAACACCTCTATTTTGAGATTTAATCTCAGGTGTGTGAAAACTTGTGCTCATATTGGAAGCACCAAACAGAGCACCCGTTTGCCGAGTCTTGCCGAAAGCTGATTAAGAAATTCATTTCGAGCACGAGAATATGCGTCGCGTGCTCGTAAAAAGTCCTCTCTTGAGGGACGCTTTGGCTCCCACTCTGCTGTTAAACCAGAATCCATCCCCTTAAAAGAAAAACGTACTGAAAGTCTTTGGCTCAGCCTGTGCCAATCAGATGACATGTAGATTTTGCTGATATTGGATTCGTCAGCAGAGGATGCCTGCGATTTGTTTGAAGATTTGGCGCTGTTCATACAACCACTCCAAACAGTTGGCGCAGCTTTTCTGTGGGCCAGGCAAGTCGCCCACCTATCCGTAAAGGCCTGATTGGCGGGTTTACTTTGCCCATCGCCCAGATTCGCAGTGTTTGGCTTGCGCGATTTAAGTAATGGGCAGCTTGTGCGGTGGGAACTGTCGGGGCTGTGACTTCCTCAAGTGGAGGGTAGTTGCGCGAGGAGCGTACTTTGTTGCTGTTAATTGAAATCATTTGAAGACCGTTCTTGCCAATTCGGCGTAGTTGCGACGGTCCTAATACTCCCGGAATGGCATTTTTAGCTCAAAGACATAAACATCGCTATTTATGTACTTTTTTTGGTCTATTCATTCTGGTAGCAGTTTCATTTGCAACTGCGGCACTCGCGGTTTCCGTCCAGCCCCCATCATGTTGTGAACGTAAAAACTTTTTTGGATCCTTGGACAAGGTGCCAATTGCTCTGCGAACTTCTTTAGCTTCAATTCCATCTTTAAAAACTTCAGGGTATTTGTCTTGAGTTAATGCAGCAATTTTTTCAGCAGTTAGATTTTCAGTTGACGCAGCCCAAACTTCACAGATCAGTTTATGTTTAACTCCAACAGGTTTACCTACTGAATTAATCAAGCCCAGTGCTTTGTCCATGGACTTGAAATCACCGTCGAGAAAGGACTTAATCGCATCAGCAAGCCAGTGAACATCCTTAACATTTAATGTCGTTGATTCATCACTAAGCGTCTTTAAATCGTGGGCCAAACGCTTTAATCTAGCTTTAGCTTTATCCTGACCTGCTGTCATTTGAATACTCAGTTGTTTTGAAAATGATAGCAAAAACACGACATTTATGAACACAAATCAACGCATCCTATGTGTCCTAATGCTCGCTTGCAGGTGCCTCTTGTGGCAGCCATGGGGGCCGCCGGCTTCAAGGGGGGATGGGGGTGTCAGGAAAACTAGAATCTAGGTTGGCATCGTTTCCACATAGCCCCCACCACAGCCCTCACAGTCGCCCTGTCCGCTTCGCACAGCGACATGTAATCAGCCACAAACGAGTCCTTCAGAACGCCTCCATACCGAAGCCAGCGTGGGTCAACCTTGAGCCACTTAGCCAAGGCTTGCATGTTCTGCTCTTTTGGAATGAATACGCCGTTTAGCCACTGCCGAGCAGCATGGGGGGTGACTTTGACTTGACGAGCTAGGTAAGTAGCCGAGGTGGGATGACCGTTGGCTTTAAGCTGATCTAGCAGGCGGGTGGAAAACTGCTGGGCTTCAGTGGGCATCCCAGATTAGACCAGCCACAGCACATTACTTCCGGCCATCTCTTCCTTGACTATTCCCACCACTTGAATAACTGGCTCATCAGAACCTTCGTGCATCTAAGCACAATCAACCAACGGAATCCAGCAAATTTACTCTGCTTGGATTTAGGTTGGTCCTAACCATAAGCATTTTTCTATGGTCATTGGATCATCCAATATATACCGTAGATTGTCATACTTAGGACCGCAATCATGCAGACTAAAAGCATGGCAGCTTTAATATCCTGCTTGCTCATTAAATCAAGACAGCTTGATAGTGTCGCTACCGCCAACAGCGGGTAGTGCAGCTTGAAGCGCCTTGGCATATGAAACTCTAGCCGTTTGCAACACAGCAAATTGGGCTTGAAGGCGAGCTAGTTCTTGTTCTACGAATTGAAGTGAGGC
>JACCDH010614830.1_pt1 | contig 15435 bp, 12 predicted proteins | sample 7442481 | NCBI WGS metagenome assembly JACCDH01 (sample SAMN15323433, study PRJNA562643) | freshwater metagenome | isolation source: river surface water | place: USA:Blue River Watershed | collected 2017-08-15
AGCGCTCAACTGCTTGGTGAGGCGCAAACATTGCTCAACCGTCTGGCTCAGCAAGATGGCAAAAATATTCTCAATAAGAATCAGCTGAAAGTGGCGCCGCTACTGGTATTGGCAAAAGAGGATTTACCTGCAGCAAATAATGTCTTACGTTATTGGCTGCAAACACAGCGGTTGGCTATGCCATCTCAAGAGCGCTTGCAAGCATGGTGGCGTGATCTTGCGCAAGTTAAAGCAGACGCCAATCTTGAGTGGCTACATGACGCTAGCAAGATTTACCTATGGCGCGGCATGTTGCAAGTAGGAAATGTTGAAGGAGGGCGCTGGGTTTTAAAAGCCTTGCCAGCCAACTCTAAGCAGTTGGGGTTTCCTGCTGCCTGGGTTAAAAGGGCTCAAGACAACAATGCAATTAGCCTTAGAGGGCGCCTTGGCTCCGAAAAAATTCAGATTAAGCCTAAGACCCCCCGTAAAACCCTCAAAAACCTCTATCAGGAGGCTGATATCCCTCCCTGGGAGCGTCAAGCACCCTTGCTCTACATCAATGATGAATTGATCGCTGTAGCGGGTATTGGGGTCAGTTACCCGCATCTCACACCCACGGGAAGGCGCGTGCTCCCGGAATGGGTGCAAAACCCTGTAAAATAAGCCCTTTTTAGATCCTCAGGGAAGATTTCCCTGTCACAAATAGTTAAATAAACGGTTTTTATGGCTCTTATCGTTCATAAATATGGCGGCACCTCAATGGGCTCAACTGAGCGTATTGCCAATGTTGCCAAACGCGTTGCTAAATGGATGCGTGCTGGCCATCAAGTAGTGGTCGTGCCTTCAGCCATGTCAGGTGAAACCAATCGCTTGCTAGGCTTAGCAAAAGAAATTAATCCAGATGCAAGTCCACGCGAATTAGATCAAATCGCTTCTACAGGCGAGCAAGTCAGTTCCGGTCTCTTAGCATTGGCACTCATGCGTGAAGGTATTGATGCGGTGAGCTATGCTGGTTGGCAAGTAACCGTGCATACCGATTCTTCTTTCACGAAGGCGCGTATCAAGAGTATTGAAAGCGACAAGATTCTCAAAGATCTCAATGCGGGTCGCGCAGTTGTAGTCACTGGTTTCCAGGGTGTTGACCCTGATGGCAATATCACGACTCTGGGTCGCGGCGGTTCCGATACATCTGCAGTTGCTATGGCAGCGGCGTTGAAAGCGGATGAGTGCCTAATCTACACAGACGTTGATGGTGTGTACACCACTGACCCACGTGTTTGCGAAGACGCACGTCGTTTGGACAAAATTACTTTTGAAGAGATGCTAGAAATGGCTAGCCTAGGTTCAAAAGTATTGCAGATTCGTTCAGTGGAGTTTGCAGGTAAGTACAAAGTTAAAACCCGGGTTCTGTCTTCTTTGACAGACCCATTGATGCCTTTAGCTGATGAGATGAGCTCAGGCACCTTGATTACATTTGAAGAGGACAGCACTATGGAAGCCGCAGTTATTTCCGGCATCGCCTTTGCGCGTGATGAAGCGAAGATTACCGTTCTTGGAGTTCCTGATCGCCCAGGTATTGCTTATCAAATCCTTGGCCCGATTGCGGATGCCAATATTGATGTGGACATCATTATTCAGAACCAATCTGTAGAAGGTAAGACTGACTTTACTTTCACAGTGCCGCGTGCTGATTATCAAAAAGCATTAGACATTCTCAAGAACACTGTGCAAGCGCACATTGAAGCAAAAGAAATCTCTGGCGATCCAAAGGTTTCCAAAGTTTCAGTGGTTGGCGTTGGTATGCGTTCTCACGTTGGAATTGCCAGCAAGATGTTCCGCACTTTGTCAGAAGAGGGCATCAATATTTTGATGATCTCCACTAGCGAAATTAAGATCTCAGTCGTCATCGATGAGAAATACATGGAATTGGCTGTACGTGCCTTGCACAAGGCATTTGAGTTGGATCAGAAGTAAGTAAAAAGCGTAATAAACCCCTTAGAAGCGGTTATCCGTTAAACTGTGGGGCGTTGTAATAGTAAGAAGTACGGAGACGTGGCCGAGCTGGTCGAAGGCACTCCCCTGCTAAGGGAGCATCGGGGCTAAAACTCTGATCGGAGGTTCGAATCCTCTCGTCTCCGCCAATAACTTTGGCAGACTTTCTGCTTTTTGCTTTATACAACAAAGACATAGCCCCCTAACCGGGGCTTTTTCTTTAGCGCTCCTGCTTACCAGTACGCTTACCACCCAAACAATATTTGATTTCAGATCTGGCTAATGCAATTGAAGCCAACAATTACTCAGTACACCTTGGTGTCTTGGTTAATTAATTGTTGAGTATCAAAAAATATCCAATAGATTCAGTTAGAAAACAGAACTATAAGAATTTGCATCTGGTCTTTGTTTGTTGGGTTTATGAATTGAGATAGTGCCGATAGTAATAAAGCATAGGGGCTCCTCTTTATCCTTGAGTAAAAATAGATCTCTCATCTTTTGGCTATAAAGAGCCTTACCGCTTGATAGACCTGAGCCAAATCCCAAGGCATTAGCCATTAGTAAGACATTCTGAATTGCGCATCCGGCAGAGATAAGTTTTTCTTGCTCGGGAATATTATCTAACGCGTTATTTAGCTTAGCAGTCGCCAATAAGAGTAATGGACCTCGAAAAGCTTTCTGCCTCGCTTCATCAACCTGAGTAGGCGTTGCCCCCGGGTCTCTTGCAATGAGCGCATCTGCAAATAGGCCGCCCAATAAATTACGGCTTTCGGGGCTAACCTCGTAAAAGTGCCATGGCGTTACCTTTCCATGATCAGGAGCAGCCCCAGCCGCATTCAGAATTTCTAATTTTTGGGTAGAGTTGGGGCCTGGCGCTACCAGTCTTTTAGGAGAAACATGCTGGCGACTATGGATTAGTGCATGAGCAAAACCTTCGAGTGAATCGGAATTATCAGAAGCCAAAATCACTTAGTCCCGGGTGGTCATCAGGTCTTCTACCTAGTGGCCAAAAAAACTTTCGGTCAGATTCTTTAATGGGTAAATCATTAATGCTGGCGAAACGTCTCATCATGAAACCATTTTCATTAAACTCCCAATTCTCATTACCAAAGCTGCGACTCCAGTTGCCAGAGTCATCACGACATTCGTAAGCAAAACGAACTGCAATACGATTATCTGTAAATGCCCATAATTCTTTAATTAAGCGGTAGTCAAGTTCCTTAGCCCATTTGCGCTGAAGGAATTCTTTTACTTGCTCTCTGCCTTTTGGAAATTCAGAACGATTTCTCCAAATCGTATCTTCCGTGTAAACCAAAGAGACTTTTTCTGGATCTCGAGTATTCCAAGCATCTTCAGCCATCCGAATCTTCTGGATAGCGGTTTCTTTAGTAAATGGGGGTAAAGGCAGTTTTTGTTCCATAGCGCTTTGTAGTTAATCTTTCTGAATCATAAGAATATACGGAGATTTGCATACAATAGGCCAAGTAGCACCAGTTTTGGTGCATATAAACTAGCCCCTTTTTGGATCACTTTGAAACATTTATACAGCAAATTAATCGCTATCTTTTTGCCGGAAGCTAGCGCAGTTTCTTGGTCGGAGCGGTTCCGGTCAGCTTTAGGGGTTGTGTTGGGTTTACTGGCCATGATCGGCCTTGGTTTATTGCTAGCTAGTTTTGGCAGCGCATCACCATGGATCGTTGCCTCGATGGGTGCCAGTGCATTTTTATTATTTGTTTTGCCTTCAAGTCCAATGGCGCAACCCTGGGCGGTTATAGGAGGCAGTTGTATTTCTGCTTTTGTAGCTGTTACCTGCACAAATTATGTGCATGAATCGATATTTTTAATTCCTTTATCGGTTGGGCTTGCAATCTTGGCAATGTTTGCTTTGCGTTGTTTGCACGCACCTGCTGCAGCTTTAGCGCTACTAATCCCCCTGGGCGGAATGACAGACTTTCATTTTGTACTCTTCCCAGTTTTAGGTAATGCTTTCTTATTGGTTTTGTGCGCAGTAATTTATAACTCCCTAACGGGAAAGCCCTATCCACATCGCCCAAAAGCACTAATGGACTCATCTCCATTACAAAAGCGCGATCGCAAAATTGAAGATGAAGAAATTGATGTAGTTTTAGCCAGATATAACGAGGTTTTAGACATCAACAAGGATGACTTGGCCAATTTAATCTCTCAAGTTGAGCGTGGCGCCTATCAAAAGAAATTACAAGGCATGCTGTGTAAAAGTATTATGACCATTGAGGTTTTATACGTTAGCATGGATTCACCCTTGGATCAGGCATGGAACTTACTGCGTAAGCGTCACGTTAAAGCTTTACCAGTCATAGATAGTGCAAGAAGGGTTCTTGGGATTATTACCCTAGAGGATTTTCTTAAAAGTGCGGCAGTTGATTTCCATCAAACCTTTGGACAGCGCATCAGAGGCTTTATGCGGACAGCTGTTCCCGGTTTAAATAGTTTGCCTAATGCTGTTGGGCAAGTGATGAGTAAGCCGGTGAGGGTGATTAGTGAAGATCGAAATATGCTCGACTTAGCCGAGATATTTTGCGGCGATGGTCATCATCACATCCCTGTAATTAATGATAAAAAGCAATTGGTAGGAATGATCACCCAATCTGACTTCGTGAAAGCTATTGACCAGTCCATTGATATTAGATGAAAAATTTTTTTAGTAAATTGATTGGTTTATTTAATGAGATTGCGCCATCCCAAGGCCAATATTCTTGGTTTGATAGGCTAAGAGTATCGCTTGGGGTTGGATTCACTATTTTTGTGATTGCACTTATGAATCATCTATGGGGCGATATGACGCAAGATGAGAATATGGTTACGGCTGTATTTGGAGTCAGTGCACTATGCATATTTTTATTTCCCGAAAGTAAATTCTTTACTCCACTAGTTGTAATAGAGGCAAATCTATTGGCTTCATGCATTGCTTTTATTTGTGTTTATCTTTTTCCATCAGTTTCTATAGGCATCCCCTTTGCCATTATTGGTACTATGGTTGGGATGTACTTGCTGGGGTGTATTCATCCACCAGCAGTTTTCTTAAGTATTTTTATTGTGATGGCTGGAACGAATAGCTATGATTTTGCTCTACATCCTGTTTTAGCTGACTCTATAGTTTTAGCTTTAGCAAGCTTTCTAAACCAAGTTTTAATGAAGCGTTCGGCTGGCTGATTCCAGCTACCCCCAAACGCTCCAGTCCCTCGATGGCGGTGATAGTTCATTCCATTTCACCGGGTAATGAAGAGTCTTTCCTAGGGTGAGGCGACTCCAAAGGGCTGCCACGATAGCAAGAATCGTTACGCCTACTAAGACAACTGCTATGAGATGGCCAAAGCCAGCATGTGCCTGGATCATGATGAGAGGATTAGCGCCTGCTGGTGGGTGTACAGTTTGAGTGAGCAATAAGACTGCCAAAGTAATTACTTCTGCAAGCAAGTAAACCCACAAAGCATCATCAAAGAGCTGGTAACAAATAATGCCAATGAATGCGCTGATGAGATGCCCTCCAAATAAAGCTCTTGGCTGGGCTGCGGGGGCGCCAGTTAAGCCAAATAAAAATATTGTCGAACCACCTAGCGATGCAAGAAGTAATGGTGATGTCGGTGGTTTAGTTACCAAAAGGGCCAACCCCAATGCAACTATTGCACCCAATGAAACCCATATCAAACGTTTAACCATTCTAAGCATGACTTAGTGTAAGCCAGCCATCGTAGATATTTGATTGGCTTGTCTTAGGATAGAGCCTGGACATTTAACTTGCCCAGAGAGAATCTGCTGTGTAATGGATGCGGTTGATCTGGCATCAATTTCAGAAAATGGATTAGATTCTTCAAAGCGCTCTTCTAGACTAGAACTTTCTTGTTTGCTAGAAAATAAAAAATGCATTTCAGGTAATCGTTGTAGTGAGGCAGTTGGCTCACCTTCGCTCCCTCTCATTAAAATTGCATTTGCCGAACGTAGTTGAAAAAACTCTCGCAATTTTTCTGGATACTCTGGATGGGTGTAGTTAGAAACCTGCCAAGGGTTCTGAAGGGTTGGATTGATGAGTTTTGCCAGAACATGACCAGTATTGCGTAAGCCAATTTGCTCTCGGATATCTAGCAATCTCTGCAGTGCTGGAGAAATAACATTCAGAGGGCAAAAAATAGGCTGATTAGAGCTTAGGAGAGAGCCAAATTCATTCTTAGAGTTGAGAATTGGCCAGTCAAGTGATTTAAAGATTTCATGACTCGTTACCCTGGTCGAATCTTTCTCTACCCCCTGAACAAGAACGGTAAAGCCATAACTAGAAAGCATGCCCGCAAGAAGCGGTGTGAGGTTTGCCTGTTTTCTAGCTCCGTTATAGCTTGGGAGAATGATGGCTGGTCGCGACCCTAGATTGAGTAAATTCAGATGCGGTTCTACAGCATCCATAAAGCCCATTAACTCAGATATGGACTCACCCTTAATACGCATGGCAATACAAAATGCACCGAGCTCAAGATCGCTGACCTTGCCATCTAGAATTTGATTGAAGACTTCTTTTGCCTGATTGCGATCAAGATCGCCAGCGCCTTTGCTGCCTCGGCCAATGACCTTTAAGAATAATGTAATGCTCATTGCAGGATTATGCAGCTACTTCCATTTTTGTGAGGAAGCCAGCAATAATTTGCTTAACCTCGGGTTTGCAAGAGCCGCAATTTGTACCGCATTGTGTTTCAGCTTGAAGTGCGTTCATGGCATCAACGGGGGATATTCCTGCCGACATTTTGCTTAAGCATTGGGTCATTGTGTCAGCGGATACATTAAAGCAGTTGCAAATTGCTTTACCTTTCGGCTTAATTTCCACGGGAGGTTTGCTGACGGGCATCAATAAAGATCGACCAAGCGTTTTTGCATCTAAGCCGCTCTCTAGGTACTCCCTTAGCCAGGCGGTACTTGCTAGACTGTCGATAGGGCCAGTAAGCATTGCAGATAAAACCTTTTCATGAGCACGTACGAGTCGTACGACGCCTCTGCGCTTATCGCTATAACGCATCACAGGTTCGCCAGATGCCTCATCTAATTTAAATTTCTGTATCACTTGCTTTAAAGCTTGGGCGGCAAGAGATTCGGATTCTTCTAGCGGGTCCTCGTGGTGGGCAGCTTTGAATGAAACTCCAATAAGGTCGCCATCCTGCTCTCTACCAAATAAGACGCATTGAGCCGAGTCGAAGTGAGGCAAGATACTGCGCAAGCTATTTTGCACAGAAAATACTTCCTCTTTCGGGAATAGGCCGAATGCAACGAGTTGCCAAGGTAGATTTGCCGGCAAAATCTTGACTGCTGAATGTTTTAATTCTGGCTGACCTGATATAGGGTCAATCATGTTGCAGGTTAGTCCATTGACTCCACGGCCCGCTGTTTTACCAGCAGCGCCTGAAATAAACTCAGAACCCCAGTGCATAGCAATAAATGCTTGCGAGGAGGCGATATCCTCCGAGATTTTGATTGGAAAGATCTCGCTGCCTCTGCGGCTAGTGACATGAACTAAATCGCCATTTTCTAGATTCATCCTACCAGCATCTTTAGGCGACATCTCCACACAAGGTTCTGGTGAGTGACCATAAAGCGTTCCAATGGTTCCTGTCCTACTCATGCCATGCCATTGATCTCTGAGGCGTCCGGTGTTTAAGGCAAAAGGGTAGCGAGCATCTACGGACTCTGCCGTTGCTTTATAAGGTGCCGCTATAAAGTGGGCTTTTTTATCTTTGGTTGGGAAGACACCATTTTCATAAAGCCGCTTTTTGCCAAAGAAATCCCCCTTGGGCATGGGCCATTGCTGTGGTCCACGCTCCTCAAGAATTTTGTAGCTTAGGCCAGTAATATCAAGATCGCGACCAGCGGTGCTTTCGCGATGTTCATTCCAAATATCTTCCGGACCACCATAAGGAAATAGAGTGGATGTCTCTTCCTTTTTGTTGCCTGGCAATAGCGCTTCAAGAGCTAGACCAATTTCAAGAGCAATCTGCCAATCATGTTTAGCAGATTCATAGGGGTCAATTGCAGGATTGACTTTAGAAATTCTTCGCTCTGAATTGGTAACGGTCCCCACCTTTTCTGCCCAGGTGGTGGCTGGCAATAACACATCTGCATATAAGGTAGTGGCTGTGTGTGCATAGGCTTCCTGTACGACAACAAACTTCGCTTTGCTTAGCCCTTCATGCACCGCATTGAGATCAGGCATGGATTGCGCAGGGTTTGTGCAAACGATCCAAATAGCCTTAAGCTTTTCAGTGCGCAATGCCTCAAACATAGGAATAGCGCTAAGCCCTGGTTTTTCAGGAATAGAATGCACTCCCCATAGGCTTGCGACTTCTGCGCGATGCTCTGGGTTCGCAAGATCACGGTGTGCTGATAGTAGATTGGCCAAGCCTCCAACCTCTCGGCCGCCCATTGCATTGGGTTGTCCGGTCAAAGAGAATGGACCTGCACCAGCTTTACCAATTTGACCAGTGGCCAAATGTAGATTTACTAAAGCAGCATTCTTGGCGGTACCTGACGCAGACTGATTAAGTCCTTGGCAGTACATGGAGAGCGTAGCAGGAGAGGTGGCAAACCATTTTGCTGCTTGGAATAAGTCTTTTTCGTTAATGCCACAAATCTGGCTCACTGTCTTAGGGGTGAAGTCTCTTACCAGGTCACGCAGGGCATCAAAACCTACCGTATAGGAATTGATATAAGACTCATCAATCCATTTCTCCCAAAGCATGATGTAAAGCATCCCGTGATAGAGGGCAACATCAGTGCCTGGCTGTATCTGTAAATAGAGATCAGCTTCTTTGGCAGTATCTGTTTTTCTGGGATCAACAACAATAACCTTTAGGTCGGGGTTATTTTTACGGGCATCTTCAAGACGTCTATACAAAATTGGATGAGCAAAAGCGGTATTCGATCCTGTAATGAAGATCGTGGATGCAAAATCAATGTCTTCATAACAGCAGGGTGGAGCATCCATTCCTAAGGTTTGCTTATAGCCAGCTACTGCGCTAGACATACACAGGCGTGAATTGGTATCAATATTATTTGAGCCAATTAAGCCCTTCATTAACTTATTAAAGATGTAATAATCTTCAGTAAGTAGCTGACCAGAGACATAAATACCAACGGATTCTGGACCGTGCTCTTTAATGATATCGGCAAATTTTTTGGCAACGGTTTGAATTGCTTCAGGCCAAGAAATATCGATCGGCTCTTCACCCCTCGCTTTGCGGATAGCAGGAGAGCCGAGCCGCGCTTGCACCTGCAGGCTAGGGTTTGCGGTAAGGTGAAGCGTGGAGCCCTTGCTACAAAGTCGACCAAAGTTTGCCGGGTGATCAGGGTCACCACGAACCCCGGTTACTTCTAGCTTTCCATTGCTATTGGGCGTAGTTTCAATGATGACACCACAGCCAACACCACAATAGCAACAGGTGCTTTTAACTTCAGCCATGAGTAGCTTGCAATTCCTCGCGACTCAACCAAACCACACCAGACTCCACTTTGACTGCAAAGGATTTGGCGCAGCCCTCATCCGGGGCAACAGCACAGCCGGTGGAAAGATCGACATTCCAGGAATGCAACGGACAGGTTACAGATTTACCATGAACAATACCCTGTGAAAGGGGGCCTCCTTTATGCGGACACTTATCTAATACGGCAAATACTTCATCTTCTGAGTTTCTGAATATCGCTATTTGACCGACAGGTGCTGCAATCACTCGAGCTCCTAAAACGGGGATATCTTCAACCGTGGTAATTTTTTGCCATTGATCAAGTTGGGCCGTATTAGACATTTCCAACCTCGACAATAGGAATGGTTTTAAATTGACGAACATCTACACCGGCACGTTCGAAGTCCTTCCAGGGGTCTGGGGCATCTTTCAGGTCAAAGAGTAGTCTTTCATAGAGAGCTTTACGACTTTCAGCATCATCAACCACCTTTTGCTTGATGTATTCCATGCCAACCCGGGCTAAGTAGTGAACTGTGCGATCGAGATACCAAGCTTCCTCGCGGTAAAGCTGCAAGAATGCACCTGAGTACTCACGCACCTCTTCATCCGTTTTGACTTTACAGAGAAATTCAGCAACTTCAGTTTTAATGCCGCCGTTACCACCAATATAGAGCTCCCAGCCAGATTCAACACCAATAATGCCAACGTCTTTAATGCCCGCTTCAGCACAGTTCCGTGGACATCCTGACACCGCTAGCTTCACTTTATGTGGGGCGTACATGCCAAAGAGCATGCGCTCAAGCTCAACGCCCATCTTCATGGATGATTGAGTGCCAAAACGACAGTGCTCATCACCAACACAAGTTTTCACTGTACGAATCGATTTTCCATAGGCATGACCTGATGGCATATCCAACTCTTTCCAAACTGCTGGAAGATCATCCTTCTTGATACCAAGCAGGTCAATACGTTGACCGCCGGTAACTTTAACTGTTGGTACTTGGTATTTCTCAGCAACGTCAGCAATCCTGCGGAGCTCGGAGGGAGTAGTTAAGCCACCAAACATCCGCGGAATAACTGAGTAGGTTCCATCTTTCTGAATATTGGCATGAGCACGTTCATTAATGAAGCGGGATTGTGGATCATCTTTTGCTTCATGTGGCCAAGTAGAAATCAGATAGTAGTTGAGGGCAGGGCGACAAGTCGCACAACCATTAGGTGTTCTCCAGTTCAGTTCAGTACGAACTTGCTCTTGAGAAATTAAGTGACCTGAGCGTATGGTTTGTCGAATTTCATCATGAGATAGATCAGAGCATCCGCAAATCGATTTCTTTCTAGGGGTAGCTGAGTAGTCTGTGCCAAGAACATTCATCAACACTTGCTCAACAAGGCCTGTACACGAACCACAGGAGCTACTGGCTTTAGTGCATTTCTTTACTTCGTCTAATGTGAAGAGGCCCTGTTCACGAATAGCCTTAACAATGGTACCTTTAGTAACCCCGTTGCATCCGCAGATTTCATCTGCATCAGTCATGCCAGCGGCTTTATTGTGACCTTGATGGCCAACATCGCCAATATTGGATTCACCAAACATTAACGTGTCACGAATTTCTGCAACACTTTGTGCATCGCGCATTAACTTGAAATACCAAGTGCTATCTGCGGTATCGCCAAACATGCAAGCGCCAATCAAACGGTCGTCTTTTAGAACTAATTTTTTATATACGCCGCCAATAGGGTCGGCTAGGGTAATTTCTTCTGTACCTTCGCCACCCATAAAGTTACCAGCAGAGAAGAGATCAACTCCAGTTACCTTCAGCTTTGTTGAGGTTACAGAGCCTTCATAACGGCCGATGCCGTATTCCGCTAGATGATTTGCGCAAACTTTAGCTTGTTCAAATAAGGGGGCAACCAAACCATAGGCTGTACCGCGGTGGCTTGCACACTCACCAACGGCATAAACTCTTGGATCAAAAGTTTGCAGAGTATCGTTAACCACAATACCTCTGCTGCAATGTAAGCCAGCAGATTCTGCTAAAGCTGTATTGGGTTTAATTCCTGCAGCCATGACGACTAAATCCGCAGGAATCTCGAGACCACCTTTAAAGCGAATAGAGCCTACGCGATCACCAGCTGCGTTAGGGGTAATTGCTTCAGTAGAGGTTTTGAGTAAAAACTTGAGACCTTTTTCTTCCAGGGATTTTTGTAGAAGGTCAGCAGCCGTTTTATCCAACTGTCTTTCCATCAACCATTCGGCAAGATGGACTACGGTCACACTCATGCCCCTGAGAGCTAGACCATTTGCAGCTTCTAGGCCAAGTAGACCGCCGCCAATCACCACAGCATTTTTGTAGCGTGTTGCTACATCAATCATCTCGTTGGTATCTTTAATGTCGCGATAGGCAATGACGCCGGGCAAATCATTGCCTGGGATAGGGAGAATAAATGGTAGTGAGCCGGTAGCCAGCAACAAGCGATCGTAGCTTTCAACGGTACCATCATCGGCAATAACAGTCCGCTCCTTGCGATCTATCTTGGTAATTGTTTTGCCAAGATGAAGATGAATGCCATTGCTCTTGTACCAATCTAGGTCATTGAGAACAATTTGCTCAAGAGTCTGTTCACCTGCTAGTACTGGGGACAGCAAAATACGGTTGTAGTTGGGATGGGGTTCAGCACCAAAGATAGTGATGTCATAAAGCTCAGGGTCGAGCTTTAACAATTCTTCGATGGTCCGAACGCCGGCCATCCCATTGCCAATCATGACGAGTTTTTGTTTTTTCATGCTTTGATCTTGAAACTATCTGCGTAAGCTGCGGGGTTAGAGCCATTCCATACAACGCCATCAAATAATTTGCTGGAGCGCATATCACTTTTTGGTAATGGCGTTTTTGAGGCTGTAGCCGCATCTTTATAGATAGCAATGTTGTTAACCTTCTTCGCCACTGCCAAGTAGTCTGGATGTTCTTTTAGCAATCCCCAGCGCTTATGTTGAGTCATAAACCACATACCATCAGAGAGGTAGGGGAAGGTCGCTAAACCGTCGTTGTAAAACTTCATAGCATGAGGGTCATCCCAAGTCTTGCCGATGCCATTATTGTAGCGACCCATCATGCGATCTTGAATCACACTCACATCGGTATTAACAAAGGAGGGTGCAGATACAACTTCTGCAGTTGCATGTTTGTTTGTAGTCGATGCATCAATATATTTTCCAGCCTCTAAAATTGCTGCTGTTACAGCTCTACATGTATTTGGATATTTTTTGGCAAAATCAGAGGTGGTGCCTAAGGCCTTTTCAGGATGGTCCTGCCAAATTGCCTGAGTGGTAATTGCTGTAAAGCCAATACCATCAATGATTGCGCGAGCATTCCAAGGCTCACCTACGCAATAGCCATCCATATTGCCGCTACGCATATTGGCCACCATTTGTGGAGGTGGAACAGTAATGATCTTTGCATCTTTAAATGGATTAATACCGTAATTTGCCAGCCAGTAGTAAAGCCACATAGCGTGTGTACCAGTTGGGAAAGTTTGCGCGAAAGTGTAATCACGCTTTTCTTTATCCATTACCGCTTTTAAGCTTGCGCCATCAGTAACACCCTTTTGGTAAAGCGCTTTTGATAGAGTAATTGCTTGGCCGTTATTATTTAGGGACATCAGAAGCGACATATCTTTTTGTTGGCCTCCGATGCCCATTTGAAGTCCGTACATCAAGCCATAGAGAATATGAGACATATCGTTCTCGCCATTAACTAGCTTGTCACGAATTGCAGCCCATGATGCTTCTTTGGTTGGAATGATCTTCACGCCGTACTTTTTATCTAGGCCAAGATGGTTTGCCATGACAACTGAAGAACAGTCGGTTAGTGCGATGAAGCTTACCTTCACATCCGTTTTCTCGGGCGCATCAGAGCCTGCCGCCCACGCACCCGCTTTCACCATTGGGTCGATTAAGGACAGAATGCTAGCTGAGCCAATGCTCTGTATAAGCTTGCGTCGCGTAGGATTTGCATCGGCAACAGTGGGGGAGATAACTTCTGTTATTAAGCCGCTATTGCTAGTTTTTTCTTTCATGCTGAGCTCCTTTGATCGATAACTAACAATAAAGAAGTTGTATCAACTGCAAAAGAAGCAATAGCTCAGTATTGGTGCATTAGATAAATGCATGAGCAATTTTGGTTCACGCAGAGAATTTAGGGCTATTGCCGACTGTTACAAATGATGCATGGAACAAATTGCACCAAGAACAGACAAATCACCCCAATCAAATGGGATAACGCCTGGCGTCTACCTCATTGGTGCGGGGCCTGGAGCCGCTGATCTCGTTACGGTGCGCGGTGCCAGAATTTTGGCAGATGCAGATATTGTTTTTTATGATGCTCTGATTGATATCTCTATGTTGGAGTGGTGTACTGGCACTAGGTTGGTGCAGGTGGGGAAAAGATGTGGTTCACATTCGAGCTCACAACACTTTATTAATAAGCAATTGGTGGATGCCGCTAGTAAACATTTAGTAGTTGTGCGCTTAAAAGGTGGGGATCCTATGATCTTTGGCCGTGCTCAGGAAGAGATTGATGCCCTTGAGAAGGCAAACGTGCGTTATGAGATTGTTCCAGGCATCACCACTGCCTTAGCGGCCTCGGCAGAATTAAAGCAGCCCCCAACTACTAGGGAATTAAGCAGAACCCTAACGCTGACTACTCTGCCTGGCCGTTGCGCGCATGAAGATCATAAAACTGCTATCTACTATATGGCGCGTGACCAACTATCTGAGGTTGCAACTACATTAATTAATCAGGGCTACACGGTAGATACCCCCGTTTGTTTGATGGAGTCGGTCAGCCTTCCAACGCAACGTAGCTTTGGCTGCACTCTAGAAGAATTGAGCTTTGGAGATGTTCACCATCATTTTTTAGATAAGCAACCTGTTGTGGTGATGGTCGGAGAGGTATATAGAAAAAAACTCCAGACTCTAACCCCATTACTTGATTCGCAAAATTATTTCAACGTATTGCAAGCAGCATCTTAATTACTTACTAGGAGCTATAAATGAATTCATATCGCCCATTTGATCCAGATAGACCTTTATTTAGCAACCGCTGTAGTTGTGGGCAGCATGCCTCTGAGTTAGATCATGCAAACTCGCTTTCAGCGATGATGGATGCCGAACAGCAAAGCGCAGATTTTGTTGAGGCTAGCTTAGTTAAGGCGCTTTTTCCTCAAGAGGATCGTAGGCGCGCATTCCTAAAGGCTGTCGGTGTTGGTGGAGCAATGAGCGCACTTTCAGGCTTCTTACCAGTAGGGTCCTTGCAGGCCATGGCGCAAGAAAAGACCCCGCTAGAAAAGCCGGACTTAAAAATTGGCTTTATCGCCATTACTTGTGCAACTCCATTGATCATGGCTGACCCATTGGGTTTTTATAAAAAACAAGGCCTGAACGTTACATTGAATAAGACTGCGGGTTGGGCTTTGATCCGTGACAAGATGCTTAATAAAGAGCATGATGCTTCGCACTTTTTATCTCCAATGCCAATCTCCATGTCAATGGGCTTGGGTTCCGATCCTTCCCAGATGCGTGTAGCCACAATTCAGAACGTGAATGGTCAAGCTATTACTTTGGCAAATAAGCATAAAGATAATCGCGATCCAAAAAACTGGAAGGGTATGAAGTTTGCCGTTCCATTTGAATATTCAATGCATAACTTCTTGCTACGTTATTACGTTGCACAGGCTGGCTTGGATCCAGATAAAGATATTCAGATTCGTGTAACGCCGCCACCAGAGATGGTTGCTAACTTGCGTGCAGGCAATATTGATGGATTCCTGGGGCCTGATCCATTTAATCAGCGCGCAGTGTATGACGAGGTTGGATTTATTCATATTCTGACTAAGCAGATCTGGGATGGTCACCCTTGTTGTGCTTTTGGAACTTCAGATGAATTTATCCGTAAGAATCCCAATACCTTCGCCGCCCTCTATCGTGCAGTAC
>JACCDH011759190.1_pt1 | contig 15435 bp, 9 predicted proteins | sample 7442481 | NCBI WGS metagenome assembly JACCDH01 (sample SAMN15323433, study PRJNA562643) | freshwater metagenome | isolation source: river surface water | place: USA:Blue River Watershed | collected 2017-08-15
AAAGATTACTGTTTTTGTTGGCATATTAATTCCTACAGCAAGCGTCTCCGTACAATACAGAAGTTTAATATATCCCTTTGTAAAGAGGATCTCAATGATTTCCTTAAGAAGAGGAAGAACACCGCTGTGATGAAAGGCAATTCCACGTTGAATGAGTGTACGAATGGCATGATATTGTGGCAAGGTTTCTAATTGTGTCTTGTGATGGCGAAGATGAAAGTCAAAGATATTGACTGCAGCAGCGGAATCGCTAGAATCCAAAAGGGTCGCCTCCGTTTTTGCAGCGTATTTTTCACATCCTTTGCGACTGAGCACGAATGCAAGTGCTGGGAGAAGTTTCTTTTCTTCAAGCATCGTAATACAACTATTGAGTTGATGTGTAAAACTGACTGGCTTGACTTTTCCTGAAATAGGTCCTTCAACTCCTTGACGACGAGCAGATGCCACCTTCTTTTGAAATGCCTCGTGCTCTTTTTCAGTCATTGCACGAGTACGAAGCCAATCATTGTACGCACCATCGTAGAAGACCTCTTTTGCATCCATAATAGGAGTCATAGTTTCACCATTGAGAATATAATGAGTGAGAGGAACAATGCGGTATTGCGTTTGAATGAGATGGCAGGGGACTTGTTTGAGTTCACCAAGCCATTCTGCGAAGAATTCAGGTTTATCCAGTGTTGCAGAGAGCATGATGAGTTGAACCTCACGAGGGAGAAGGATCATTGTTTCTTCCCAGACTTTTCCACGATCACGGTCATTGATGTAATGGCATTCGTCAAAGATGACTGCGCCAAGATTATCAAGACTGAGACTTGCAGTGAGACCAACGTGTTCCGTAGCCGTTCCTTTTTTGTAGAGAAGATTGCGGAGAATTTCGGTCGTAAGAACAATAATTTTAGCATCAGGGCAGAACTTGATATCCCCTGTCATAATTCCTACTGCACCAGGTTCAGGCCACATTTGTTTGAGATCATGAAACTTTTGGTTGGAGAGGGATTTAATGGGAGTCGTGTAAAAGACTCGCTTGCCTTGTCTGAGGGCGTGTGCAATTGTGTATTCGGCGACTGTTGTTTTCCCAGAACCCGTGGGGGCTGTAACAAGTACATTTTCATGATCATGAATTGCATGAATTGCAAACTTTTGAAACACATCTGGTTCATATTTCATATGCATTGAAAGTTCATCTGGAAGTTTAGGAGGAATATCTGCAGCTGTATACCGTTTCATAAGTACAGATGTTGACATTTTTAATATTATATGATATGTATTTTATTTAGTGTATATTTAGGTTGTCAATTTTTATCAATGTGAGTTATTTCACCTTTATAATTAAAGACCCAAATTTCATAATTATATCCTGCATTTTTTGTTGCTTCTGATTTCAACACAATATTATCAGTTTTTGAGGAATAGGTCCATGTTGATTTGACTTCAATAATTTTATTTTCATGCGGAATATATATATCTGGGAAATAATATTTTGGATTATTATTTACAGTATATTCTATTCTAGGTATATCAATACGATTTGTTATTATTTCTTCTTCTTTATAATTATCAACAAGTAATTTTTTTAATGCGAATGGTTCGTATCCTTGAACTTTTCGTATAGTTCCACTTGGAAATGTAAAATTTTTAAATTTCTTTGCATTCTTTTGCACCCTTTCTTGAACTAGTTTAGTCTGCATCGCAAATTCAACGCCATATTTTTGTAAACATGTTTGTTTACTTTTTTCTTTAACAGCTACACATTGTAATGAATGCTCAACACCAAACTTTTCTAAACATGATTGCCTACCACGTTCTTTTAATTCGTTAGAATGATATGGAACAGTTACACCATAACGTTCGTACAAGGTCTCCTTGAATTTTTCTTGAAATTCTTTATACTGTAATGCATGTTCAACCCCATATTTTTCCTTAAATGATTCTGTAATTTTCTTTTTTATTTCATCATTTTGAAACGGATTTTCAACACCATATTTTTCTAAGAATGTTTGTTTCATTTTTTCTTTAACATCATCTACTTTCATAGGACTATCAACACCATATTTTTGCATAAATACATCTTTTATTTTTGTTTTCATTGATTCAAGTTGATTTGGATCTTCACATCCATATCGTTCTATATTAGTTTGTTTTGTTTTTTCCATCATTGTTTTATTTATACAGCTTCTACAAAACATTTTATAGGTTGGTAAAACTGAAAACGATTTAGAATATTTATTTCCACACGCACAAATATATTCTATTTTAGTTTTACTTGTTAATTTTTGATATTCTCCTAAAACTGTTGCATTATCACGTTTGGAGATTGTATCAAGAAGTTCTTTTGTAAATCTTCTATCGGGGCGGCCCTTATTATCGCCCATTTTTATTTTTCAATATACAGGTATCTGAATCAATTTTATATGGCTATTTAGAGATTATGAAATAAAAAATACAGAATGTGGAAGGTATATCTCTTACGATCTACTACAGATTTCAGAACCTATGTGGGGGCGACTCTTGACGTAGACCGACGTTTGCGACAACATAATGGTCTGATTTCAGGTGGAGCACGAGCCACTGCTGGAGGACAATGGACTCGTGTATGTCATATTACAGGATTTCCACACGAACGTGCTGCATTACAGTTTGAATGGGCGTGGAAACATTTCAGTAAAAAACAGTCTGGTTCAGCGCTAACACGCAGAATCAAATCGTTGTTTGAATTATTTGCTTGCGAACAGCCGACAAGCAAGGCGACAGATTTTCAGTCGTATGTGAATGATTTACAGGTGGTTTGGGAAGATGATTCAATTGATCCTTCATTGGTGAGTTGTTAATTACTAGCTTTTTTCTTACGATACTGTTGTTCGCACATCATTCGCTCAAGATCTACACGCTCTTTCCAAAGTTTCCATGCAGCCTCAATGTGCATACATTTCAGTGATTCATCCAGTTCAGTTTGGAAGCGTGCAATGTGTGTAAGTTGTTTCCATATTGACTCATTTCCAGTGTTGGACGTAGTCCTATCGGAATCCATCTCAGGATTTCTATTAAAGAAGATTCTTATGTGTTCCAATCAAATATCGCACGTTTGTATACCCAAGTGCTTGGGCAGCCTCTGCAGCCATACGGGCTCGGGTACTTGTATTACAGTAAAAGAGGATCTTGGAAGACTTATCAGGGATTCGTTGGGGTAGCACTTCAGGAATTTGTTTAACAGGAATGTGAATTGCAAGTGGGAATCGTCCCATTGACCACTCCGCATCTGTACGAACATCTACCACATGATCAAAATCACCTTTTGCAAGTGCGGCTTTTGCCGCACCAGGATACATGGCGAGTGGTGAGGAAATATTGTAATAGAGAGCATAGCCTAGCACTAGGAGTAGGAGGACAAGAAAAAAGGTTACAAGTCCACGGCGCATTTCTACTTGTGTGCGCGTGTCTTTTTTCTGGCGTGGCGTTGTTTGCGTCGTGTGTTACGTTGTTTGCGACGTCCACCTGATGTAGGTGTTCCGTTGCCACTTGCAACAGGTCCGAGTGCCATTCCACGGGGAATATATGGTACATGTACAGGTACAGCAGCAACTGCGCCACCGGTTGGGTTCATAATGAGATATAACGTGTTTGATTCTAATGAATGATGAATAGGAAAACTCAACGTATATTTTATAGGCTTTGAGATGTTGTTACTAGCGTATCCTAATTCATACGGCGGTTCTCCACCATAATCAAAACTAATTTTAATATGCTCATCATCATTTAATAAAAATGTATATATACACTCACCTGGTAGATATTCTTTGCCAAAATTTTTAATTCCTTTTGTATCAATTTTTACAGAATCATCGGCTGAAAATGGTAGACATCCTATATCATTATCATATACAAACCATACACCGCTACATTTGAATAAAGAGATTACATGTTGAAATTTTACAAAATAATATCCCATAATTGTTGTTGGATCAGATGGAGGACGTCTAACAAGCGTATATTTATCTTCCGTAAGTAATTCCAATAATTTTGTAAGTGGTTTTTCAATAGAAGATATAGAGTATGATCCATATGATAACCCACACACAACTGGTTTCATAAATGTATGAAATTTAGAATATGTATTATGTTGTATACTTTTACGGCGATTATGTAACCGTGTATTTTTTACATTCGTTTTTGGCACATGTTCTTTTACAGATGGATCAGTCATAAACATATATGCAAGTTGAACATAGCGTTGCATATTGACGATCAAAAATTCCCATATAGACAAATCAATTGATGGTGCAAACTCTGTACGAATTTCTTGCGCAAAACTATGTAATTTAACATCGGCTGTACCTACTGTTCCAAAGGTGAGTGAGCCTTGTTCTGCATTCAACTCCAATAATCGTTGAATAATTGGTCGGATGGCTGGTTTTAATACATCTGATTCAAACAATAACATAAATAATGCATCATTCCAACAAGTTCCCAACTTTGCATGCTGCTGAAATATACGCAATGCATATGGTCCAGTGGGACATGATGTGAGAATCTCAAGAATAGGTTCAATCATTGTTGCATCAAATGGGACAAGTGCATTTTCATCTGAACCATTATTTGAGTTACTATTTCTTGCAGTATTAAAACTATATGTACTGGATGTTGGCATTAATCCAGTATATACGGGACGAGATTTTAAAATAGATTTATCGGGTGTACGATACATCCTATCTATGTGGGTGTTTAGGAATTATGTTACTATATCTTGTGTACATTTTGATCGGTCACATTTCTTCTTTCGTTGTGAAGCCAAGAACTTGGATATACATTTCTTTTTTAGTTCATCTGTAGACTCATTTTCTACAGAAGTAATGAAACTTTTCCACCGTTTGTCCCACTTTGGATCATTTGGGTTATCTCCAGCATATTGTTCTGTATGTACTTTAAATTTTGCGAGTTCATCTGTATTTTTCGTATTGAATAATATTAGTATACCATCTGCACGATAATGATGACGGTCTTCTTTTTCAAGCACTCGTTTGACGTTTATAGTTGCACATAGTTTATTATGGCGAATATTTCGTAACCAATGAATAAAATCTTTGATACTTGTTTCAGAGTCTTTGCGAGTAGATGTTTTGACAGTTTGTAAAAGGGTATTCCAACGTGAATCAAAATCAGGAATTTCTTCAAGTGTATTATTTTCTTTAATATACTGAAGATACGTAGATTCAGTATTTTGTTTAATACATTCATATACATCATCGGCTTTCCATTGAATTGGAGTCGTGTCTACCTTATCTTTTTTATCGGATGATTGCCGAATGACAATTACTTGTACAACTTCATCTACAGGAGGTGGAGGGGTGTATATAAGGGTATTTTCATGTTTTATTTCGTGTGTTATATCGTTAATATTTACTGATGGTGTATATTGTTCTATCGTTCTGCGCTTTTCATCACGACCCTTTTGTGAATTGCGTCTGCTTTTTTCATCATACATGAATTTTTTACATCGTCGAATGCCATTATCTTTATTCATTGAAAGAAGATCTTCCTTTAATTCTTTGAATTTCTTGTCAAAGAGGTTTGTTTTTTCATATGTTGATGTATACCACTCTAAGAATTCATCCTCATTTCCTCCCATAATCCACGCATATACTGTACTACAATGTAAATGTTTCTTTTCAGGATTTTTTTGTTGACTAGATTTCCGAGCACGTTCATTATCAAGTTCTTTTTTAATTGTATCAACAATATTATTATCAAGTTTACTAGCGATGTATGTTATTGCACTTATAAATTCAGCAGTTTTTCCCTTTTCTTCACACCACTCAAGGAAACGAGTCAAATACCCATCTTTTAGAAATTTAGCAATGTCTTCTGCCGTATAATATTCATTTTTTAGTTTTTGAGATTCTGGATCTATATCTAGAATTCCATTAAATTTTGATCTATCACACGCATTTGATTTAATTTGAATACACTTAGATATGAAATCATTGTATGAATAGTCGCGTTTCATCATATTACAATGGCCACAACATGATCTGCTATTTTGAACAGTGTAATCACCATTACTATCAACACGATCAATGCCATTGCGATGCCCAGTCATAGGATGTATTCCACACAGATAACATTCTCCATTTATCAACGATTCATATTCGGATTTGGTTAGTAGAAATTGTATTGTTTTATTGCGCCCTTTAACATCAACTTTATAATCTGAATAATGTATTATTCTACCTGCTGATAAATATGATTTCCACTTAATTTTATCAATAGTACGAATTGAGTTTCCAGTATGTCTATATAGGCATATCAAATCAATCTTATCTAGAAATGCGTTAGGATGATTTGCAGCTTTCATCATATTACACATACTACATGCAGGAACACAATTATTAATCAAATAACCCTTGTTATTATCAATTCGGTCTATACCAATGAATTTATAGTTTGAATAGAATCCACAATAATAACACGGCTGAATTACAAGTTTTTCAAACTCTTGTTGTGTTAATGTAAATAGATTCTTTTTAAGAAATGCATTTCTTTGTAAATTTCGCCATACTTCCTTTATTTCAATTGCAATTGCTTCTTGTTTTTCAAAGAGTTCATTAATATTATTACGTTCAGGGAGTATAATATTATAATGGGTTCTTAGTATTGCCATTTCACTAGCAGCCTTTTGTTTACCTTTATTTCTACATTCTGTACATTTAACATCATTTACTAATATATTAAAACATCCTCTGCTAATATCGCAATATTGTATATTCTTTTCTTTTTCATTGTCACGAAGTAAATTTCGTACATGTTTGTCACAATATTTATCCTCTTGTTTTATTATTTTTGCTTTACAGTCCTTTGCTTGGCATGGGAACTGTTTTCCAGACTTTTTTTGTCGGCATGCTGAGCAAAACTTAAATTTATGTTTAATATCATCTTCGGCTAATTCACTATTACATCCACGAAAGAATCCACTACATATATGTTTTCCAGCAGCGATTAACTGATCGTATGTTGCATTTCGTTGATGATATATACAATAGCCTGCTTCTGAAGGTTCTCGCTGACATTGCTGCCCATTTCGTGGCCCTTGTTGGACAATACCCTTACATTTAGTGGTATCAAGTATTATAGATGACATCGCAAACTTTATCTTCATATAACTGGATAACGTTGTCAATTTTTAAGTAGGCGCAATCAATTGGTGTATTTCATAATATATGGCAATAATATATTATGAAAATGTATGTTGATTAATTAATTAATATAAACAACCAGAATGTGCCAGAGCAAGTTCCACTTAACGTTATTAATTGGAGAACGCAAGGCCACCCATTCCACTCATAATACGTAACACGTTGTAGTTGGTTGCATACACACGCACTGTGGAAGAGGTGGTTGCACCGACTGCATTGTTAGACACGGTCAAGAGGAGAGTGGTGTTATCAATACGGGACAAGTTGCATGTACCAGAAGGTTGGTGTTCTTCAGGTTGGAGAGCAAAGGAGTACACGTTGATACCAACAGCTGGGATGTTGGTGTGGTGTTGGTAAGGTTGCACCCAGTTGAAGTAGTTACCATCACGGACAGTGAATCTGTCGTGGCCGTTGAGTTGGATCAAGGCAGTGATGACAGGGTTCTTACCTGCCATACCTTCCACACGGGTTACGGAGTAACCAGATTCTAAGACAGCGCGATCCCAGAAATCAGAGTAGTTGAAGGGTTGTTGACCCTTCCAAGGGTTGATGATGGCATCATCGCAAGACACGAAGGAATCACGTTGGACAACCCAGATGAGTTCCTTACAAGGGTGGTTGAAGTTCAACTTGATCTTGTTGGCCGTAGAAGTGATGGATTCACCTCCAGTGAATTGGAGGGTGTCAATCAAGTATTCGTGGGCCACTTGGGCGAACTTACGACGTTCATCAGTGTCCAAGTAGATGTAGTCTACATAGAGGGATGCAGCGACCAAACCTTGGGCGGCCACACGGTCACGGATGACGTGGGGGTTGGAGGTGTTTTGGGGTGCATTGTCCCAGCAGAGGTTGCGGAGGTCGTTGAATTGTAAGTTGATACGTACTTCATGGTATTGGAGAGCGATTAAAGGTAAGGCCAAACCAGGGTGACGATTGAACCAGAATTGGAGGGGGATGTATAAGGTGTATTCTGGGGCGCACTTTTGGACTTCATCAGAGGTGTTGGGGACACCAGCACCGCAGTCGGCGTCGCAGGCTTCACCACCTTGGACGAGGACGTTCACGAGGTGGGGGACGTTACCAACCATCTTGGCGTAACCAGCTTGCTTACCGGGTTCTTGGGTGAGTTCGTTCCAGATTTGGAGCCAGTCACCATAGTGCTTATCAATGCGTTGACCACCGATTTCGATTTCAACGTTTTCAATAAGGTTGTGACCGGGCCAGTTGAGCCAACGGAATTGAGCACCAGAACCATCAGAGGTTTGGAGGGTCACTTGGGGGAGAGTGGCCTGGAGGTACATACGGTAGATTAAATCACCGTTACGTTGGATGGTACAGGTGACCTTCTTGCCGAAGTTGGGTGCTCCGTTGAAAGGGTTTTCAATGGATTCCATTGCAAAGTTAGTGTGACGACGGTACACAACCTTGAAGACAAGGTTTACCCCTCCTTTCGGAGTATTTCAATACTAGCTCTTTACCCATCTTATAAAGAGATCATTGTATTAGGGATTGGACTATAACTTAAGCCTCGGTAGAATACCTTGACCCATCACCATTTAGTCTCTGAACTGCATCCATATTGCGTTAGCAACGTAGGACTTGGCTGCGGATTGTCCATTTCATTTAGACATATATCTAAATCATCTTTGGCGTTTTTACTATATTCAGGTTCTGTTCCTGACCAGTGTTACCTTTCGGTTCACCTTAGTATCCAAAGCTTTAGGATGTTCCCGCAATTTGATGATGTTGCGATATCGGATATGATATCACTAGCGGCTGTGGTATATTTATAATGGAACCACTAACAGACTTGTCGGGACGATTATACCATGTTATCGTCCCCTGACCGCTTTTCCACCCCCTTCAATATGTTGAGGTGATCTGGGGATTACCAGTGAGGTAAACATCTTGGGCGCCGTAGGCTACGAGTTGCATCAAACCACCACCTGTCATCTCTGTCTATACCCTTGCGAAAGAAAATATTTTTCCAGGATTGAAATCCGCAGAAATTTGACCAACTCTCTCAAATAATCCGGAAACCCATTTTGTATCCGCCATCCGCGCGTTGTTATGCTTAAACAACTCTCATTACAACGGCTAGAAAATGTCCGGGAAGGCACAGGATGGATTTTTTAAGATTCGTCCAACGAAACGAAGTAATCCAGAAGAACGAACCACGTTAGACGTCATTCATCAATTTCAACTCAAAAAGATTGTAGAAGAAAAAGAAGAAGCAACTGTGTTAGAAGAAGAAGCAAAGGCTCTCAAAACACAGATTGAACAAACAAATGATGATCTCTTACGAGGTCAATTGGAAAATCAATATGTTCGTTTACAAGAAGAATTGTGTGAAAAGAAGAAGGATGATCGTATGTATGATTATCTTTTGCAAACAGGTGATTTACTCTTTGACTATTATGATATTCAAGAGAAGATTTCTCAAGGAGCGATTGGGGCAATCACACAGCGCTCCAAGCGCAAACCAGGGGATGTATTGAGTGCGCTTGAAAGTGCTGCTGCTATAGATACGTCTAATGAGCAAACTAACCAAGTCATTGTTCCTACCATTTCTTCAACTACAAAACAGGGAGGAAAAAAGAAAAAGGAAGAGAAAGAGAAATCTCTAAGTCGTGATGTATTATTAGAAAAATATTTATTGACAATTAACCCTGAATATGTAAAAAAGACAAATGAAATGGATGACATGTCTGGTGAATGTATGGAATGTGGTACAGATATGATGTTTAGTCAAAATGAAGCCATGCTGTACTGTCCAGAATGTGGTATGACTGAATTTATTTTGATTGATAGCGATCGTCCCTCCTACAAAGATCCTCCACGTGAAAGTTCCTATTATGCCTATAAACGAATTAATCACTTTAATGAATTATTGGCACAGTTCCAAGCAAAAGGCAGTACTGATATTCCTCAAGATGTCTTTGATCAAATTGTGGCCGAACTCAAAAAACAGCGTATTACAGATTTCAAACATTTGAAATACAAACAAATGCGTGAAGTCTTACGAAAACTCAAATTAAATCGTCAATACGATCATATCCCCTATATTATTAGTCGTTTGAATGGAAGTATTGCACCCGTGATGGATCGTGAAACGGAAGAAAAGTTGCGCCATATGTTCAAGGAAATTCAGCCAAGTTTCCAGAAACATTGTCCCAAAAATCGTCGCAATTTCTTGTCCTATTCTTATGTCTTGTACAAGTTCTGTGAACTTTTAGAATTGGATGAATTTTTAGCATCCTTCCCCTTGCTCAAAAATCGTGACAAGTTGTATCAGCAAAGTAAGGTATGGGAGCAAATATGTATAGACCAATCGTGGGAATTTATCCGGAGTATTTAATATACATATTTACATCGCATCCCCGAGATAAAATAAAATTGGCGTAAAATTATTAAAATAAAAAACGCACAATTTGGTAGACGAATGTCCGACGAAACAGAACTCTCTATAAATAATCAAATTGTTCATAATGAAAATAATTGTAAAAATAATATAAATCGTTATAAAAATTCCAAAATATATATGTTATGGACATTTGATGAATATTATTATATTGGTTCAACTATAAATGATTTACGTTATCGTTTACGAGATCATAAACAACATTCAAAAAAATATCCAGAAAGAACAGTCTACAAGCACATCAACGAAATTGGATGGGAAAACACCGAAATTAAATTGCTAGAAGAGTATCCATGTTCATCTCTTTCAGAACTTCTTCAAAAAGAAAATGAGTATATAACATGCTCGCTTCTTGATGCAAAATGTTTAAATGAAAATGCAGCACATTTAACTGAAGAAGAATTGTTAGCCAAACAAGCGACGTATCGTAAAGAACATCGTGATAAGATCATTGAATACAAGCAGCGTTATCGTAAAGAAAATGCGGATAAAATTGCAGAATATAATAAAAAATATGTTGAGCAGAATAAAGAAGTGGTTGCTGAAAAAAAACGAGAGTATAATGAAGCGAATAAAGAACGGCTTCGTGAATATTTTAAACAATACTCTGAAACTCATAAAGAGCAACGCAAAAAATATATAAATGAATATAGATCTACAAATGCAGAACGATTAAAAAAAGAGAGCAAAGAAAAACGACAACAGAATAAGGAAGCAATAGCAGAACGTGGTCGTAAGTATTATGAAGAAAATAAAGAAATTATAAACGAAAAAAATCGTATATACAGAGAAGCGAATAAAGAACGACTTGCTGAACAACAAAAAGAAATGCGGAAATTAAAAGGTCGTCCACCATCATTAGATTGTCATATTTGTCATGGAAGTTATCAGGCACATCGTAAATCACGTCACGATTCTTCAAAGAAACATCAAGACGCCCTCGTTAAATAGTATTTCAAAAATATTATATAGTTTATAATATTAACCCATATAATAGTTAATCTTTCTCATAACTCTATTTAAATACGATCTCGTCGTTGTATAGAAGAAGGGCTAAATCTTGTATATCCATTCAACCGTTTTGAAAATGTGTAAATAGTCACCTTTTCGTATCCGTGCTGTTTTACATAATTAAATCCGAATGGTTCAATAACTGATCCTTCAACCACAATTAAATCTTTGAAAAAGTTTGGCGTTTCAATGTGATAATATGTGACTGATTCACCCAATGGTTCTTGTGTGATAGATGCATGGCGTTTCATTGCTGTATAAGGAATTTCCCACACATTTGCAGATTTTTTAATTGCGTGGAGAGGAGAAAGTAGAATTTCCTGGGGAGGATATGACCGACTGAATGCACCTGCTGGAATACGGATGGGGGCTGATTTTTCATCTGTTTTTTCTACTGTAAAACTGTAAATCGTAACAGGGACACTTCTATTCTCTGGTGTTAATACATAATCACCATTTTGCAGTGTTTCTACAGGAACATACCCATTTGGTGTTAAAATACGCTGACCTTTTACAATGCATGGTACATTTCCACCAGAACCAGATCCAGATCCAGATCCAGATCCAGATCCAGTTCCAGTTCCAGTTCCAGTTCCAGTTCCAGTTCCAGTTGTTGATGTACCTGTATATGTAACTGTAACTGATTCTGATACAACACTTTCAACTCCTTGATTGACAGATTTTACAACAAAGGAATACGTTTGTCCATTTGTAAGATTTGTCGTAATTGTTGTAGTGAGTCCTGTTGCTGTTTTTTCCAAAGTTGATACACCACCAGTTACACGATAGATATTATACGATGTTACTGGTGTACTTGGGGCCGACCAAGTAAGTGTGATATTATTTGTTCCAGAACTAATTGATATATTTTGTGGAGCACTTGGAGGTGGAATATATAGAATTGTTGCAGTTCCAGTTTGAAGAATTTTGAAAAGATTTTCTCCAAATGTAAGTGTTGAATTTAACTCTTTCATTGTTGTTAGATTAAATAATTTACCAACTGAAGAATCATATTTCAACTTAACACTCGTTTGTAGATATAGAATCGTGTATTCAATATCTGCTTCTAAGGGCAAATATATAGGTGCTGTTATGTCTGCGCCCGTAATATCAATTGTGTATGAAGTATCTGGAACGATTACATTCAATGCATTTACTGCATCAAATTCGGTCGTTTTATTTTGTGATACTACGGATTGCTGTACTGCGGCTGTCAATTCTGGCGTCAAGGTTATTATCTGTGATGTTTTTTCAGTTGCTAAAACAGTAAACATATCATTCTTCAAGGATGTATCTGTATTACTTACTACAATTGCAGTTGCAACCGCTGTTGTTGTTTGCAGATCTGTATGTTGAAGGAGCGTAGTTGCTGCTGTCTGAATTGCGTCCGATTTTAACGTGCCAATTACAGATGATCCTGTAATTTCAGTAATTGTATCAAGAATTGTGTTCTTGATAGATGAGACAACATTTGCCGAAGAAGAAGAATGTGTAATTCCATTTTTTACAATCTCATCAACGGCAGTTGTCACGATTGTTGTAATTGCACCTGTATTTGATACATCTTCGGCAATTGCATTGAGAGTTTGAATTACAGATGGAATATTTGTTGCAGGTGATGAACCAGCAACCTGTGTAACAATATTCTTTACAATATTCTGAATTAAGGTTGTAGACGCTCCTGACGATCCACCTAACCCAACTGATTGAATAATACTCGCAATAGTTTCATTCACTGCCCCACCATTTGTATAAATTTGTTGAATTGTAGCCGCTGTATCAGATGGCAAGGTCGGTGTATCTGCAAACGGTAATCCTACAACTGGTTTCTCATTAGAGGTGACAAGGCCACCATCATTTTCAGCAACAACGTAAATGCGTTGTGGAATATAATTTGTCAGTCCCTGAATTATTGTACTTGTTCCAGTAATTCCTGATGCGAATACTGCATTTGTATCTGCATTATATATCTTATATGTCAGTGTATTGCCGCCGCCAGTGGTAGAAGGAGGTGTCCAATTTACGGTCAACTGAGAATTCTGTGATTGAACAGACACATTGGTGGGTTGTCCTGGTGCAACAACATAGTATACATCAAATGATGTTGTTGTAGTACTTTCACCTGCTGCACTCACTGCCGCCACTTTGAATGAATATGTGTTTGTAACAGATATATTATTTGTAATCGTTGCCTCTGTTGTAGTGGTTGTTGTTTCAAGTGTAGAGACCCCATCTACAACACGATATACATTATACGATGTAACCGCAGAACTACCTACAGATGATGGCGGTGTCCATTGAAGAAGAATATTCCCACCTACTAAATGTGATACAATGTTTGTTGGAACGTCTGGAACAATTGTCACTGCGCAATTTAATGTAAATGTATTAATACTGTATGCAGTTGTGCCTCCACCAGACGATGCATTTCCAATTTGGTTAGTAATTTCACCACTGTTTGATTTATCCCAAGCACGAATTTGGATAGAAGTTGATCCATGAGTTGTTGTAGAGGTTGGGACAAATTTAATATATTCAAGACCAGTTCGTGAAAAATGGATTGCAGTGGAGGATGATACGGCGGACATTGCATTCCATGTGGTTTGATTATCCACCGAGTAATACCATGTTCCAATTGCTGTATCCGCATACGTAATCGCAAGACCTGTAGTGGTTTGTGCGTTTGCATCATCCGCATCTGTAATTGTAAATGATGAAAGAATTGATTCTATTGATACCGGTGTACTAATTCCAGATGATGCACTTACATCTGCAAATGTATACGATCCAGACATGACTGGTGCATCATTCACACCTGTTATCATAATTGTTGCAGTGGCCGTTCCAGAACTATAGATAGTAGAACCACCAGTTGATGATACAGATACAGTTGTAGCAGATGTTTCACTTGTCATATCCCACGCACGGAAGGATAATGATGCAGATCCATTATAGTCTGCAGTTGGAACAAAACGAATCATATTTGCAGCAACTCCTGCTAATAAATAATGCTCTGTGCCAGAAAGTGACGGCATATTTGACCAAGATGATCCACCATTTGTAGAGATTTGCCATACACCATTTGTAGAAGGTGCGCTATAGATTGCAATACCCTTTGAATCGGCAGCATCATACGGTACATAATTTGTACCAAGTAATGTAAGCAATGATGCAACTGTATCACCTGCAGGCTCAAGGGTATCTTCTGGAATGGAAGTACATGCAATCGTTGGTGAATTATTCAGTCCTGGTGCTGTACGAGGCGCAACAGGAAGACCTGTTGCAGATGTAACTGGAACTCCAGTATACGGTGTAGAATAATAGGGGTGTGTCGTTGGTAAATTGATCTGAATTCCCCACTTGGTTGCAAGATATCCCTCCACTTGCTGCATTTCTGTTGTGGTCAATACACGGTTAAAAATCATAATTTCACATAAAATACCTTCCGTTGTTTCACCATTATTACGACCAATACGCATCGTCCCAAAATTTGCATATGCATTTACATTTACAGCGGTTGGATTAACTTGACCATTTAATCTGAATCGTAATTGATTTGGATTCGCGGTATGATATAATGTATTAATCACAAACCGATTATTCACAGAATTTTTGCGTGACCAAGTTGTGTTTGCATTAAAATTATTTCCACCATCATTTGCATTCGTTGGATATAAATGTGCAGTGTGATACCCAGTAGAATAGTGTACATTGATATCATTATAGTCTCTTGAGCCAAACATGCAACCATCATGCCAATCGCGAACAACCGTAAAAAATGTAATAGGTGTTGTTCTACTATTAATATTTGCTTCT
>JACCDH010220904.1_pt1 | contig 15426 bp, 13 predicted proteins | sample 7442481 | NCBI WGS metagenome assembly JACCDH01 (sample SAMN15323433, study PRJNA562643) | freshwater metagenome | isolation source: river surface water | place: USA:Blue River Watershed | collected 2017-08-15
ACACGCGTGAAGGCATCGCTTTGATAGAATGGCGAGTCTTGTTTCGAAATGAAATAGCCGATCATTTTTCCACTCTTCAACACCAATTTTTCGAATCCAATTTCTCTTGCTTTCCAACGCAAGCGCATGGTGTCGATCAATTGGATAACAGGCTTCGGAATAGGACCAAATCTGTCTTCCAAGTCTTGTGAGAACTTCTGAATTTCTTCTTCGTGTTCCATATCGTCGAGTGCCTTGTACAGCGCAATACGTTCAGAAATATTTCCGACATACTCATCGGGAATCAACAATTCGAAATCTGTTTCAAGGACGGTGTCTTTCACGAATGTTGCGTTCTTCTTCATTTCCTCTTCATACAATTCTTGGAAATGTTCTTGCTTCAATTCTTGAAGGGCTTCATCTAAAATTTTCTGATAGGTTTCGAATCCGAGTTCATTTATGAATCCGCTTTGCTCTCCGCCTAACAGATTACCTGCTCCTCGAATGTCTAAATCGCGCATGGCAATGTGCATACCCGACCCAAGATCAGAGAACTGCTCAATGGCTGTTAATCGCTTCTTCGCATCGTCGGTAAGCATGTGCGTTGGCGGACTCAACAAATAACAAAACGCTTGTTTGTTGTTTCGTCCCACCCGTCCGCGCAATTGGTGAAGGTCGCTCATTCCGAAGTGATGCGCATCGTTGATGATAATCGTATTTGCATTCGGAATGTCAATCCCACTTTCAACAATGGAAGTAGAAACCAATACATCGAATTCTCCTTCAATAAACTTATTCATCACTTCTTCTAAATCTTCTCCGCTCAGTTGTCCGTGACCAATACCAATGCGCACATCAGGGCAAACGCGTTGAATCAATCCTGCCATTTCGCGCAGGTTTTGAACGCGATTGTGAACGAAGAATACTTGTCCTCCGCGTTGCACTTCATGGCTTATCGCATCGCGAACAATCTCTTCTCCGAATGGAATTAATTCGGTGCGAATGGGAACACGATTCGGAGGAGGGGTTTGAATAATACTAAGGTCGCGCGCACCCATGAGCGAGAATTGCAAGGTGCGTGGAATGGGCGTGGCAGTGAGCGTTAGGGCATCTACATTTGCACGAAGCGTTTTCAATTTATCCTTGGCCGCTACCCCGAACTTTTGTTCTTCGTCAATGATCATCAATCCTAAATCGTTGAACACAACACGTTTTCCAAGTATCGCATGCGTGCCAATGAGAATGTCGACTTTTCCGTTTTTCACACGCTCTAAGGTCTCTGAAACTTGCTTCGCTGTTTTGAAACGATTGATGTAATCGATTGTTACCGGGAAATCTTTTAAACGCGATTTAAAACTCTTGTAATGTTGAATGGAAAGTATGGTGGTTGGAACAAGCACAGCAACTTGCTTTCCGTCTGCAACGGCTTTGCACGCTGCGCGAATGGCAATTTCTGTTTTTCCGAATCCAACATCTCCGCATACCAAACGGTCCATCGGATAGGCAGCTTCCATGTCTTCTTTCACAGCAACAGAAGCTTTGTATTGATCGGGAGTGTCTTCATACATGAATGACGCTTCCAATTCTGTTTGCATGTATGTATCGGGTTGAAAGGCATATCCCTTAGTCGACTTTCTTTTTGCGTAAAGCTTAATCAAATCGAAGGCAATTTCTTTGACCTTCGTTTTCGTCTTGCGCTTCAAGTTTTGCCATGCGTTGCTTCCGAGTTTGTCCATGGTTGGAGCTGTGCCTTCCTTCCCAGTGAACTTGCTAATGCGGTGCAACGAGTGAATACTCACGTATAAAATATCTCCGCCTTTGTAAGTAAGACGAATGGCTTCCTGCTCTTTTCCATTCACATCTATCTTCTGCAGCCCACTGAATTGGCCCACTCCGTGATCGATGTGCACAACGTAGTCACCCGGTTGAAGAGCGAGAATTTCTTTCAGTGTGAGCGCCTCTTTGTTCTTTTTGAATCCTTCCTTCAGTTTAAAGCGATGGTATCGTTGGAAGATTTGGTGATCGGTGTAGTAGAGAATTTTTTTGTTTTGATCGACGAAGCCTTCGCTTATTTCAAGAATTTCTTGAATGTATGCGATGTCTTTTTTCTTGTCTTGAAAAATTTGATCGAGGCGTTCCAACTGTTTCGATTGTCCTGCAACAATGTGTGCTTTGTACCCTTGCTGAATAAGGTTTTCGAGATGCTCGGCAAGCAATTCAAAATTTTTGTTGAAGGAAGGTTGAGGCGTGCAATGAAACTCTTCTGTTTCACCAAAGAATTGTCTTTTGCTTCCGAATTCAATGACGCGTTTGTCTTCCAATTGCTTCAACCACTCATGTTTGGAAGTGAAGAGCGCGTCCGGTTTGTCGTGAGAAATGTGATCGGAAAGTTTGTTGAATCGTTCTTCGGCTTTTTCCATTTCAGTTTGGAATTGCGCTAGCGAAGATTCGGTATTGCTCATCCAAACGACTGTGTTAGAAGGCAGGAAATCGAGCAGTCCAATGCGCACTTCTTCCGAATGCTTCGAATGTGTATTCGGAACGATAACAGCCTTGGTCATTTTGTTCACCGAAAGTTGTGTTGCCGGATCGAAGTTTCGAATGCTTTCTACTTCTTCATCGAAAAACTCAATGCGATAGGGGTATTCATAGCTGAAAGAGAATACATCGACAATACCTCCGCGTACAGCGTACTGTCCGGGTTCATAGACGTAATCTACTTTTTCGAATTGAAATTCAATGAAAACTTCGTCAATAAAATCCATGGAATAGGATTGTCCGACGTCGATGCTGAAGGTGTTTTTTTCAAGTTCTTTTTGCGTAACAACTTTCTCGAAAAGCGCCTCAGGGTAGGAGACAACGATGTAGTTCTTTCGATTCTTTTGAAGTTTATTCAGTACCTCGGTTCGAATGGCAATGTTTGCATTCTGTGTGGTTTCTACATCGTAGGCTAGTCTTGCTGTTCGCGGAAAGAAGAGCACAGGAGTTTTCTCTTGCTCTTTCTCGTCGGCTCCTATTTCAAGAATGGCTTCTAAGTCATTGAGGAAGTAGGCAGCCTTTTCTTTATCATCGAGCACCACCAATTGGGTGACTGGGGAAGAGTTGTAGAATGCGCTGCAAATGAAAGCAGGGGCGCTGCCTGCAAGACCTTTTAAGTGAAGTTTACTTTTCTCTTCAGCGACTTTGCTTTCAATCGATGCTATTTCTTTTTCCCAAATGGAAAGACGTTGTTTCATAGGTGCTTTATCAAACGAGTAAACCCCGAGATTGCTTTCTCGGGGAATTTTGTTTCAACAAAAGTACAGGATGCGTTGCGCTACAAAAAGTTAATTCGCTTTTTTAATGGTGAAGCCAAAGGTACTTCCCACTTCTTCTGTGCTTCGAACGCTTATGGTTTGCTGGTGGTTTTCAATAATGTGTTTACAAATGGCTAGTCCAAGACCGGAACCTCCTTCATGGCGAGAGCGACTTTTGTCAACGCGATAGAATCTTTCGAAAAGTCGTGGAAGATGCTCTCGTGCGATTCCAATTCCATTGTCTGCCACTTCAACCAGCACGTTGTCGTTCATATCGTAAAAGCGAATGCGTGTTTCGCCGCCTTCTACGCCGTAGTTCACGCTATTCACGATAAGATTGATAAGAACCTGTTCAATTTTATTTCGGTCTGCCTCTACGAATAACTCATTGAAGGGACCGTCTTTTACGAAAAGGCTTACATTTTTTTCATTGGAAAAATTTTCCAGAGAATCACAGACTTCATGGGCCAATTGAATAATATCGAAACGTACAATTTTCAATGGGACTGCACCGCTTTCAAGCCTCGAAATTTCATCTAGGTCTGAGACCAAATTTTCCAATCGTTCACAACTGTTAATTGCGCGTTCAAGAAATTTTCTTCTGAGTTCGAGATTCATATCCTCATTTTCGGCGAGTGTATCAAGATATCCCTGAATATTGAAGATGGGTGTTTTCAATTCATGAGCAAGGTTACCCACGAATTCCTTTCGAAAGTTATCAGCGTGTTGAAGTTCCTTGATTTCTCCAATTTTTTCTTCTGCCCAATGAGCCACGTCTTGGTTTACTTCACCCAGTATATCTGTACTCATTTCAAATCCTTTTTTTTCTGATTGGGTTTTGAATGAGTGAATGGTTTTGTAGATCACTTTCACTTTACTGTACAGAAAGCGCTCGATAAACATATACACAACAAAGTATGTTATAGACATCCCAAGCGCGATGAACAGAAGCAGCAGTGCTATTTCAAAATCGCGTTCAAGAATGTATGCAAGTATGAAGTATACGGTTGCGAGAGGCAACACAACGAAGAGAGCAGAAGCTAATGCAACTTGTTTTGGAGTTCGAACATTCACGCTTCGAATTTATAACCAACTCCTTTAATTGTCTTAAAATTTTCGTCGCCTAATTTTTCGCGGAGTTTGCGAATGTGAACGTCAATGGTTCTATCTCCTACAATAACATCATTTCCCCAAATTGAATTCAAGATATTCTCACGAGTGAATACGCGGCCTGGCGCACTTGACAGAAGCACGAGCAATTCAAATTCTTTTTTAGGAAGTTGAATCTGAACGCCGTTTTTGGTTACTAAATATTTTTCACGATCTATTTCAATGCCACCAATGCTCATTTCTTTTTTCACTTCTGCCGGTCCAGATCTGCGAAGGAGAGCTTTAATTTTTGAAACCAACAGTCTTTGACGTATTGGTTTTGTAATGAAATCATCTGCACCTGCTTCGAAACCGGCTATTTGACTGTAGTCTTCATTACGTGCCGTAAGGAAAGTAATGACTACATTTTTTAGGGAGGGTATTTCGCGGATTTCTCTGCACGTTTCCATGCCATCCATTTCAGGCATCATAACGTCGAGAATTATTAAATCTGGAATTTCTTTTTTTGCAACCTCAAGGCCTTTTCTTCCATTCAGCGCTGTGCATACTTCGTACCCCTCTTTTTCCAAATTAAATGTGAGCAAGTCAAGAATGTCTTGTTCGTCGTCTACACAAAGTATTTTTGGTTTTTTTGCCATTCTATTGCAATCTTTGAATCGATTTATTCAACACGAAGGTAGGAGTGTTTTTTGTATTTAGGAGCGGCCTAAGGTTAACCTAAAGTTAAGTTTTCTTAACGCGGAAATGATATAAAAATGGGACAATTTCAAAACAAGGTAGTTTGGATTACAGGTGCAAGCAGCGGTATTGGCGAAGCTTTAGCAAAAGCCTTCAATGCTGAAGGAGCAGTTGTAGTAATTTCTTCAAGAAGAAGAGAAGAATTGGAACGCGTGAAGGGATTGTGTATGAATCCTGAAAAGATTCATATTTTCCCATTAGACCTGACGAAAGCTGAATCCATTCGTGAAGTTTCGAATGAAGTGTTAGCGAAATTCAATATAGATGTATTGTTCAACAATGGAGGGATCAGTCAGCGCTCGTTGACATCGGAAACTTCTATTGAAAATGACCGTAAAATTTTTGAAGTGAACTATTTTGGTCATGTCCAAATGACCAAGGCCGTTTTGCCTCAAATGCTTGCCCGCAAGACTGGGCATATCGTTACTATATCAAGCTTAACAGGTAAATGGGGTTTTTACTTGCGATCTGCCTATTCTGCTTCGAAGCACGCGTTGCACGGGTTTTTCGATTCTTTGCGCATGGAGGTAGAAGATTTAGGCCTAAAAGTAACTTTGGTTACACCTGGATTCATTGCAACAGAAATTTCTAAACATGCGATTGATAAATCTGGAAATCCCACAGGGGAAATGGATAACAATCAAGCACAGGGAATTTCATCGGAAGAATGTGCACAACAAATCCTTGCTGGGATTTCAGCAGGCAAAGATGAATTTGGTGTTGGAGGAAAAGAACTCCGCGCTTTATTTCTGCACAGATATTTTCCTAAAATGTTTAAGAAGATTCTAAAACGTCAAGCGGCCCGTTAGTCTTTAATTCTCGAGAATCTCAGAGCATTCAACATAAAGTTTGGAAGCGGCTTCAAAGGGTCTCGTTTCTCAACGTTCAAAAAGATTCCCCACTTTTCTACGATTGGAACTTTGTAAACTTCAATCAATTCAATCAAAGTACCGTCAGGATCATCGATATACGTGCAATGCACTTTTGTTTGCCCCATGCTTAATGCATCGTTACTATCGCATCTGAATGCAAATCCTTCGGCTGCCAAATTTTCGCCGAGTTTCTTCATTCCCTTCACATCTAGGCCCAAGTGAACGAATCCTGAATCGCCCCATATACGCCCTTTAAACGTTCTTGTTGGAACACGATCGAGTGCCTGAACCAACTCAATAAATGTGCTTCCCATGACACGCGCGAAGCCACCACCGGTAGGTGCAGATTGACGAAGTCGGACGCGGCGATACTGTTCTTTTCCACCCGGTAAATGTCCCCAATCGTTGAATGTTCCTGTGCGGTCGAAAACAACTTCATCGTAGCCTAAAAGATTCGAATATAATTTCAATGCATTGTCCATATTGGTCACACCAATGCTGCAACCAGCAATCCCATTGCTTGGGTGCCCCATTTCTCTGTAGCATTCGTTGGTTGGTTCAACTCGGAAAAAGTTTCCGTCTAAATCGGTTAAATCGAATACTTGTTGTTGGGCTGGATTCATTTGAATCTCACTAACATTATGGGCACCGTTGTGCAAGCAATAGGCATGCATTTGCTTAACGTCGCGAGCTTTCATGTGAATTTGAAAAATATGCAAGTCTCCAACCTTAATTTGAAAATCGGCTTTACGAGGTTCAAAAGTTGTTGGGCGAATTACTTCCATTGCGCAACCACCTTGCAAGTTCATAATCATGCTTGCACGCTTAGTGATGGTCTTTCCGTTTGTGTAGCAATCCATCAAAGGAGCAGGCTGAACGCTGTCGAAAAATGGAATATTCATTCCAAAAATCTTTCTGAAATATTTCAAAGAAGCGTCCATGTCTTGAACGGCAACACCAAGGTGTTGAATGCTATTAATTCTGGTCATCACAAATTTGTTTTAAATGGTCTATGCATTTCGTTTGAGCTGTTTTCCATCGTGTGTAATCAGATGTGCGTCTCTCCCGGTCTTTATTGAATTGAATAATTTTCTTGAATCGGTCAAATCTCATTCGAGCCCTAACTTCAAATGTGCCTATAATAATTAGCGCAAGGACTCCGAATAAATAATTTATTCCGAAAATAGGAAATGCAATGGCTAAAAGCAGAATATAGGGGATACTGAAGAAGAGTTTAAAAGTAATGCGAATCGAGTTTCTGAAGAGCGGATCTTTTACTTTGGTTCGAACGAAATTTTCAGTGAAATTCGAAATTGGGAAAAAGATGATTTTACCAATTAAAGAAAACGGAACGGTCATGAATACACGAAGTGTGTTCCACATACGCCATTGCTTGGCTTCGAGATCTGTCTGATTGGAAAAACTAAGTTCTTTCGTAAGGTGGTTGAATGCTTTTACCTCTTCAAGAAACGCAGGTTTTTCAAAACATTGGTCGTTTACCATGTCCTGATAAATAACAACGTTTTCATGCCAATCGTTATGCGGATAAACGAAGTGCATTAAGTCTTGTATAGTTAAATACTCTTCGTAATAATCATCATTGCGGATATCTGTCATTACCGCATGAAGGTGTTGGCTAATTTCTGCTACCAATTCATTGGCCCAAATTGCTTTGTTAGCAGTGGTGTAATCTTCCTTGGAGAGAACGATGGGCTTACCAATTCGTAACATGAAATCACCATCTTTTTCGAAGAATTCCGAGTATTCTAGGCCGAGAGGAAGAATACGAATTTGTTGCAAATTCGGATTGGCTTCAAAGGTGCCAATGATTAAACGGCCAATTCCTTTTTTCAAAGGGGTGTTTAGCGCTTTTTTTCCTTTGTGTGTACCTTCAGGAAAAAGACTTATCCAATTTCCGCGATTCAATCGTTTGTAGCATTCTTGGAAAATAGCCTCGTTGCGATCCCGTATGTCTGCAACGTTATCTTTCTCGCGATATACCGGCAGCATGTTTACTTTTTTCAAAATAAAAGAAACAAGGCCTGCTTTAAAAACATCGGAGCGCGTTAGCCAATGAAGTTGTTGCGTAATGACAGAGCAACAAAGAATTGGGTCGAGTAGAGCATTTTGATGATTGCCTACAACGATTGTAGGAATATCGCTTCCCTTTAAATTTTCATATCCGACAACACGAAATTTTTTGTGAAAGAGTCTCAACCCAAACACTAAAATAAATCTGAGAAATTCGTACAACCAAGATCTGCGCATAGCGAAAAGAAACGAAGATAACTTTATTTTGCTCTTTCTTGCAATTCAACCATTTTGAGATATGCACTGTCTTTTTTCATGAGTTCTTCATGAGTTCCTGTCTCGACAATTCTTCCGCCGTCTAATACAATGATTTTTGTTGCGTTTCGAATAGTTGAAAGCCTATGCGCAATGACCAAAGAAGTTCTGTTCTTCATGAGCTCGTCGAGGGCGAGTTGCACTGCTCTTTCATTCTCTGTATCCAAAGCTGAAGTTGCTTCGTCAAGGATAAGCAGTTTCGGATCTTTCAAAATAGCGCGAGCAATGGCAATACGCTGACGTTGTCCTCCGGAGAGCTGAATTCCTCTATCCCCAACAATGGTGTCCCAGCCGTCGGTGAATTGTTCAATGAATTCCCAAGCATTGGCTCTGATAGCAGCCGATTTAATTTCTTCGTCGGTTGCCGAAGGCTTACCGTAAGCAATATTTTCACGAATGCTCCCTCCGAACAATAAAACTTCTTGCGGAACATAAGCCATGCTTTTTCGTAGGTCATGTAGTTTCCAATCGGAAAACGAAACTCCGTCATACAGAATATCTCCTTCAGTTGCGTCATAGAAACGAAGAAGCAGATTGGCAATGGTAGATTTTCCTGATCCCGAGGAACCGACCAATGCAATTTGCTCACCTTCCTTCACTTCAAATGAAACATCTTTTAAAACAGCCATTTCAGCACGACTAGCGTAATTAAATGAGACATTGTTGAATGAAAATGTTCCATTGAAGGTCTTTTCAACAGCAGTTTCTTCTTCAGGAATGTTCTCCGGGTCCATGGCTAGAATTTCCATGACAGAATCTATAATACCCAAACTTCTTTGAAGCGAACCCATCTGTGCTGCAAGTCCTCCGATGGAACCTGCGATTAATCCGGTTAACATAATAAATTGAGGAAGGACCTCAATAGGTAATTGTCCGGTTTGTTGCAAATGCGCTCCAACACCAATGACTAGTCCCAATGTTCCGAACAAGAAAATAATAATGAATGTTCCAAACATACCGCGCCAGATTGCACTCTTCATCGCGTTTTTTCGAACGTCTAAAATGCGTTTGTAGTAACGAGCAATTTCAAAAGGCTCGTTGCTGTAACTTTTTACACTGACAACACCGGTGAAAGTTTCATTTAAAACGACTCCCGATTCAGCAACTTTATCTTGCGTCTCTTTGCTTAGTTTTTTAATGTAACGCCCGAAGAAAACCATGACAATGATAATCACAGGAAGAGTCCCAAGCATAACTAAGGTTAGGTAGGGAGAATATGAAACAAGCCAGCCTATCCCAACGAAAATAATTACAGATTGACGCAGAAATTCAGCAAGGGTTGTAGTAAGTGTTTCTTGAATAGCGGTAATGTCAGAAGTGATCCTGCTGCTTAAATCACCTACTCTTCGTTCGTTATAAAACTGAATAGGCATTCGAATGATTCGTGAATAAGTGTCCTTTCTCAAGGCAAGCATGGCGTTCTCTGAAACATATGAAAAGAGGTAAACACGAAAGAATGAGAATATACCTTGAATGATTAGTAAACCTACCAAAGCAACCAAAGTTTTCGAAGTCATACCTTCTCCTTCCCAATGTATTGTGGCAAGTAGAGATTTAGTTAATGCACCACCAGGCAAGGCTGCTTGTGCGTTTGGTGTTAAAAGGAAACCGAGCAAAGCGGTAATGACAATGACTAAAAGTCCAGAGACAACAAGCAAAAGCATTCCAATAAAAAACGAGAATGCATATGGACGTAAATAGCGAAACAATCCCAAGGCACTTGAGATTGTTGCTTTTGAAATTTTCTTTTTGGAAGGAGTAGCGCTTTCTTTCACTGTAAATTCTTTTGGCGAATTTACAGCGCTTTCAGAGTTTACAATGCCTGTTTCGAAACACGAACCTTGCTAATTTCTTTACGGATACGATCCTGCATGATTTTGTTGTAATCGAGATCCCATGAAATGTTGTCCTTTCTTCGTAGCACCTTTGCCTTGGCAACTGGCATTTCGCTTAAAAATCCGAAATCGCAGGCTCCGTTCTCTTTGAATAAAGAGATGTCAATGGTTAGCATCAATCGTATTGCTGACTCCTCGCGTTTGATAGATTTCGTTTCAAGCTCTACTGTTTTGGTGACGTAACCGTCTTGTACGTATTTAATGCTGTAATTTTCTTTGTAGGGTGCTTCCAAGCGGTATTTACCGCGGTGGGCAGATTTGATTTCCGACACTAATTTATTGTCGGACCAAATTTGAATGGAAACCTTGTCTAATGGCTTTTCTGTGCTGTCAGCTAGGAAAAGTTCGGTCACTTTTCCTTGAAGAATGATTTTAGATTTTCCAAAGGTTTGTGCTGAAGTAGAAATACTCAAGACAATGAAAAGTGGGAGAAAGAGTAAGTTTTTCATACATGTTTGATACGTCAAAGAAAGAGTAAAAGTTTCAGTGCCCGAAAAAAAATTAAAAAAGATGTAGGTACATTAAATGTAGGTACATATATTTGCAGTGTGAAATCAATCGGTGAAGAAATACAACAATCGGAATTCAGTGATGTCTATCAGAAGTTAGGCATCAACATTCTCTTCACAGCAGCGTGGTTTGGTGAAATGAATCGAGCCGCACTGAAGGATTACGATATTTCGTTGCCTCAATACAATGTTTTACGCATTTTGCGCGGACAAAAGGGACAGCCTATTTCAGTGGCTGGTTTGTGTGAGCGAATGATTGATAAAAGCAGCAATGCTTCTCGCATTGTAGATAAACTTGAAACCAGAAAGTTCGTTTTAAGAAAAGTTTGCGACAAAGACAGAAGACAAGTCGATGTTGTAATTACAGAAAAAGGAACAGCACTCCTTGAGGAGTTAGATAAAAAAGTGCCGACGTTTAAAACAATTATGTCGAAACAATTGTCTTCTAAAGATGCGGAAGCATTGAATTTCGCTCTTGATCAAATAAGAAATCAAAAATAAATCAAACAATAAAAAACAATAAAAATGAAAAAAGCAATTTTAGCATTAGTTATCGCAATCGCTTCAGCAGCTGGAGTGCAAGCACAGTTAGCAGATGGAAAGTACATCTTAGACTTCAACAAAAGTTCTATCGTGTGGAATGCAAAGAAAGTAACTGGAAGCGGACACTCAGGAACCGTGAGAGTTTCTAGCGGTGTAGTTTATGTAAAAGGAAATGCGGGTATTACTGGAAAAGTGAAGATTGATATGAATGCAATGGCTTGTACCGATATCTCTGATGCAGGAACAAACGCAAACTTTTTGAATCACTTGAAGAGCCCAGATTTCTTCAACACAGTAGCTTTCCCAGATGCAATGTTTGAAGTTACAAGTGTTCAAGTTGCGAAAGGAAACAACGGAACTACGCATAATGTTAATGGCAACATGACTATCAAAGGAATTACAAAGTCGTTGTCATTCCCTGCAAAAATTACAGGCGGTGGAAATCAAATTTTTGTTGAAGGAAGTGTTGCAGTTGATCGTTCACAATTCGATGTGAAGTACGGTTCTACAGCATTCTTCGACAATTTGGGTGACAAAGCTATTGATAACATCTTCACGTTAAACGTGAAGTTAGTAGGTGACTTAAAGAAGTAAGTCTTGTTTAGTTAAGGTCGGAAAAGGTCGTCATTCAATGACGGCCTTTTTTGTTTTGTACTTGTCGTAGAGGAAGTACTTCAAGTCAATGGAAAAATAACTGCCAGATAAGCTCAACCACAAACGTTCTGAACCAGATGTGGATTCAACAAGTCCCTGTGATCCGGCAATCCTTCCGAATGGTCTGTGAAAAGAGGCTCCTATGTAATAATAACCATCTTTTTCAGTACGATATTCAAAACCTAAATTCGATTGAGCGGCTAAGGCGCTCCATTTAATCCGGTAGGTGATTTGACTGAAATCAAAATAGGTTGAATCAACTTTTTCAGAGCTGAATGTTTCCGTTTCACTTGGAAAAAAATCGATGGAAATTCCAGCGCTAGCATTCATATACCATGCTTTTCCCAACCGAACGTATATCAATGCTTGTATAGGAATTTCATAGGCAATGAATGTCATGTTATGCTTCGAACTCACCTGAACACTATCGTTCAAATCGAAATTCAGCGAATAGCTTCTCTTGACATAATTCAAACCTGTTTCAAGATTCCAAAATTTACCCAAAGGTTTACGTATGATAGATCCGAAACTAAAGCCAACATTGGATTTAGCGCTATATGTGAAATTGGGAAGATTTGCCGTTTCGATATCTGTATTCAAATAGGCATTTGGGACAATGGGGCGCAATTGAAACCCAAAGAGGAATTCATTTGCAGGTGCTTTTTGTCCGAACGATAGTTCAGCAATGACAAATGCAAAGAGTAAGAAAATTATTTTTTTACTGAATTCCATTCGGTCACATATTCAAGTGGTTTGCGATGATTGCTTGGCCATTCGCCTTCAACATAACCTAAATAAACGATGCCCATGCAGCGTTGTTGTGCTGAAAGATTCAAGACTTCATTGAATTTTTCAGTTCTAATGAATCCGGGTGTTGCCCAAAAACTCCCAATGCCATAGGCGGTGGCAGTAAGCATGATATTTTGAATGGCGCACGCCACAGCATACTCCTCTTCATGAAGAGCGGCTTTTTCAGATACCTCTGTGCAAACAACGATTGCGGCTGTTGTCCGATTCAAGCGTGAGGCCACACGTTCTCTTTTTACTGGTTGATCTTCGGGCATAAGCGAAGGAAGATTTTCACGCAGAATTTCCATTCCCTCTTCCAAGTAAACATGAAAACGCCACGGTTGTGTAAGCTTGTGATTGGGTGCCCACACGGCGTTCTGCAGCATTTTTTCAATTTGCTCTTTGTGCACTTTACGCGTTGTGTAATGCTCAGGTGTAATGGTTCTTCTACTTTGAATGAGTCCCGATATTTCGCTTAGATTGAATTTCATGTCTTGTTATGAATGGTGTTCCGCTATTTTTGTTCAAACTTAATCATGAAAACAATACTCATAACAGGAGCAGGCAGTGGAATTGGAGCCGCAGCGGCATATTCTTTAGCCGAAGAAGGAAATAATCGTTTAATCCTAGTTGGAAGAAGCGAATCGAAACTCAATGAAGTATTGTCGGGTCTGCCTTATGCAGAGAACCATTGTATATTGTCTGTAGATGTTAGAAATGCGGAAGAACTTCAATCAGGTTTAAAAAAAATATTGGGGGAAGGAAGTCTTGAGGCGGTATTTGCCAATGCTGGAATAGGGGGAGAAAATGCTTACGGAGAGGGAGATCGTTGGGACGAAATCGTTTCGATAAACCTAACAGGAACTTATGTTACCGTTATGGAATGCCTACCATATCTGAGAAAATCTACTTCTACCTACAAACATGTTTTGTTGACGAGTTCAATTTTAGCGCGCTTCGGTGTTCCAAATCACTCAGCATATATAGCATCGAAAACTGGAATTTTAGGATTGACTCGCGCATGGGCCGTTGAATGGGCGCGAGAACAAATATTAGTCAATGCGATTACACCTGGATGGGTGGAAACGCAAATGTCAAGAGATAGCATTCAACGTCATGCAGATCGAAGTGCATCGACCTATGAAGCTGCCTACCAAGAACAAATGAATTATGTCCCTACTGGAAGAATGGCACAGCCGGAAGAGTTGGGAAATTTCGTAGCGTTTCTTTTTTCGGGTAAACAAAATTCAATAACCGGACAAGCCTTGGACATAAACAACGGAGCACACATGCAATGAAGACAAAAATTTTATTCTTTTTTATTGGTTTAATTCTTTTTGGAGAAAGCAAAGCGCAATTCACCAAGCAAGATTCTGTTGTGGTGAAAGCCTTGTTCTCAGAGGCTTTGTCGACGGCACAGGCGTACAACGATTTGTATTACCTCTGTAAGAAAATCGGACATCGCATAGCGGGATCAGAGGCCGCGGACAAAGCGATTCTTTGGGGCGATTCAGTGCTGAAGTCCATTCCATCGGACAACGTTTTTCTTATGCCTGTGAAGGTTCCGAAATGGAAACGTGGCAAGAAGGAGTTCGCAGCGATCTATGTTGGAAAAAAGAAAACCGAAATTCCATTGCGTGCTCTCGGAGGATCTGTAGGAACCAATGGAACATTAAAAGCAGAGGTTGTTGAAGTAAAAGATTTCGAAGATCTGAAAGCGAAAGGCGATCAAGTAAAAGGAAAAATTGTATTCATCAACAAAGCCTTCGACCCTGCTATAATCAACACCGGTTCTGCCTACGGAAATACTTCTCCAATTAGAACCAACGGTGCTTCAGAAGCCGCGAAGTACGGAGCAGTAGGATGCATCATTCGCTCGCTAACTTCTGCCGACGATAAGTTTCCGCATACCGGTGCTATGCGTTATAAAGACGATGTGACAAAAATTCCGGCTGCAGCGTTGAGTAGTCTAGATGCACATTTTCTGCACGAAGCTCTTCAATCAAACAAGAAAGTTCTCTTCGAAATGCGCATGGAATGCGAGCGTTTCGACAGTGTTATGCAATCCAATGTAATTGGCGAAATCAAGGGAAGTTTGTATCCAGAAAAAATTATCCTAGTTGGTGGACACCTCGATTCATGGGATGTGGGTGAAGGAGCGCACGATGACGGAACAGGCATAGTGCAAAGCATGGAGGTGTTGCGCATTATGAAGGCTACCGGATATAAACCTGCATGCACCATTCGTGCGGTGTTGTACATCAATGAAGAATTCGGAAACGACGGTGGGGAGACCTATGCTAAAGTTGCGAAGGAAAAAGGTTGGGAACACGTTGCTGCCATTGAAAGCGACGGCGGTGGATTCACACCGAAAGGGTTTAGTTGTGATGCCCAAGACGGACAAGTGGAATGGGCGAAATCGTTAATGCCTTTCTTCGAACCGTACAATCTCTATTCGTTCAAGCGAGGATGGAGCGGGGTAGATATAGGTCCATTGAAAAACGGAAGCACGATGCTATTTGCTTTAATGGTAGACGGACAGCGCTATTTCGATTTTCATCATACGGATAACGATCGATTTGAAAACGTAAATAAACGCGAGTTGGAATTAGGCGCAGCTTCCATGGCATCGCTCGTTTATTTCATCGATCAAAAAGTTCAAAAAGAAAACGCACAGAAGTAATTATCTGCCGTA